>JACCDN010855100.1_pt1 | contig 21943 bp, 19 predicted proteins | sample 7441691 | NCBI WGS metagenome assembly JACCDN01 (sample SAMN15323439, study PRJNA562643) | freshwater metagenome | isolation source: river surface water | place: USA:Blue River Watershed | collected 2017-08-16 | reverse complement strand
CGTAGACGCATTACTTACCCCTTTTAGCGGGGGTGAGTTCGGTGTCTGGAAATAACTCACAATTTGTTATTGAGATTTGCTTAGACGATAACGCACTAGATCCGCGCGTAGATATCCATAGGCAGACACTAGACCTATTACCGGGAACTTTTGTCCGCGTATATGTCGGCAATGCCCGGGCGGTAATGTTTGCTATCCCGTTTATTAGTCCATTCGATTTTGATTGGTATAGACGAGATTTAGTTTGGCAATTTATCGGCAGTAACAAAGAGCGGCTCTTAGAGTGGCAACTTGTAGTTACCGAGCTCGAAGCGGTGAAGAAATGACTACAAACACCCCTAATGTCGGAAATGTCGGATATGTCGGTTCACTAGAGCAAGTTATAGACGAAGTTCGCAATTGGTATAAGCGTTTTGTTTTTGTAACTAGTGAAAGCGATTTAGACATAATCGCGCTATGGACTATCCACACTTGGCTTTGTGAAGAAACCTACACAACCCCAAGGTTGCTCATTGACAGCCCCGTCCCGGGTTCTGGTAAAACTACGCTCTTAGAGCACCTAAACAAACTCACATATAAACCGCTACAAATGGCGGCTATATCGAGCGCGGCAATGCTGGCGAGAGCAACGAGCACCGGAATTAGAACGCTCTTACTGGACGAAGCCGATAGGAGCCTAGACCCGGCAGACCCTAAGACTAAGGACTTAGTTGCCATACTCAACTCCGGCTATAAAAAGGGCGGCACTCGCCCGGTATTAGTCAAGTCAAAAGACAATTTTGAACTTGTGGAAATGCCTACATATTCACCCGTAGCAATTGCGGGTAACAGCCCGAGAGTTCCGGACGATACAAAATCGCGCTGTATAACCATTCGCCTAATGCCCGCTATAAACGGACAAATAGAAATGAGCGATTGGGAATACATAGAAGAAGAAGTGAACGCGCTCGCGGTAAAGATATCGGAGACAACGGAAAATTACCGGGAGCAAGTCAGAGCAATGAAACCGGAGTTACCGGACGGCTGCGCTAACCGCCTACGCGAACGCTGGAGACCGCTAAAGCGAATAGCAAGTGTAGCCAGTGATCGGTGGGCTAACAAGGTGGACGAGCTCATAAAGCGAGATATCGAAAACGAACGGGAATTAGCAGACAACGAAGAAGTTCAAGTTTCGCAAAACATACAAATAGCGCGAGATGTCTACAAAGTGTTTTTGGACGAACCGGGATTTATCCCAACTGGAACACTTGTTTTGTTGCTAATAAAAAAGAACCCGGCGCAATGGTCAAGTTCGAGTTACTACGGCAAAGACCTAACAGCGCAACGCTTGGGCTATTTGCTTACTAAGGCTTGGGGGATTTACTCCCAAAGGCTAAACGCAAATACAAGGGGTTACAGCCCTAATCAGTTCGAGAATATTTGGAGCCGATTAGGTATCACTCAAAGCGAACCGACACAACCGACAGAACCGACACAACCGACAAGCGAGAGTGAACTATTTTGAGCGGTATCCAATTCCCAACACATAAGCGCAAAGCGGCAGAACGTAAGCGCAAACGCTCCAAACAGCGGAGACCAAAAAAGTCTCAACTGCGGGCAAATAGGTAGAAGTAGGCACCGGGGTATCGGGTTCAGTAGTCCCCAATGATTGAACCCGCCCCGGGCTTATGCCGGGAGCCCTAGCGGACTACTTGCTCCTAAGAGCTCGAACTAGAAAAACAACACAGGCGAGAGCAAGAACAGCCATAAGAACACCGTAAAGTTGAGCGTCCGGACTAGGTGGAACTATGCCTTGAGTTTTACAAAAGACCCCCGCCTTCACAAGACAGCCGTTATGCGGGACGGCATAGGTCAAAACGTAATCCAGTTTTGTAGCCGCTAAAAGAATTAGCGTTGCTAAAAAAGCGATAAATAAGCCGAAGTTCAAAGTTGATTTAGACATAGGTTCCCCTTTCCCGATACTGCGAGCATAAAGCCTTGCCGGATAATTTGGGCTATTTGTAAAAAAAAGACGGGCTGGCGCGGGATGTGCAGATTTCCAAGGAAAAACTAAGAATGAGTAACTAGTTCATATTCCAGTCTTCGAGAGTGACTGAAGCCCCATCAACGGCGCAAACAAAATAGCCATCGTTTCCAGCTTCCCTAGCTGGGTCAAAAGAAAGTTTGAAGTTGCCTGTAATTCGGCCCTTGGAATTTCCAAGGTCGTCAAATTTGAGATCACTTACTTTCACGTCTTGAAGCAGACCGAAGGCAATCTGCATTAATTCGGCATCCCAATACTTCCAGATTGCGTCCCTGGCGATAGATTCGCAATTCTTGATCTCTGGACTGCGTTCCGGCGCAGCGCAACCTGAAACCGCCAAGACGCTGGCTATAAGTAGAAGTGATGATTTGCGCATTGTGGGCATCCCCCTTGGATATCTTTGAAAACTATTATGAGTGCTGCTGAGACTGCGAAAGCGAATAAGTCCAACAAACTATTTGCAATTGGAATAGTAGTCGTCTTCATCCTTGTGATGATTTGGGGTTTCACCGGCGGATTTGATGCTTTCTACCGCTGGAACAATAGCTAGATTTGTTTAGTATTGGGCACGTATTGGGCACGACAGCACCGCGAGCGCGGCTAGACCCGCTTAGATACTGGATAGTATGGGCATACGCCCACTGGCTCTTAATCAGTGGGTTCCGGGTTCAAGTCCCGGGGGGCGCACTTATCAAATAAAACATAGACTCAGCCCATGGCTAATAAAGTTCTCATTGTCGGTGGTGGTCCCGCTGGAACTATCGCAGCCCTTGCTTTGCATAGCAAAGGAGTTGAGGTTGAAATCGCAGAAATTCAAGACTCATTTGGTGCTGTAGGTATCGGTGTCAACCTGCAGAACTCTCCCCTTAGGGCGCTAAATCAACTTGGTTTAGTTGAAGAGATTCTCGAGCTCGGTCATCCGACACCTGCAGTTCACATGCTCACTTCAAGTGGCGAGCCACTTGGGCCACCGGTTGCTCCGCCAAGTTTGATTCCAAATATGCCTCCAGCAATTGCGATTGGCCGAAGTGTGCTTGCGAATCTTTTTGGGAAAAAAGTGGTTCAAGCGGGAATCAAAATTCGTTTTGGCCAGACCGTTAGAGACTTGAGCCAGCATGAAAATTCAGTCACTGCAACATTCACCGACGGAAGCTGTGAAAATTACGATTTAGTTATCGGGGCTGATGGAGTCAACTCGAAAACCAGAGCAATGATTTTCGGTGCCGAAAAACTCAGCACAACATACAGTGGTCAGTTGATTTGGCGCGCAGCTGCTCCACTTGGTGAGATTGACAGGTATTTGCTTTACAACGGAATCGGCACAAAAATAGGAATAGTACCAATTTCAAAAGAAAAAATGTACGTCTTCGTGGTTCAAGCCTCTGAACTTGAACCTCATAGGATGGAAAATCGCGATGAACTAATGGAAATGCGGCGGGCCATGACAGGATTTGGCGGTGTGATTCCTGAAGTCATGAAAACTCTGGAACATCCTGTCGATATTCGAGCGCTAAAAAGTCTCATGGTTACCGAGGATTGGTATCGGGGAAGGGTCTTGCTGATTGGGGATGCGGCGCACGCATGCACCCCGCACATTTCCTATGGGCTTGGTATGGCAGTCGAGGATGGCTTGGTTCTGGCCGAGTTATTTGGGAATGAGTTAGGAAATTGGTCTGAAGTCCTTCCAAAATTTATGGAACGCAGATACGAACGTTGCCGGAAGGTTGTTGAGGCATCCGATCAATTGAGTGCTTGGGAGATTAATCCACCAGCAGATAGGTCTGATTACCAGACGCTCATGTCTCGAACCCTAATGGAACTTAGCCAGCCAATCTAGGCTTTTAGTATGACCTCTATCGACCGCATTCTCTATGGCGCCGCCTATTACAACGAGTATCACCAGGAGAAGGTGACTGATGCCACTGGCATCGAAATAGCGGCCCGAACCGACGAAGACTTTACGTTGATGCGAGAAGCCGGACTCTCGGTTATTCGAGTTGGGGAGTCGGTCTGGCAGAAATGGGAGCCCGAGCAGGGCAAGTTTGACTTGGACTGGTTGCAGCCAATATTGGATCGCGCTTACGAGAACGGCATTTCGGTAATCATTGGAACGCCAACTTATGCCTTACCGCGCTGGGTGTTCTTGAAGCATCCCGAAGTGATTGCACACAAGCACACCGGTGTTCCAATACCTTACGGCCATCGTCAGAATGCAGACTATTCATCGGCAAAGTTTCGTGAACTATGTGAGCCGGTAATTCGAAAGATGGTTTCACGTTACGCATCACACCCGTCAGTGATTGGGTGGCAGGTAGACAACGAACCTGGTGCTGAGCTGTTGCACAACGATGGCGTATTTGCATCCTTTATTGAAGCGCTTCGATTGAAATATGGGACAGTTGAGAATTTGAATTCGGCATGGGGGCTCACCTACTGGTCGCACGCGCTGGGTTCATTCGAAGAACTATGGCGACCAGATGGCAATACCAATCCGAGTTACCTCCTGGCCTGGAGGGAACACCAGGGGCGGATCACGAATGAATTCTTGCAGTGGCAGCGTGAGATTGTTCGTTCACTAATTCCAGCCGAGCAATTTATTACCACCTGCGTTGCGTTGAATCGTCCGGGTATGGATACTTTCACTATTGGTGAATCGCTCGACGTGACAGCAGTGAATGTTTATTACGCGTCGCAGGATGGTTTGGCTCATCCAACTCACAAACCTGCCTCTGGCGAAGATATCGCCAAGCCGTTCTGGGTACCACTGCACGGAGCATCAGCCTTGAACATGTTCTGCGATACTGCACGTGGCATCAAACAAGACAACTTCCTGGTTACCGAAACCAACGGCAACTCCGAGTCGCAGGGCCCGGCAATGGCTGCCTTTCCGCACTATCCGGGTCAGTTCAAGCAGGCCGCCATCAACATGGTTTCTAGAGGTGCTGAGATGGTGGAATACTGGCACTGGCATACCCTTCCATACGGCATCGAGAATCACTGGGGAGGCGTACTGCCGCAGAGTTTGCTTCCTGGCCGCACCTACGAGAGCTTCTTGGAAACAGCTAGGGCGATGGAAGTTTTATCTGGCTTGGGTAAGCTGAAGCCAGCTGCGGAGGTGGCTCTGGTGCTCTCCACGGCCTCGCGCTGGGCCTTTGAGTTCCAAGGCCCGCTGCGACAGCCAAACGGCTGGGTCGACCCGCTGAGCTACGAGAAGACCGCGCAGTCCGCCTATGAAATCGCCTATTCAAATGGTTTAGGTGTGCAAATTTACGGCGATAACCAGTTGCCGATTGATGACGTAGCGGGCTTCCTGGCAAAGCATCCGGTCATGATCTTGCATAGCCTTTACATCGCGTCAGACGAAGTTTTGGCATTTGCGCGGGCTTATGCCGGAGCAGGCGGGCACCTAGTGATTACTCCGCGCACTGGTTTTGCCGGAACTGAAAACGTAATTCGCGTGGCACAACAGCCGGCCGGTTTCAACGACTTAGTTGGAACCTATAACGAGTTCTCCAATCTGACCAAACCGATTTCCGTGGTGAAGCCAAATGGACAAGTGGTTGGTTCTGCTTACGGCTGGCTGGACGAGTTGACTCCCGTTGAAGGCGCTGAAGTCTCGCTGCGTTTAGATCATCCATTTTTTGGTGAGTTTGCAGTGCTAACTAAAGTATCCGTGGGCAAGGGGACCGTGAGATATGTTGCTGCTTACCCGGATAACGAATTGTCGAAGCACATCGGAGCTGAGTTGGTTGCCGAAATTGCCTTTACTTCGCCGATAAGTTCGTCATCGGAGAGCGTGGTTGTAAACCGTGCTGAGTTGACTGATGGTCGCACTGCGTACTTTGTCTTCAACTGGAGTTGGCAACCAGCTCAGTTGATGTTTGCGCGCGAGTTGAATTCCGTAATAGCAGAAACCCCAGGGGAGATATCCGCCTGGGGTGTTCAAGTGTTCACCGACTAATTCAGCGTGACGCTTGTTTCTGCTTCGAGCTGGTTTACGCTAGAGGCTGCGTAAAGTTGGAAAGTTCCAGCTTCGTAGTTCCAGCCGTTTTCGTAGTTAGCGAATTCGCGACCCTTGATGTTTACTACAACTTGCTTAGTCTCTCCGGGGTTCGCGTGAACTTCTGAGAAGCCCACCAGCCAACGCACTGGGCGTTCGATTGCACTGTCTTTGCGCGATGCGTAGATTTGCACAACGTGCTTACCTGCGCGATTACCGGTGTTGGTAACTTTCACGCTTGCGCTAAAGCTCTCACCTTTACCGGTATTTGCCGGTGCTTCGATGCTTTCGATGCTCCAGGTGGTGTAACCAAGGCCAAAGCCAAACTCGTAGGCAGGCTTCGCCCCGCTCTTTAGCCAGGCACGATAGCCGATGTGGATGCCTTCTTCGTATGTGACATGGTTGCCCGGTTGGCTGGCGTCGCAGTTGGTTACTGGGACATCCTCGAACTTGTCGGCCCAAGTGGTTGGTAGTCGACCACCTGGCTCGGTTGCACCCGAAAGCATGTCAACCAATGCGTTACCCATTTCCTGGCCACCGAAATAAGTCAGCAGAACGGCGCGTACCTTGTGACGCCAAGGCAACAGCACTGGAGATCCCGAGTTCACAACAACTATGGTGTTTGGGTTTACCGCAACGACAGCCTCAACTAATTCGTTTTGACGTCCCGGAAGGTCAAGGTTCTTGCGGTCCAGACCTTCTGATTCAACCTTTGAATTTGTTCCAACTACCACGATGGCAAGTTCAGATGCTTTTGCCGCAGCAACCGCATCGGATATGTTTTTGTCACCGAGGTTGGCATCCGCTTCTATTCCAAATGTGAAATTCTGCGCCGCAGCTTGAAGTCCAGTGCGTCCGCGCCAATCTACTTCAATGTCAATATTTATAGATTTACCTACCTCAAAGGTGTGCTTCTTGCTGGTGAAAGGCGGATCCATGAGCGGAACAAATGGGTCATCTGTATCTACCGGCAGATGTTCGTCAAGGAAAAGTTCGCCATCGAAGTAAATCTTGGTGGGTTGCACTGTAGCAAAGCCGAACAGTTCTTCACTAGTTTCCGTAGGTGTGTAAACAGTAGAGAGTTTTAGTTTTGCGGTGGTTGGAATAGGAACGTCCATGGCACCTAACCAAAGTAGGTTACTGCCGAGTCGTTCTTCAACGTAGAGCACGTTGTCGTTTTCATCCAAGAATTCCACGTGCACTCCACCATTGTTGGTGTGTGGGTTACGGAGAGAGTGTTGGGCCAGTTCAGCAATACCAACCTGAACCACGGCACCAATTGAATAGCGAAGATTGGTTCCGAGCTCAGCCTTGAGCGCATCCAATGGAGTGACAACGGTCTTTGGCATCACTGTGGCCGAACCGCCACCTTGGGTGCGAGCTGCAAATGCATTGTGTCCAAGCAGTGCAACTTTGCTCACTTGCTTGAAATCGAGTGGAAGTATTCCATCGTTCTCTAGAAGCACTGACCCTTCGCTGGCAGCCTTGCGGGCGAAAGCCACTCCTTCAGTCGGTATGTCGTTGTGGCGCGGTGGGTTTGCCGGAGTGACACCATCTTTGCCTACCGCTCCAACCCTCTGGGCTAGCACGAGCAAACGGATGACCTTGCGGTCGATGGTTGCTTCATCAATCTCGCCGTTGCGTACAGCGGTTACTAGGGCATCCCCCCAAGGCCCGACGGGGCCAGGCATAACGAGGTCTTGCTCAGCTTTTGCAGATTCAAGACTGCGTACTGCAGTCCAGTCAGAAATGACAACACCGTCGAAGTTCCACTTGCTACGCAGCGGGTCTTGCAACAAAACATTTTCGGTTGCAGTGGTTCCGTTGATCTGGTTGTAGGAGGACATAATTGTCCAAGCGCCACCCTCGACCACGGCATCTTCGAATGGGCGTAGGTATAGCTCATTGAGCGTGCGCTCATCTACACGGATGTCAACGGTGTAACGATCTGTTTCGAAATCGTTGGCTACGTAGTGCTTAGGGCAGGCACCTTTTCCTAAAGATTGCATACCCTTTGTGTAGCTGGCCGCAAGAGCACCAGTCAACATCGCGTCTTCACTCAAGCATTCGAAGTGACGACCACCTAGTGGAGTGCGGTGCAAGTTGATAGTGGGCCCTAATACAACGTCAACACCTTTACGAGCAGCCTCGCGGGCCAGCACTCGACCATATTCGGCTGCAAATTCTATGCTCCAGGTTGATCCGAGTGCAGTGCCAGAAGGAAGATTTATCGAGTTGTCTCGTTCATCCCAGAATTCACCACGAACACCAGCAGGGCCATCAGATAGTAGTAGCTTTCGCAAACCAATCTTCTCGTTTGGAACAGTATTCCAAAAATCAAATCCGGTAAGGAAGGCGACCTTCTCTTCGAGGGTAAGTTTTGCAGTCAGTTCTACTGCTTTGTCGTGAGACATTCTTTTGCTTTCTTGTAAATGTTTAACTAGATAACGCCTGCGGCTAGCATCTGTCGACGCTCATCGCGTCGCTTTGCTTGCTCGATTGGGTCTGGTACCGGAGCAGCCATCATGAGTCGCTTAGTATACGGGTGGCTTGGCTTAGTTGAAACTTGCTCACCATCGCCCCATTCGACAATTTCGCCTTGGTACATCACAGCAATTCGATGGCTAAGGTGGTGCACCACAGCAAGGTCGTGAGAAATAAACAGGTATGCAACCTTGGTGCGCTCCTGAATCTCAAGGAAGAGATCGAGCACGCGTGCCTGGGTGCTTAGGTCAAGAGCCGATACCGGCTCGTCACAGACGATAAGTTTCGGATCTAGAGCTAGCGCACGAGCAATTGCAATGCGCTGACGCTGTCCACCCGAGAACTCGCGAGGACGACGGTCTGCGGCATCGCTTGGCAGCGCGACTGCATCGAGCAGTTCACGCACTCGCTTAGACGCCGCCTCCTTTGTCCAGTCGCGAACCATCAGTGGCTCAGCCAAGATTTGTTCAATGCTCATCGATGGGTTCAACGATGAGTAAGGGTCTTGGAAAACTACTTGAATGTCTCTTGCTAGGTCACGACGTTCATCGCGTGATGCGTGTGAGATTTCGTGTCCGTTTAGCTTGATTGAACCAGCGGTAACTGGAGCCAGACCCAGTACTGCTCGACCAAGAGTGGTCTTACCAGAACCAGATTCACCTACCAGACCAACGCACTCACCAGGTCGAATGTCAAGCGAGACTCCCTTCAGAGCCTTGAAGTCTTTCTTACGACCTTTGCCCTTGTAGGTAACTTCTACGTTTTCAATATTCAACAGAGTCATGATTAGTTACCCTTCGGTGCTACGTACTTACCGCGTCCTGGTCCGCCCTCGAGAATCGAGTCGAGCAGCGACTTGGTGTATGGGTGCTTGGCCTTCTTGAAGATCTCAACCACACCACCGGCTTCAACAATTCGTCCGTTCTGCATCACGTTGATGTAGTCACAGAGATCGGCAACCACACCAAAGTTGTGGGTCACAAGAAGAAGGGCAGTATTTGTTTCTTTCTGCAATTCTCGAAGCAAATCTAGAACTTCGGCCTGCACGGTTACGTCTAGTGCTGTTGTTGGCTCATCGGCAATGATCAAATCTGGGTTACATGAAACTGCACCAGCTATCAATACACGCTGCGCCTGACCACCAGAAATCTCGTGAGGATACTTCTTCATGGTGGTGGTTGGTGAAGGAATTCCAACGCGCTCTAGCAAGCCAATTGCTCGAGTGGTGGCTTCCTTCTTACTGATGCCAAGCACCTGCATCATTGGTTCAACCAGCTGCGTACCAATAGTGAATGACGGGTCGAGGTTACTCATTGGCTCCTGCGGAATGTAGCTAATGCGACCACCGCGGATTTTGTCGTAGGCCTTTGCCGAAGCGCCACGTAGCTCGATGCCTTCGAACTGAATCGAACCAGCAACCACGCGACCACCTGCCGGAAGCAAACCAAGCACTGAGAATGCTGTCTGGGTCTTTCCAGAGCCAGATTCGCCGATGAGGCCAACAACTTCACCCTTGTGAATCTTTAGGTCGACATCGTGCACAACCTGCTTGATTCCGCCGGCTCCGTCAGGGTAGCCAACTGCAAGATCTTTGACCTCGAGGATAAGCTCCTTGCCTGCACGACTGCGGTCTTCGTGGACAATCGCGTTGTCGGCAGCCTCGTCAGCAGCCTGCTGGGCAGCACTCTTGCTGTTTGAAGTCTTCTTGCGACGCGGTCCGGTGCGCTCAAGTTCATCTCGAACCGTGTTAGCAAAAATAACAAGCGAGATTGAAATCAGCGCAATGGTTGCGCTAGGCCATAGCAGCAGAATCGCGTGATCGTAGATTCGCATAAATGCTTCGTTGAGCATCGCACCCCAAGATGGAGTTCCGCGGTCACCCAATCCTAGGAATTCAATACCAGACTGAATCGCAATTGCGATAGATGCCACAATCGCAGTTTGGATAATGATTGGGGCACGCACCACACCAAGTATGTGACGAGCAATGATGCGGGTATCAGTTAAGCCGGCTACGCGAGCGGCATCAACATAGAGTTCGTTTCGAACACCTCGAACTGTGGTGTAGACCAACCGGAAATACGCCGGAGACATAAGCACACCAAAGATTGCCATCGAGTACCACATCGATGGGCCAATCACTGTGATTGAGGCGAGCAAGACTACAAGCCCCGGTAGCGCCATCACGATAGAGGTCACCCAAGAGGAAACGTTGTCGAACCAACCTCCGAAGTACCCGGCGATAAGGCCAGTGATAACACCACATGTAATTGCCACGATTACTGCGACAGATGCAGTCATCAGGCTGAATCTGGTTGAAACGGCTAGGCGAGTAAGCACATCGCGCCCGGCGCTATCGGTTCCAAACCAGTGAGCTTCGGATGGTCCAGTTAGTGATGAATAGATGTCTGGCTCATTGGCATCCCACGGGCTCAACATTGGCCCGAAGATTCCGAACAGCACAAAGGCAAGTATGACAGTTACTGATGCAATGCCAAGCGGGTTGCTAAGCACCTTGAGTGCCAGGCTGTCGCCACGTTTTTTAGTTTTACTCATGACAAACGCACCTTAGGGTTAAGCGCTGCTGAAAGCAGATCGACGATTAGGTTCATGGCGATAACGATCATCGCGGTGACTACCACCAGCCCCATGATTGATGGAATATCGCTCATCGCAGTTGATGAAACGGCGTATGGGCCGAGGCCTGGAATAGCAAAGATTTGCTCAACCAAGATTGAGCCACCAATCATGCCAACAAATTGAACACCGATGATTGAGAGAGCTGGCCCACCAGCGTTACGAAGAACGTGCTTAAATACCACTCGATTAAATGAAAGACCACGGGCACGAAGTGTTCTTACATAGTCCATCTCTAATGCATCCTTGACTGAGCCTCGAACCTGCTGAGCTGCGGCGGCCAAGCCAGCAAAGGAAAGTGCAAGCACCGGTAGTGTGACGGATCGGAACCATTGATACGGATCTTCTGAAAATGCAGTAAAGCCAACCGCGTTGAAAAGTGGAATCTGAATTGCGAACAATGCAGCGAGGAAGAAAGCTACCAAGAAGCCAGGAACCGCAAATCCAAGTAGTCCAATAAATTGAACAACTCGGTCAATCCAGCCACCAAAGATGGCCGCCATGGTTCCAATCACAATTGCCACCAATGCAGCAATAACAGTGGTCATGGCAACGATCTGAAGTGTAATTGCAAGTCTTGGAAAGAGAATGTTTGCTACGGAGTCAGGCATTGACCATGCGGTTCCTAGGTCTAGTCGAACTGCACCCGAGAGCCAAGTTATGTACTGCTCAAAAAATGGACGGTCGAGACCAAGTTCACGGTTCTTCGCCGCTACATCAGCGGCACTAGCCTGTAGTCCAAGAATTAGACGGGCGACGTTACCGGAGCCTAAGTACATCAAAAAGTATGCGAGGAAGCTAACTGCAAACAGCATTAGCACTCCATTGGCTAAGCGCTTGACTATGAATTTCAGCATTTGAATCCAATCAAAAGCGTCGCTCTTACACGACGCTGTGTAACAAAATTTTTTTGAAAAGAGGGCTGGGAGCTAGGCTCCCAGCCCTCTGCTACAACAGGTAACTAATTACTTGATGTTGTAAAGGAATGGAATGATGTTTCCAGACTGTGGTGCCTTGATGGTTACGCCCTTGTAGACGAAGTTCGCCTGCTTTGCGTACCAAACACAGAACCATGCGTCGGTAGTCAACGCGTTGTTCAACTGCTTCAAGATTGCTGGACGCTTTGAAGCGGTTGCAGCCTTGTAGTCGTTGATCAACTTAGTTACTAGGTCATTCTCGTAACCTTCCTGGTTGAAGGTTGCGTTCTTGGTCAACATGAAGTTGATCAATGTCCAAGGCTCACCTGAGCGCTCAAACTGCATCAAGTAAGCGTCGTACTTGTTGCCCAAGATGTTTGAGATAAAGGTTCCGCCAGCTTCAGCAGTCTCCTTCACGGTGATCTTTAGCTTTCCAAGCTGAGCGTTGATGATGTCGTAAACAGCCTGACCAAAGTATGGAGCGAAGGTTGGCATGCTGATGGTACATCCGTTTGCGTAGCCACCCTTAGCCATAAGAGTCTTAGCCTTTGCCTCATCGAATGGGTAGAGCGAGTCAAGTGACTTGTCGTAACCAGCGTTGTAGCTAGGGATGTACTGAACGGTTGGTAGACCGTTTCCATTCTCAAGGCTCTTCACTAGGGCAGCACGGTCAAACACCATGTTGATTGCCTGACGCACGTAAACACTCTGAATACATGAGTCGCGCTTACCACTGCGGTCGTTGAAGTAGATACCCTTTGCGTCCACGTATGACTTTGAAGACTTCAAGCCAGCGCCTACAAGAGTTGACGCTGCAGATGGATCTGCAACGTTACCAGCCTGTACGGTGCCTGAACGAAGTGCGTTGATCAACGCAGTCTGGTCTTCGTAGATGTAGATGGTTAGGTTGTCGTACGCACGTGAGGCCTTGTTCCAGTAGTTAGGGTTCGCGGTGTAAACGTACTTTGAACCTGAAACAGTCTTCTTGCTGTCAAGAATGTATGGACCAGATCCAACTGGAACGGTCGCGGTGCTCTTTGGAGAACCGATTGTTCCGGCAGTGTTTGCTAGGTAGTGAACGAATGCAGGGTCGCTCGCGCTCAATGTAATGACGACGGTGTCAGTACCCTTTGCAACTGCTGACTTCATTGAGTCAAGGTAGTTTGCGGTCGGACCCTTGCCTGCCTTGAATGCGTTTAGCGAAGCAACAACTGCCTTTGCATCAAGTGCTGTGCCGTTGCTGAACTTTACGCCTGAACGAATGGTCAAGGTAAGAACTGTCTGAGCTGAGTTGTATGACCACTTAGTTGCTAGCCAAGGAACGATGGTGCCGTTCTCGGTTTCGCGAAGTAGCTGGTCATAGCTTGCCTGGAAGAACCAGACTCGGTTACCGGCTTCTGCTTGCGCATAGTGCAGGGTAGTTGGCTTGGCGATTGCGCCAAGGGTTAGGTTTTTGCCAGCTGCTTGAGTAGCAGTGACAGTTCCCATTGCAAGTGCGGCAGCAGCAAGTACTGCAGCAAACGCCTTAACGAACTTCATAGTTTCTCCTGTTGGGTGAATGCCGCAGATCGGGTCCGACTTGCGGTTGGTTAAAAATTAGTGGTAAAAACTAAGCGTGCATTTAGTTTTTTTGGTTTTGATACCGAAATGTTATCGTTCACAAGAAAATGAAAATTTCAGCCACTTATGCTGAATTTTTATGCAACAGGAAGGGCTACATGGCAAGACCAAAGGGTGATGCATCGGTCAACGCCGCCCGACGTCGCGATATCCTAAAGGCCGCCTTCGATGTATTCTCCCGCGACGGCTACCAGGGTAGCTCGCTTAGCCAGATTTCCGAGATTGTCGGTATGACCGAGGCTGGTATCCTGCACCACTTCAAGACAAAGGCCAACTTATTAACCGCAGTTCTTGAGTACCGCGATGAGGCTACCAACGCCCTCTTTGACGGCTTCAATTCTGATGGAATCGGTTTCGTCAAGGCCTGGATGAACTTGATCAATTACAACGTCTCGGTGCCGGGCATGGTGGAACTATTTGCGGTTATTTCCGCCGAAGCCACTCGAGCAGATCACCCGGCTCATGAATTTTTCAAGCGACGCTATGCAGAAACTATTGCCTTAACCACTGCCGGCATGGCTGATCTTCAAGCTGAGGGATATTTGAATCCTGGACTTGATCCAGAAGACCTTGGCAGGGCAATAGTTGCACTTTCCGATGGGCTTCAGGTGCAATGGCTGCTCGATCGAAAATGGGACATGATCGACGAACACAAAGCCTTTTTCCGCCGAATCCTAAATGAAAAGGGTCAGGGTTTGGTTGGTCTCAATTAAGGCTTTACTAATACTTTCAAATTCTTTCTGAGTGCCATTGCTTCGTAACCTCTTGGAGCGTTCTCTAGGTTCAAAGTCAGATCAAAAACTTTGCCAGGTTTAATTTTTCCGCTCAGGATGTCTGGCATCAATTCCTCGATGTATGCCCTAGCTGGTGCAACTCCACCAGAAATGCTGATGTTTTTCATGAGGGGGCCAAAGCCGAAAGGAATATCTTCATACTGCGCTGCACCAACTCGGCCAATAGTTCCGTAATCCTTCACCACGCCGAGAGCCATCTTCATTGAAGATGCAGTGCCAACACATTCGAGTACGCTTTCAGCTCCGTCGCCTCCGGTGAGATCGCGAACCTTTGCAATGCCCTCTTCGTCGCGTTCTGAAACAACGTCAGTTGCGCCAAATTCGATGCCGAGATTGGTTCGATCCTCGTGGCGTCCCATAAGGATGATTCGCCCAGCACCCAGGCGTTTTGCAGCGATCACGGCACAAAGACCAACGGCTCCATCTCCAATCACCACCGTGGTTTCGCCAGGCTTGACCTTGGCAGTCACAGCCGCATGGTGGCCAGTGCACATAACGTCGGAAAGAGTTAGAAGAGATGGTACAAGCTCGGAATCAGGAGCAACCGGCAGCTTGACCAATGTGCCATCTGCGTTTGGCACACGAACTGCTTCAGACTGACCACCAGGTTCTCCCTCGTGACCGAAGAATGCAATCTTGCGACAAGAAGTTACCTGTCCCTTCTTGCAAAAATCACATTCACCACAAGACGCTACGAATGGCGCGACAACAAAGTCGCCAACCTGAACTTGGGTAACTTCCGAGCCAACTGACTCAACTACGCCAACGAATTCGTGTCCACGCGGGCGACCAATCTCGCGTTTTGGCGAATCAATGTAGTCCCAGAGATCGGATCCGCATATGCAGGCGAGTGTAACTTTTACAATCGCATCAGTTGTCGATTGAATTGATGGGTAGGCCATCTCCTCAACGCGAACATCACCAGGTCCGTATAAAACAGTTGCTTTCATGATTTCCTTTATTTTTCTCCACGTGCGTGAATGGCTAATTTTGCGTAGAGATCTTCAAACATTAAACGGTTATCGATAGTTGTGAAAACTCGCAAAGGCCTTCCATTTGGATTTTCTTGATACAAACCGCTTGGCAAAATATTTGGGCAAGGTTTGGTTATCCAGGGGCTAGATGCTGGAGTTGGTTCGAATGCAGTTTGCAAAGTTGATGCCAGAACTAGTGGGCTATCACCTAGCACGTATACCTCACCAACCGAGCGTCCAATTTTTTCTACCATCATTGAGATGCGGCCAAGCGCGTTGTAGAGGTGAGCGCCTAGAGGCCCGTGTGGGTAAACACGCTCTTTGAGTTCTGCACGACTTGCCATTGCATAGCGATACATGTCTCGAGGTACTTGCCAAATTTCGATGTCTGAGTCGTTGAAAATAACCTGACCGGCAACAGGGTCGATGCTCAGGTTGTATTCCATGTCCGGAGCTCCAGGTGGTACTGGTGTAAGGCCTTCGTGCTCGTGGCCACCTATCCAAATCAGTGTGAGTCGTTTGGCAATCTCTGGCTCTATCAACCAGGCACTGGCAATCGCGCCAAGCCCCGCGCCAGCAGTGACATATAGCGGGAGGTCGGTGTCATCGCGCATTGCTTCAGCAATGATTGCGCGCACGGCAGGGGTGTCAATCGGTGTGTGGCGGTCGACCATCTTGGCGTCTGTGCCACGGTGAATTGGAATATCTGAACGACCGCATAGCTCGAGAGTTTCCCGGGCAATCTTCTCGGCATCTGCGCACATGTCAGCACTCGGGTCATCTACAAATGGTGCATGGGGGGTAGCTAGTACGCAAACTAAATCTGCAGCCGGGCTAAGCGCCTGGTGTGCCAGTTGAAATAGTCCGTCTGGATCGCCAGCGTAATCATTATCGCTAATGATTCTTACTCGGGCACTTATTTCATTTGCTGGCCAAAAATCCTGCGACATTTCAACTCACTTACTCTGCAGTTTCACTGAACTTGTGAACTATAAGTTCACCTTCCGTGCAATAGGTTCCGATTACTCGACCGGTGAATGAACATGCTACTTCTGCAGCTAAGAAACGACCATCGAATTCTGCAACCATTTGTTTTTCACCAGTGATGTTAACAAAGCCTAGACGAATGAAGTCACACGACTGTCCGTCAATGTTGAAATTTTGTCCGCTAGGAATGAATTCCATGTACAAAGTGGTTTTGTTTTCTGCATAAAAATTCACGGCTTCAACTTCGTGAACCACACGAGACAACGAACTGCGAGCAATTAACTTTCCATTTGCAATTTCTATATCGTAGTGAGACACCTCGTCATAGCGAATTGATATTCCACCAACGCCAGTTACCGAAACCTCGGCCTTCACTATTCCATCGTGGCGACGCAAACGCTTTCCTACGAACGCCGGGCGAAGCTCACTCATAGAGTTGCCTTCACCCTTGATGTGTAGTCCATCGCTTTCTAAATGTGAAACCGATGAGGGGAGTCGACGAATCGCAACCCAATCTGGGCGCAGTGTGTCGCCGCTGAAGTCATCGACAAATTCAGGAGCCGCAACTACATCGTTCAGATGCACCGGCTCAGCAACCGGCCAGCCGTCTTCCCAGGTGATTCGAGAAACAAAAGTTTCGCGGCCCAGTGAGGAGAATGACCTTGTCTGCCCGCGCGTGCGCATGCCAAGCAGCACCATGGCCCAACTGCCGTCCTTTAGTTGCACTAGGTCGCCGTGGCCGGTGTTCTGCACCGGGCGGATGGTTGATCTGGCGCTGAGGAACGGGTTGTTTGGACCACTCTCAAACGGCCCGGTTAGGTTCTCGCTTCGAGCAACGCTCTCGCCGTGACCACGTTCGGTGCCGCCTTCGGCAATGAATAAATAGTAGTAGTCGCCAACCTTATAAATGTGAGGGGCTTCAGGGAACATGCCGCCGACACCTGACCAAATGCTCCGCGGTTCCTCAAGAAGCTGACCTGTAGTCAGATCGATTTTTGCCTGCTGAATTCCGAGATGTTTACCGAATTCTTTTCCGGTTAGTTGTAGCCCAGAAAAAGTCGCATAGCAATCGCCGTTTTCGTCCCAGAAAATATCCGGGTCAATTCCCGAAATGTTGGTGACAATTCCATCGCTCCAAGGGCCAGCGGGGTTTGTCGCTGAGAAAACCAAAGTGCCTCGACCCATGGCATCGGTGACCACTACATAAAACACACCGTCATGGAACCGGATAGTAGGAGCCCAAGCGCCTCCGTTGGTCGGAATTTCGGCAGACGCTAATTGGTGCTCTGTGGTAACAACGTGTCCGATGGTGTCCCAGTGGATCATGTCTTTCGAGTGGTAAATCGGCAGGCCTGGAAGATACTCGAATGTTGAAGTGCACACGTAGTAGTCATCACCGACCCGCACAACTGAGGGGTCTGGATTAAAGCCTGGAATTAGCGGGTTCGGAAGTTTCATAGCGCAATGTTATCGGTCACATATCTACTATTCGACGGCTAGGGTAAATTGTTCTAGTTCATTCAAACAATCGAGGATCACTTGCTCGCTTTATGGTCTGGCCTTGTGGCGGGTCTTTCTCTGATCATCGCGATCGGTGCACAAAACGCATTCATCATTCGGCAGGCGCTAACTCGTAAGCATGTGTTTTTGATTGTCACATTCGCCGCGATTGCCGATGCGCTGCTAATCGCAGCCGGTACGGCAGGCCTAGGTGCCATTATTCAAGCGGCTCCTGTGGCGCTAGAGGTTATTCGCTGGTTCGGCGTTGCGTATCTGCTTTGGTTTGCATTCAATTCGGTGCGCAGCGCATTCAGAGGCGATGCACTGGATGCAAAGGGTGAAGTGCAAACGAGTGCCAAGAAGGCGCTGATTACAATTGCCGGACTAACTTTTTTGAATCCGCACGTTTATCTTGACACCGTGATTTTTCTTGGCGCAATTGGAAACCAATTCAGTGCTGACAAATGGCTATTTGCAATCGGTGCCATGACCGGAAGCTTCCTATGGTTTTACACACTGGGTTATGGAGCAAAATCACTCAGCCGTTTTATGTCGAAGCCGATTTTCTGGAAAGTGCTCGACCTAGTAATTGCGGCAATCATGATTGCGATTGCCGCACTGCTGGCTTTCTTTCGCTTTTAGGAATTCTTGAGTTTGTTGTAAACGTTTCGGCGATGTCCTATTTCGACGATAACAACCAGAACTGTGTCATCTTCGATGCTGTACAAAACCCGATAGTCACCAAAGCGAATGCGCCACAGCGGAAAACCTTTTATTTTTGTGTGTTTTGGTGGCCTTGGGTTCGCGCCTAGTAGCTCAATTGCGTAGAGGATGCGCTGCTTTTGGTTGATTTCAAGTTTGGCGAGCTGTTTCAGTGCTTGTGGTTCAAATTGAATTTTGTATTTAGAGGTTGGCAAGTTCGAGACCCAATTCCGCGGCGACCTCTTCTAGCGAATAAGTCTTACCCCCGGCTTTGATTCTCTCGAGTGCCTTCATGCCATGCTCAACGTCGTAAGCATCTTCGAGCACCTGAAGTGCAAGCTTCGCAAGTTCAGGATGCATCATCACAACGGCCGGACGACCATGATCTGTTAGCAAAATCGGCTCTGATTTTGCTTCTTCGATAGTCTCAGCCCAGTTCTGACGGGCTTTTGTGCTGGCAATCCGGTTCATGTAAAAAATGTACATTATTTACACTATTACGGCAAGGCCTAAACTGACAGCATGATTCGCGAACCTCAGCTCGAAGCACTGCGCAAGAAGCAAAGCTCTAAGTGGCGACGCTATCCAGCCGATGTCTTGCCGCTTCATGTGGCCGAGATGGACTTTGAAATCGCAGAACCAATCGTCGATGTACTAGCCAAGATGGTTTCCGATTCGAACCTTGGCTATCTCGGCCCAGTGCCAGAAGTCGGCGAGGCCTTTGCCGGATTCGCCAGGCGGCGGTGGGGATGGCAGGTTGATCCAACCCAGGTGAAGATTGCCACCGATGTTGGAGTGGCAGCCGTCGACATCATGAGAACCGCACTGAAGCCAGGCGACAGAGTGATCATCAACTCACCGGTCTATTCGAGTTTTTACACCTGGATTCCCGAAGCCGGATGTGAAGTTTTCGATGTGCCCATGACGAGCGATTACCGTTTGGATTTACCGGCAATCGATTCGGCTCTCGCTGAAGGTGCTCGCGCGGTGCTGCTTTGCAATCCGCAAAACCCCACCGGCACAGTGCACAGCAAAGCTGAATTACAAGAACTCGCGCGAATCGCCGAAAAACACAATGCGTTGGTGATTAGCGACGAGATTCACGCGCCACTGACTTTTGATAGTTCGGTGTTTGTGCCGTATCTTTCGCTTGGCAGTGCAGCTGAGAAAACCGGCATCACTCTCACATCAAACAGTAAGTCATGGAATACCGCCGGGCTCAAGGCGTCAATCATGGTGACTCAGTCGGCCGAGATGTTTGCCCTACTCAATAAGACCACGCCGGCAAACCACTGGCGCAGTTCGATACTCGGCGCTTTTGCCATGGTGGCATCATTCAATGCGGGCGAAGCTTGGCTCGACGAAGTGATGCACAAACTCGATGCCAACCGAAAGTTTTTACAGCAGGAGCTTTACAAAATTCCGGGTGCCAAATTGTTTATGCCGGAGAGCACATATCTGGCTTGGGTTGACCTGAGTGAAACCTCACTCACCAATAAACCTTTCGACAAGATTCTTGAAGGTGCCAAGGTTGCCTTCGTAAGTGGCGACGAGCACGGGCCTGCATACGCGAATTTTGTGCGCATCAACTTTGCTACCAGCCAGGCGATTATCGCCGAGGCAATCAACCGAATTACAAAACTTCTGTAATTACTTCATTGCCTTGAAGGCAGTCTCTAGATCCTTGATTAGATCTTGAGGGTGCTCCAAGCCAACCGATAGTCGCACTGTGGTCTCGGTGATGTTCATACTCTTCTGAACCTCAAGCGACAGGCGTCGGTGTGTGGTTGAAGAAGGGTGAGTCATGAGTGACTTGCTGTCGCCAAGGTTGTTCGAGATGTCGATCACCTGCAGCGCATTCATGAACTTGAAGACCTTGTCTTTGTTGCCCTTGAAGTTGATGCCGATTGTTGAGCCACCGCCGGTCATCTGCTTCTTGGCCAGCTTGTAGTCGGGGTGCGACTTCAAGAATGGGTAGCGAACGCTGGCAACTTTGGCGTGACCTTCGAGCCACTGAGCCACCTCGAGTGCGCTATCGCTCATACGATTTACTCGCATGCTCATGGTCTCGAGTGACTTGGTGAGCACCCAAGCTTCGAACGAGCCCATAGCCTGACCGGTGTGACGAGTGAACTGACGAAGCACGTTATAGATGTAGTGCTTGGTTCCGCAGACCACACCGCCGAGCACACGCCCCTGGCCGTCGATGTGTTTGGTCGCCGAATACATCACTACATCGGCTCCAAGCTCCAGTGGCTTTTGTAACACCGGAGAGGCAAGAACGTTATCTACGATTACTGTCGCGCCAACCTTGTGCGCCAAATCCGAAACCATGCGAATGTCGACGATTTCCATTAGCGGGTTCGATGGTGTTTCTATAAAGACAACCTTGGTTGGTTTGCTGAGTGCAGCGGCCCACTTCTTTTTGTCATTGCCTTCGACCAGTTCGATGGTCACGCCCCACTTAGGCAAGATTTCGGTGAGCACCACGTAACAGGAACTGAACATCGAGGCCGAAGCCACGATGTGGTCGCCAGCGCTAACCAAGCAGGCCACCGATGCGAACATTGCAGACATACCGGTTGACATCGAAAGAGCAGCTTCCGATCCCTCGATAGCAGCAACCCGGTTTTCAAAAGTTAGGTTGGTTGGGTTGCCGAACCGTGAATACAAAAAGTGTTCGGTCTGCTCTTTGAACGCGCTCTCGGCTTGTTCTGCAGAGTCATAGGTGAAGCCAGAGTTTAGAAATAGTGCCTCGCCGGTCTCGCCGAATCCGGTGCGTGACAATCCGCCGCGAACAGCAACGGTGTCGGGGTGTAGTTCCCAGTTTGGTGGGGTGGCGGTTCCAGGGTCTTGGTAACCCCATGGGCGAGAGCGCTTGGTCATTCGACCAGTTTAGTCTTCGCCGATATCTTCATTCCAGATGGCGTCATTGTTCTCAATGAACTCAGCCATCAGTTTGATTAGGCCCTGGTCGTTCATCACGTGAACCTCAGCTCCGTGCTCGGCCACCCAGTCTTGACCACCCATAAAGTTTTTGTCATCGCCAACCAGCACCCGACCGATGCCAAACTGACGAATCAAGCCACTGCAGTACCAGCAAGGCGACAAAGATGTGGCGAGGGTTACCTTGCGGTAACTCTTCTGACGTCCGGCATTTCTGAACGCCGAAGTCTCTCCGTGCATTGAGGCGTCGCCCTCTTGCACGCGAAGGTTGTGTCCGCTGCCCAGCAGTGCGCCGTTCTCGTCAAAGAGTGCGGCACCGATAGGGATGCCGCCCTCTTTGAGTCCGAGGTGTGCCTCGG
>JACCDN010694745.1_pt1 | contig 21951 bp, 20 predicted proteins | sample 7441691 | NCBI WGS metagenome assembly JACCDN01 (sample SAMN15323439, study PRJNA562643) | freshwater metagenome | isolation source: river surface water | place: USA:Blue River Watershed | collected 2017-08-16 | reverse complement strand
TAATTTGAGCCGAGATATTTTTAGCGTCAATTAAATCGAGCCAACATTAATTTATAAAGTCATTTAATTTGAGCCGGTCCATGTCGATGAAAGCAAGCCAAGGTGTTTTCGAAATCAAGCCGCTACAATTATAGTCTCCACCAAGGTTTTGATTTTGTATAAAAAGGTCTTTTACAACCGGTGCCACACTACCCAAGAGACCATCTCTACCTATTCTTTCGTAATGATACCTACTTTCACTATATGGTGCAGTTATGCTTAATATCTTCATGGTAACTCAACATCTTAATAAACGCCTAGGTGGTCTTTCAAACAGTATTGAAAACAACATCTAACCTAGCATTGTAATTTAACCTTGGGTTGAAAAATAAGTTGGATTGTATTATTAGGTAACAGGGGAAGATAAAAGAAATAGCTGAAGGAAAGCTAAAGCTGCGGCAGGCCATTGAAAAACAACTCAACAAAGTTGAACTGGCCGATAGATTTACACGAGCTATTGCCGTTGGAAATCCACGAGAATTTAGACAAGGTGACAAAGAAGAGCAGGAAATAGCCGAAAACTGCAATCGTCTTATCAAAAATGCGATCATTTGCTGGAACTATCTATATCTATCTCAAAAACTAGAAAGAACAGATAACTCTGAGCAAAAAGATAAGTTACTCTCAGCAATTTCATCGCATTCTCCGATGTCATGGGCGTACACTAATCTTCTTGGAGAATATGATTTCTCAGATTAAAAACTTAAAGATACAGCCGGAATTAGACTTCCAAAAAATTCAGCAAAATTAGAGCAAAAATCTACAGCGTTAAAAATCATAGTAATAAATGACTAGAAAATGTTTTGCTAACTCCCTAAATACTTATCTTTATGGTATTTAACCCATTAATTACAGTAAACACTTGAGTATAATACTTTATTCAATGAAGCATATTCATCAGCGTGATACTTTGAAACTAATTGAGGACGTATTTAAGCATTGTTAGAGAAGCCATTATAATTGATAGTCAGCAAGACTATCTTTACACACGATTTATGATTTGGTATACTAACAGTAGGATTCCAGTAGGACAAATGGTAATAAGTAATTTACCAAACAAAGACGTAAATAGAGTTATGAGAACAATCGCCGATAGTTATGAAGAGGAATGCTTTGATGAAGGTCTAGTTCAGGGTATAGAACAAGGCATAGAGAAAGGTATGCAAGCTGTTGTAGAAAAAACAGCAATTAATATGCTTAAATCTAAATTAGAACTTAATCTTATCTCTTCTGTGACAGGTTTATCTATCGACGCTTTACAAAAACTCAAAGCCTCTTTGTAACCTCTCCTTTAGCTTAGTATATCTTCTAGAGTTTGTTATACGTTTAACAGCAAGTTATTTCTGTATCAAGGTTCCTTCCACTATATTTTTTATTGCTGCTGTAACCGCCGTAGTATCAGGCGAGTCTAAAAAACTTTGTCTAATTTTAATCAAAGAGGTTTTATAAATTTTCCAATTTTTTTTGATACTTTCCATCGCTCTAGATATACCGTCTGAGGAAATTTCTTCCTGATTCAATAAATAACCGGCATTTAATTCTTTAATCCTGGACGCATTGAAGTGTTGTTCTGGTATATGTGGTATCATTAACATTGGCACTGTAAAATATAATCCTTCGTAGATACTATTAAAACCAGCATGAGTTATAAATAAAGACGCTTTACTCAACACTTCCACTTGATCTACAAATTTATAAATATGAATATTTGAATTAGTATTTATATTGTTTAACAATTTATAGATAGCTTCATTATTTCCTGTAGAAATTACCACTTGATGTTTGGTAATGGCGAAAGTGTTTATAAATGTTTTAAATAAATCAATTTTCTCATTGAATACAGTACCAAGAGAGATATAAATCATTGATTCTGCGGTTAATTCAACTGTACTAGCCGTATAATTTGAATCAAATCTATTGCCTAAATATATGATTTTTTTATTATCAAAATAATGAGATGGGGTTAACAAAGCAGGTGAATAATAAGTAATAATGTAATTTGATTCTGTAGCATTTTGTATATCTAATACATCTTTATATGACTCTAATTTATCGGCAGTACATTTTAATAAATTAAACTTGTCATTATAGTCTTTATCAAGATTAGAGATAAATTTAGGTAATAGATTAATAATATCTTCAGTACTAAATAAAAACATTGTATTAGAGCAAAACGATAATAAATTAGACTTATCAGCAAATATTTGTCCCCACAAAGCCATTTGATCGTATATTACCGCGTCAAAAGCTTTATTTTTATGATATGTTGAAAGTATAGGTAATATTTCTAAAGTACTTACAAAAAAAATTTTCTGTAACTCTATAGTAACCTCGTGTGGTTCCATCAAAGATATAGGTAGTGATATATTACTCAGACTTTTACTGTTATAATCTACAAATTTTGCTCCTGATTCTTGAATTAAACCCTTGAAAGCACTTGTATTAAAATAGGTGATTTTACACCCAGAAGCTATTAAACTTTTTACCAAGCGAAGAGTGGGTACTGTATGACCATGTGAGGGTATTCCTAAAAAAGCAAAATGAATTTGATTGTTTTTTTTCATATAATTTAATATCGCAATATATTATCAACTTGGGAATTCCAAAGCATTTGATAAAGTCCACTTTTAGATAGTAATTCAGAATGACTACCATCTTGTACTATTTTACCATTATCAAATACTAAAATACGGTCCATGTGAAGAAGGGTAGAAAGACGATGCGCTATTACAATAGTAGTCTTATTCTCCATTAACTTAAACAGACTTATTTGAATTTCTTTTTCTGTTACTGAATCTAGCTGATTTGTTGCTTCGTCAAAGAGCAATATTGGAGCGTTTTTAAGAAAAGCTCTTGCTATTATTATTCTTTGCCGTTCTCCACCTGATAGCTTCAATCCTTGTTCCCCTACTACAGTATTATATCCTTTAGATAAGCTTGTAATAAAACTATGTATCCCAGCAAGTTTGGCAGATTGAACTATTTCTTGATCACTAGCCTCACTATTTCCATAACGAATATTTTCTAAAATAGTATCATGAAACAATATCAAATCTTGTGGTACTACAGCTATTTTTTGTCTTAAAGAGTTTTGAGTAACGTCTGTTATAGATTGATTATCAATTTGTATCTTTCCTTCTTGAACCTCAAACAATCTTAGTATTAGATTGATAAAAGTAGATTTTCCAGCCCCAGAGTAACCAACTAAACCTACCTTTTCATTAGAGTTTATAGTGATTGAAAGATTATTAAATATAGGAGCTTTTTTGTGATAAGCGAACAAGACATTATAAAATATAATTTGGCCTGTGGTCACCTCAAGTTTTTTTGCATTATCCCTATCTCTGATTTCTAATACAGTATTTATAGAATATAAGGCATCTGAAATCTTACCAAAATGAGTAGAAAATTGAGTTAAATCCCTGGTAAGTTGATTTAGGAATTCCAATATTGTTATATTAATACCAATTACAAGTGCTATATCACCCAATGATATAATGCTTGATTGATAATCATAAATTAAAAAATACAAGCTTACAGATTGTAATAAATCAAATGAATAACCATAGATGAACCACATCCAAAAATAGGCCAATTGCATTTCTTTTTCTGCTGCTATTTTGCACTTATATATTTTAAAAAATTTAAGCCTTTGATACATTTGTTTAGCAAATAAACGTACTGAAACCATATTTGTTAGAGTATCCGCTATACTGGCAGTAGTCTTGGTACTAGATTTGGAATAGTGATTAGCCAAATTACTTAGTTTATGAAAATATAGAATTGATACTAATACAAAAATACTTACCCAAACTAGAGTAGTTATAGTAAATTTTGTGTTTACTAATGATAAAGTGTAAATAGCAAAAATCAGAGCTAAACTACATCCAAAAAAACGATCTATAAATAATTTAACCAATTCTATCGTACTATCAATTAGGTTGTTTATTTTGTGCGTTAAATCTCCAGAAAAATTATCTAGGAAATAAGAATGACTTTTTTTGAGTAGGGCATAAAAAGCTCTGTCAGCTATTTTTTGACGTACTAAAGGAACCATCCTAATATCAACAAAATAGGCATAAAGCCTAAAAATAGTAGTGATAAATAATGTCATAAAAATATAAATACTTACAGGTAGAAAAAGATGTTCAACAACATTACCTCCTTGATATTTTACAGCTGTATCTAGAATATACTTTATTACATATTTTCTAAAAGACAGATCAACAGCCCACATTAGAGCTACTAAAAGCATTATTGATATACTAAATTTAAATTTAGACAATATACCCAAGATGAATAAAGAAACATTCTTAAAGTTATGAAAATTATTTTTATTCATTACAGCACTTTTACTACTTCAACTTTTGTATTAAGAAACTTCAGTAAGGAGAACCATAAATTTTTATATATTTTTCCAGAAATATCACCTGCATTATGAAGCATTGAAGCCTTATTCAGAATAAGCAATTTAGATAAATCTTTGCTTGCTTGTATAGCATCAATCTTAAGGTTATCAGAATTATGTTCTAGGTAAAACAACCAAATTCTTATAAGTTCCTCGTTATTTTTTTTTCTTATCTCATGTATGTTGCATTGTTTATCAAAGTATAATAGAGATTTTTTAAGTATATATTCTGTTAGCAAACCACAGTTAAACAGACCAAAAATTGATGGTTGAGGTTTTGGTATAGCAGGAAATTCTTTATCCTTTATAACCCACCTTGTAACATAAGCGAATCTATCTTTAGCATCTAAATTCTCTCCACTACCATGCCATAATCTTGAATTAAAAACTATGGCATCCCCTGCTGAAATAGGTAACGTTACTATCCGCTGATTATTTATTTTATCTGAATATTTATCAACAAAATACGGTGACCAGAAATCAATGGCGGGTTTTATCTTCCACTTATGGCTATTTTTTATAATTTTTAGAGCCCCTGAGGTCTCATCCACATCATTTAATGCAATCCATACAGAAAAGTGGTAGGGATCATCGAAACTATAAGAAATATCTTGATGAAAAGGTACTGCATCAATCAAATCAGCGGTTTTACATATAACGTTCGATTTTCTTTGTAGTATTTGATTTTGTAATAATTGTTCAAGATGATCTTTAATAGTATCATTTAATAAATTCGATGTAGTTTTGGTAATCTGCGACGGGGCAGCCCATCTACCAGTACAATTCAAGTAATCTGGAACTGATACACCAAGCTCCTCAGCTGACTTTGCTATTTTACTCTTAATATCTTTTAGGTAGTAAGTAACTAAATCCGAAGAAATCAAATTCTTTATAATAAAAAAACCATTATTTTCCAACTTATTCATATCAGCAGCTTCTGATATCGATAACTGACAAATATTCTGTCAAAGATAAAACATCGAATATTTTTAGATTACCTATTTGTTTTAACATTACATCCCAATCTTCTAACTTTCTTAACTTACCTCCTGTTTCAACCATTATGTTTATATCTACAATTCCTCCGATGGGGGTACTATTAGTTAAAATAGTTTCAATTAGTAAGACACGTGGTATTTTTTTTTCTTTAATAAGCTTAAAATAAGACAATACTTTTTCATCATCTTGATTTTGTAAAAACCGACAAAATATACTCAGGTCATAATTTTTGCTTAACTGTTTTGGCGTAATCAAACGAGCACTATAATCTCTCACTAATTCTTCCGGAATTATAGGATTGTTATAATAATCTAGATTTATAGCATTAATATCTTTATTTCTTAAAGTATTTACTAAAGCTAAAGAATGCACTCCAAATAATAATATATTCTTATTTCTTCCTATTCTTACTTTATTGTTTAATTCTTCAGTATCAACCGTAGTATAACCAATCAGAGCTTGATAGAATTTAGTTCTTACCTCTTCAGATACCTCTTTTTCTTTAAAAGATAGAAATGAAGATATAGTTTTTTTATTTAATAAATTTGCTATATTTAGCCAATTTTTCTCAGCGGCAACTCGTGCCCACATTTTTACTGCTTGAGGTAAAAACGTGCTATCTTTTAAAAATTCTCCTTTCGTTGAGAGGAGCCATAAACCTTTACTTTGATTATAGTCAATTAATCCTACTTCCCATAATGCTCTAAGCAATCTTTGTAAATTAGCTTCAATCATACCCAGCCGCTCGGATAACAATTCTGTTGTTGCTGGTAAAATATTCAATAAATCAAGTTCAATTGCAGCATTGGTTAAGTAGGTTTTCCAAAATCCTGCAAGCTCTGAAGAAATTTTGTGCATTTGAACTTCTGGTTTTGGTGAGGAAATGATAAATTTGATATTTCCCGTAATGTCAATTTGTCCTAGAGTTTCACAATAATCTTGAACTATCGCAATCCCATTATAAAATGGGTTCACTGTTTTATATCTTTGTAAATAAACCTCATTACCTTCTATGTTTACATGGAACCACCCATTATTATCTTCTGCTATAGCAAATCCTTTGTGAAAAACATCTAGCTGTTTATACCACTTATTATGTATTAACTTTCCTTTAGAATTAATATGAGTAGCCTTACCATCTTTATGCACTACAGCAATATCATCCTTAAAATCCCCAACATAATCATATTCTTCTTGATAAAGTCTATTACCATATAAATCAATGTGATAAAATTTATTAGATCTCTTTACTACACAAATATTTTCCTGATAATTTCCAACCCACTGGTATGACTGTTTATACGATCTTCTACCGCGCGCATCTACATGATAGCACCTAGCATCATCTTCTACTGCAGCTCTGTCACAATAAAATCCATGAGTTTTATTGTACCTTTTTGTATAAATCGCCTTTCCTCCTAAATTTACATGATAAGCGCCCGTTATATCACAAACAGGTGCAAAACCTGGCTTATGAAATTTCTCAACATAAAGAAACTTCTCTTCATACAATGGTTTCTCAAAAAGAGTATGAAATGTCCTACAAGGAGAAATTTTTATAAACTCCAAATAATTGTTTTTTGCTAATTGATCAGTGGTTTTCTCATATTGCATGTTATGCATAACTCATGATTAAAATAATTTTTTTGTAAATTTTTATACTCGCTACTTTGCCATATATCTAATAATTTTACTTCATTTACATTGCCAAAATTTCCTAACTTCTTTCTTAAGTCATCAGGCGCACAGCAAGGACTAAACTTTCCTTCAGGATCAATCCATGCTTCTTTTCCTAAAAATGGACATGAACCACCTGGAGCCAAATCTTTTATTCCTTCCTTAGCAAGAATGGTAAAATTTTCTAATATTATTTTCTCCCCATTTGGTAGTAACATCTCGTTTCTTAATAAATATATTCTTTCTACCTCACTGTTCCATTTATTAATTGCGGTTTCATCTCGTCTCATTGATAAATTTTTAATTTCTTTAAAATGAGCCCAGAGGTGATGCCCTTTAATCCTATCTATTCCAAGCTCTATAGACATTTTCACTATATCGTATAACTCAAGTATATTACTTTCTAAAAATGTCAATTGTAGAGTCACACTACATTTTCTTTTTGTTGTATAAAAATATCTATCTCGTTCATTAAGAAATGTTTTTAAATTTTTTATTACAGTTTCCCATTTTGAACCCACCATAATCTTTTCATGAGTTTCTTTGGTTGCTCCATTCCAAGAAATTTTAATATCAGATAAAATTGGTACTAATAACTCAGCCCATTTTTGAGCTCCTTTAATAGGAAAGGAACCGTTTGTTGTTAGATTAAGTTTTAATCCATACTCATGACATATATTTATTATTTCATCAAAATTCTTATACATTAAAGGCTCACCCATGGTAGAAGGAATAATTTCTCTTAAAGGTGTTCCTACAGCTTCTTTTATCACTTTTCTGATAGTCTCAATTGGCATCATTTTCGGTTTAATTCCTTTCGCTTTTTTATTTTCCTTAACCTTACTATAAGGTGAAAAACATTCGCACATGATGCAGGCATAATTACAATAATCTGGATTAGTATCGAAAGTAATTCTCCACGGACCAGGTTTTGAAGAAAATGATTTATTCTTACTTGTAGCGATATCAAAATAAACTTTTTCAAGTTGTTTTGTATGCTCATTTATACAAGGAATATTACCATCATTAGAGTAAAGGTAACCATTCTGGCTAAGCCTGATATATAACTTTCTATCTACAGCCAATTTTTCCATTACTTCTGATAAACTTTCTACATCTCGATGCTTAAACAACAGCCCGTTTACCCCATCTCTAACATACTCTGCCATACCACCATAATCAGAAGTAATTACAGGTATTCTTAAATGCTCAGCTTCATGAATAACTAAAGGTGAGTTTTCTCCCCAGATTGATGGAACAACTATGGTATCAAGTTTATTAAATACCTCGGCTACTATGTTTTCATTTTTATAACTTCCCATCCATTCTATTCGATTCCTAATTTCTGAAGAAAATTGATCGGTAATTGATTTAAGAGCTTTAGTTTCCTGGCTATGTGCCCCCCAGATTCTAAGCTTCGTTTTTACTGATAACTTAGAAAATGCCTTAAGCAATAAATCTATCCCTTTTTCTGGAGTATGAGTACCGATATAACCAAAAACAAAATTTTCTTCTGGTATTCTATTCCTATTTTTTAAACGATCCAAATCGAAGCCATAATCAAGATATGTAATTTTTGCACGTGGAATATTAAAATCTCTAATAAATTTATTCATTAGAAATTCTGACGGAGCAATAAAATGATCAACATAATCAACTACTTTTTTGGTATGACTCATTCTATTAGATACCCACTGCTCCCAATAAGTTACCTCTGGATTTAAAAAGTTACTATCTCCAGTAAAATACCCTCTATGACACTCGGTTGCACATTTTCGATCTTCTTGCCCATCACACAGTTTAAGTAATTCTTTAGAGTTTCGTTGAATAAATCTACCCCTTGGACACATTAACCAAAAGTCATGTAAGGTAAAAACTGTAGGTATTATTTGTTTTGAAGCAATTTCTGGTAAACTTATAGATAAGTGATTTAGATGACCAAAATGGACAAGATCAGGGTTAAATTCTTCTATTATTTTACTAAATATTAAATTTACTTCTTCATTGATAAATTTATGACTGTACTTAGTTGTCGGTATATTAATTAAATGTAACAAAATTCGAGGATCACTATGATCTAAAACAGTGCTATATAAAAAATCAGGTAGAAAGCTATTTTCATGTCTAGCAAACACTTGAACTTCATGATTATTGGCTAATTCATGAGCAAGAATCTGACTATATACCTCAGAACCAGCGCTATAATAGGGAGGGTAGCCATGAATAACTTTCAATATTTTCATATATTACCATATCTATATTTTTAGGACTTGTCGAGCTGCTATTTTTAAGGTTTCTTATAAATTTACTCAAACCCTCTTCCAATGAATGTCTTGGTAACCAACCAAGTAACTCTTTGGCCTTACTAAAATCACCATAAAAACGACTTACATCAAAATTTCTTCCAGGATAAAAATTGACTCTAGAATTACTTCCGGTTATTTCTAATACGATATTTGCTAATTCTTCTAAAGTACATGGTCTACAAGCAGTAAAATGAATCGGAGAAAGTGAAGACTTTATATTTTGCAAATGCTCAACAGTTAAGGATATGCCTTCTACTACATCTTCTAAATAAGTAAAATCAAAAATACATTCCTTACCTTCTATTCTTATAGGGTCTCCTCTTAATGCATTGATACAAAATGCAGGAACCACTCTGTTATAATGATCTAATAAGCCACCATATACATTTGAGAACCTCAAAACTGCTACATTAAAACCAAAATTCGCTAAATTGGTTACCAGTTTCTCTATTAACACCTTTCCTCTGGCATAATTATTTACTGGATCTAAATAAGTAGACTCGAGTACTGGCAAATTTTTTTGTTCACCATATACTTCTCTACTACTTGCGTAAATAATCCAAGGTTTATTTGGAAGCAATTTTAATAACTCGAAAAATTTTGTAGTATCTTCAACATTAACTTTACGACATAGTTCTGGGTACTGTTCTCCATGAACAACTCTCGAAATTGCAGCTAAATGGACAACTCCGACACACTCTCGAAGCAACGGTTTAATCTCCTCCGAAAAGAAGCTTAATGGATTATCTCGTAACCTTATATCACAGTGTATTACTTCATAATTTTGTCTTTCTAAATGCTTTACCAACGATGATCCAATCAAACCAGCTGATCCTGTCACTAATATTTTATTCATATACAACTTAAAGTTTAAATGCCTAGATTAACATCTATAACAAAAGAATTAGATTAGCAACTATTTTATTACAAATAATCTATCGAGCTGTTTTTGTATATTTTGTTAACTTTTCCCTAAAAAACACTTGAGTTGCATGAATCAAATTATTTGTGTAAATCATAATCCTAACGAAATTTACGTTTATTTTGAAAATAGTTAAAAATTCTACTTGAGGTTAAAAAGCACTTGTTCACTGTACTGTTTCAAAACAGTGAACAAGTGCTTTTTAACCTCAATTTGAAACAGTGTAGAACCTGGATATAGTAAGCACAAAAATTATGTTGTTTATTTATTGGCACACCGTGAAAAAAGTTTGATATGACAATGGCAGTGATATATTCCTCAAGCATTTCTGTTTAGTGATAAGCATCAATAAGGAATAGGATGGGATTTATATTGCGCATTTTTGACTTAAAACTCATACTCATCGCGGTATAGCATATAGTGGCCAAGGTATAGGTAATGTGAGTACCAAAGAAATGTTCTAGTTCTCTGTATAAAACTACTGCAGAATCAATACTAGCTAAAGCAGAAGCATTTAGTTCAGTTGATGTCCTCTCCCAGTTATTCATAAACAACTCACCAGCTGATGAGCAGAAAGCTGAAGATACTAGTCAAGCATCAGCAGATTATTTAGAACCTATATGTGTCCGAAAGGGAACCTTTTCGAGCATACTGAAATTATCTGCTCAAAAATTATATTGATATAGTTTAGAACATAGGCGGGTGCTATTTAGGGCAGTATATTTGATGTTGGGATATATTAGTGTAGGACGAACTAATTAAAAGATAATTATCTTTAACAGCTAATGAGTAAGCTGAATTTAGAAATAGCCGCTTCTAATAGTTGATTGCTGAGTGTAGTGATTTTAGTAGCTTTTCGTTCTTTCCAATCAAGTGAGCGTACTTGATCGCACAGTATAGCGCCAGTTTGATTATTAATGTTAACCTCAAGTTCAAATGGGTAATGTTTAATCTGACTTGTGATAGGCATAAAAATAGCTAGATTAGTTTTAGCATTATACTTTTTAGGTGATATAACCAACGCTGGTCTAATTTTTGTAATCTCGCTGCCTTTTTGCGGTTCAAAATTAAGCCACACTATGTCTCCCTTGTCAGGAACGTATTTTACCATGATTCTTTACCAATATTAGTATCATTGTGAAAAATTTCATGATGACAATTTGTTGAATCAATGCGATCTAAAAGTAGATCTAACTCTAAACTTGATTTTGTAATAACAATACCCTGATTTATCATGTCTAATTCAATCAGCGAACCGGAATGTAATTGTAATTTTTTAGCTATAGTTTTTGGAATTCTCACACCTAAACTATTCCCCCATTTTTGAACTTGGCCATGCATAATTTATCTCTATATTAATGTTTATACAAGTATATACAGATAACTAGAATATTACAACAATTTCTATACTATAAATTCGTAAGTTGATGCTTAGCAACTTTGGCAATGGTCTCTCTTGAGCATCCAATTAAATTTATAATCATATTGTAAGATTTATTCTCTTATTTAATTTTGTATTCCAGAAACAAGGGATTAAGGGATATATAAAAGATAAATACAATTTTACAATAAATTCACAGAAATTGTGTTTTAAAACTACTCCCATTATTCATAACAATTTTTATAGTCATAAACCTAGATTTTCCATATTTATCTTCAGCTAAGTAACTCCAAGTATTCATAAACGGTAGATCGATTAATACCAAAGTGGCTAGCGATTTCTGTTTTAGAGAAGCCATTACGTGCTGTCTTTATTAAGGTTTCTTGCTGTTCTTGGTTTAGAGATTTCTTGCGTCCTTTGTAAGCGCCGCGTTTTTTGGCAAAAGTTATTCCTTTTAACTGGCCCTCTTTTATCAGGTTGCATTCAAATTCATCAAATGTTCACATCACTGAAAGGAGTAGGGTAGATATTGGTGAATCATCACCATTAAATTCCAAAGACTCTTTAATAAAGCGAACTTTAACTTGTTTTGCGGTTGCTTCACTATGTTTCTTAGATCATCAAGATTGCGAGCAAGCCTGTCCATACTATGAACTAGCACCACATCACCATCACGTGCATAATCTAGCATTTGTTCAAGGGCAAGGCGTTGTATAGTTTTGCCGCTCATTTTACTTCAAGTTTTCTAAATTTCTGAAATAGCCAGCAGAAATTGCTTTCTTATCAATAGAGTAGGTTGCGATGCATTATTAATAATTGCATCACTTGCAATTACTTGAGGCTTTACACATCTAATTGGTGTACTGTTTATCAATACTGGTGGTATGTTATACCAACTATTCTATTTTCTACAGGCTTATCGACAACATAGGTGCTAAAATTCCGACTAGCGTTTAACCCTACTCATCCTGATTTCTCATATATTGATGCAAGTATATGTAAAACTCCTTTCTTTCCAACAAGATGGCAAAATCACTAAAGATAATAGTATACGCTTATAGATAACGCTAGCGGAGCCAGGACCCTAAAAATCTATAATAGGAATAGGGCGCAGGACTGAAGCTATCATGCATAGGCAATATACCACAATACAGATCGCTATTATCTCTCCATCGATGATACTGTCTTAGTTCTAAGAGGGCTAATTACAGTTTTTTCTTGGTTCAATCTCTCCTCCAAGCTTTTCACTTTCTTGCCAATTGCTTCTGATTGCTCTTTTATTTCATCAATAATAGTCTGGGCTCTCTCTCTCTCCGGTGTTGTAAAAGCAAATGCATCGGCCCTATCTCTTGTTTTTGGAGTTTGTTTTATAAGCTGCAATTTCATATCTTTTAAATTAGCAGTAGTATTCTGCAATATTGGGTTACTTATTAGCTTTGCTCCCTCTTGTTGAGTACCAAAAAATTCCTGTACCTTATCAAAAAATCTCTGCAGACGGCCTCTTTTTTCTGGTAATGCAAAATCTCCTTGCCTCAAAGATTTGCTTTCTTCTACTCCCAGTCCAAGTTCGTTACTTCTTTGTTTAATAAACTCCGCTAAATTGCCTTTGAATGCTTTGTTTTTCTTCTCATTTTTTACCCAATCTATTCCTTTTCCTGCTCCTTTTCCTATAAAATTAGCTTTATTTTGTTCAAGTTCTTTATAATTAGCCTTTATGTCTTTAATCACATCCTTATCAATAGGTTTTCCAGCTTTTTTATCCATTATCATTTGATCAACTTTAACCTGCATATCCATCAATTTTGCAACATCTTTCATTTGCTCCTGGCCTTTTTGGTAAAAACTGCTTAAATTTTGAAATGATTGCTCTAAAACCTGATCAACTGACATTTTTGAGTTTATTTTTTTATTAGTAACATTGTCACTAATTGCTATCAGAGATTTCTTGATATGCTCTAATGTTTCTTTATTTTTTTCTGGGTCTTTGTTTAAATCATTCACCAAATCTTGAAATTGTTTTTTAGCTGCATTAACTCCTTCCTGCATTCTTGGAGAATTAGCCATTTCTTTAAAAGCTTCTGCCATTTCTGCAGAAGGGATTATATCGCTATAATCTCGCCATAATTTCGATATATCTCCTGCAGGAAATTTATTAACTGTTTCTCTATTTACGAAGTCAAGAATTTGGTTTTTGCTAAATTTACTTCCTCCAAACATATTATAGGAAATTAAATCATTAAAAGCGTGGCCGAAATCAATTCTGGCTATTCTCTTTTTCCCATCTCCATCCTTTAAGATCATCATATTCCCAGGATTAACGTCATGATCTCCGCTCAGAGCTGATACTGCTATTGCTTTAGCCAAATCTTTACGCAATTGTTTATTTTCTGCTCCATTACCCCCTATACTCCAAGTATCTTTAATAGGTTTTTCTTTTATAGCTATTCCTGAAACTTTTACGTGACGTTTTTCCGTTTTAACGTTGCCACCTTCAGGGTGCTTTGCGTACTCATCTATAGTTCCTTTCTCGACATTAGCAAGGTATTTAGACGCCACCATAACTCTATCTTTAGTTACATCTTGGTCTATTTTATGAACCAAGGAAACTTCCGGGACCACTTCCGCCTTATCAATGTCTGCAGAACCTGTGAGCGCTCTACTAACTGTAGCCGCAATAACTTCACCAAAATTTTCTTTGTCAACAAAACCAGCCTTAAATCTTCTTGTCCATTTGTTATCTTTAATAGATGGTTTTAGTTGGTAATTGATCCCATCTTTTTTTACCCTCTTACTACCAGTAAGTCCACCAGTATTTTTAGCAGAATTAATATCAAAATCACTATGATTTAAATAACTTTTAGCCATACAATCTACCTATAATTTTTTAATATTTATCACAAGCATCCTTAACTATTTTTATTATATCTCTTTACTTTTGCAAACTACAAATTAAAATTTACTTAGTTAATAAATCATAGATTGAAATTTTCTACAGGAATTATAGTGCTGTATAAAATAGTCCATGCACTGAAAACATATAATTTGGCCGTGTCAGCGGTGTGCGATTTAAGGTACATACCAAGTACTAATGTCTAGTTTGGTTAAGAAGCAGATGGATTCTCCAATCGATATGAGTGCTACAATCTAATTTATTACCCTAATTATTAACATATAGCGCCATATCACAATATAAATAGCTCGGTGGGATTTGATTATTGTGTCCAGATTCTCAAATGCCTTTATTTTGTAGGAGATAAAGTTAATCTCTTAGTCTAGCATAATAAATTTGACAAAATATATAGGAATGCTTGAGTAAATAATAAAATCAAATATTTTTATCTCTGAGATAAAAGCTGTTTATTAAAATGCTAGTCCAGATTTTATTTTTTTATTTCAACTGCCTGGTATTCTTCAATGTAACTCACACCATTTATACCGTAATAAGTAATTTTTCTAGAAATTAAATCTACCTCATACTCAATCACTCCGGCTTTCCATGAGGCACTCAGAAATGCAGGAAAAGTACAGTGGCCTTCTTGATCAGATCTGATTGCAGTGATCAAAGCTTCACGATCAAATTTTGGTATTTTATGAGTACCTTCAATAATAGGAACTGCTTGTTGTACTACCGCTCCGTCTTTTGTTAAATAAATAGACTGGCAAGATGGTAAAACCCATCGATTTGACAAAAAACCTGCTTGACGTAATACTTCGGCAAGAACAAGAAATCCTCCAGCTTGTGGGCGAATTGAGACTGCATATTGCTGTGCTTCAGTAAGTTTATCAACAATTTTACTCATGCATTTGTAGCCGTATAAATTCGTTTTCTATATTTTTTCAAAATGTACCTCTGCTTATTTCATGAATCTGCCTCATTAGAATTAACTTTAATAAAATCATCACCCAGGATATCAACCGGATCATGATTTAACATTTTACTCTGCACAACATAGTCACTAGAGGAGGAAGTTGTAGTTAACTTACCATTATTATCGAAGTGTACAACTTCTATAGTTCTGACGTTCTCCGTAGCTAGATTAAGACTTTTGATAACAACTACATTAGCAGCGTTACCTATCAAATTATCTTGATTACTATCTTTTGACATTATATTTTCTCCACAATATTTAAATTCTTTGTTATTTTTAATTGTAGCAGGATTATAGCATATTCCAGCAATAATTGCCATAATTTTTGGTTTTTGATCTGGTAGCTGTTTGATAAAATCATCAAATGTTTTTGCTCGCTTTGCAAGCTTTACAAACAAAGGATTTAAGACCCACTCTGAAAAATTCCTTGCCTTCCTGCATCGACCCAAAAAATAGTTTCACTTGCAGCGACATTTTTAATATATTGAAAAAAGATAAAGATTTAAGAAACGATTTTATTTTTGGGTATACTAAGTTGCTTGTTATTTTGAAACACTTTGAGGAAACAATGTGCTCACAAAAAGGCAGCGAGATTACAAATAATTCCACAGGAGCGGTTGCTAAACTATCAAGCTATTCACTTATCCCTTTCAGATATAATGCACCTAACCCAATTTTAATAAAGCAACGATTCTAAAAATATATACACATAATTATCTATTAAATATTAAGATTAGCAATCTTCTGGAGCGAGACAGTTTGTGTAGATTAAGAAAATAGATGAAGACTTATATCCTTTTAAGAATTACTTATTAGTAAAAATCTGCAAGTAAAAAGTATTGTTGCATTTATTTGATCAGTCTTATAGGATGGGGATGGAACCCCTACTATTACATTAGTTTTTAGCTTACATTAAGACATCATATAAGCTACTTCTAGTAGGTGAGTATTAAGGCTCACTTGATTTTTGGTCATCATGATACTTCTTCTTAGCCCAGTAAATAGATTTATTGATTAAATTAAAATCCAGTACATTTTAGTTATCTAAAGACTCCAATTTTCTATTAATCTTATTGAGTATTGCCAGGGTTCTAAATAATTCAGTATAAAACTTATACTAGTTATATTACTAATGATATTAGCAGATTTATTTCTTGAGTTGTAATAATATACGCAATAAAATGCATATATTTCTATCAAATTTACTATTAATAAGGTGAATAAGAAGGTTAATTATAAACTTACAAAGAGTTAGATAGATTTAGTAATTTAAGATTCTCCAAACAATGAATCGTCTCCAGACAACTCAATATCATTATTTTTCAGTGTCAATGTTTTAGGTCCTTTTGTAAATGAGTTGTCTAAAAAGTTGTGCGATGATAAATTATTTAATGTTTGATCATTATCTCTAACTATATTTTCTTTTCCTAGTTTTTGCTGGCCAAAGTATTTGGTATATATCTTCTCAAGAGTTTCCTTTTCAAGTAAAGACCATCCGTATGAACAAACTTTTGCTCTGGTCAGCCCCTCCTGATCTAGTTGAGCTTTGGTTAGTTTCTCATACACTTTATTAACTTTTAACAAGAATTGTTTATTCTTAAGTTGCATTAACCTCATAGCATCAGTCTTTTCTTTTCGATGAGTCCGAACTTCGTTTGTTGATTTAGACTCTTCATTTAATTCTTTTTTATTAGATTTGTATAACACATCTCTAGAAAATAATGACTGAGTATTAATTGGTCGAAGGATAGCCGATATTACGGTGCTATTACTACTCGTACTTGAAGCAACACTATCAGTAGAATAATTTTCTCGAATACTTCCTATACTGGAGTTATCTTGATCACTAATCGATGATTGAGTAAGTCTAACATCAACTAAGCCAGGATAGGTTCTCTCTGCCAATATTCTTTGATTCTCTGCATCTGCAACTTCTTTTTCTTTAACATAATTTTTAAGTTTGTCCTTAAGTAAATTATTTTCTTGATCCTTAGCTACAAGTAAAGCTTCCATCTCCTTGATTTTAGCTTGCATCTGTTCCATGTCAGATTCACAACTTTCTTGTTCCTGACCTATTTGAAGTGGTCCCATTAGTTGAGATGGCTGTTTTGTTATTGTGGTTAATTCTCTAACTTCAGCTAAATCTTCTGAGGCAGCAGTTTCTGATACTTCTTCAGTCTCCTGTTCAAGTGTATTTTTTGCTGCTGTGTTTAGTTCACTAGCCAAGATTAATATATTTTCTTTAGGTCTAATTAGAGCGATATTATTTCCTTTGCTTCCATTTAGAAACTCAAAGTAGTTTTCTAAATAATTAATGTTAGACATAAATTGTTGTTCAAGTATTTCTACATGAGTATTACTTGCTGACTCCTGTAGTTTTTTATTAATTGATCTAAATGGCTCTCTTATAGAATCGTAGATCATTTTATACTTTGCAAACACTTCAGGAAACTGGGTTTTTATTTGACGCCACTGCTTGCTCGGTGCTAGCATTGCACCACCTTCAAGTCCAAATATTAGATTAGATTTATTATTCTTAACTAAGTCTATATCGATATCAGTTATCAATCCTTTTAGCGCATCCAAAAAGGTTGTTGTAAATACATTCATACAATTAGACTCTATAACATCTAATCTATAAATTGCTCTACCTTTGGCTTCATTTAATTGCGATTGTATTTGTTGTTGTAAAGATGCAGTAGCTCGGTCTGCTAGCATTTTATCGTAATCCATTCCTCTAAATATGCTGCCATGGCCGTTTGGAACATGCATTCCCATATAATTATTGTCCCAGTTTCTAGATCTTGCCATACTTAGAAGAAAAATTTTACATTATGACTGCGTCAGAATTAACTTTAGCATCGCCTAGGACATCAACCGGATCATCTTCTAAAATTTTACCTGCTGCCGGAAGGTTACCAATGCCAAAAACAATGACATTATTATCGACTGCATTAAATTGCAACATTTTACCCATAGCTGGATTGACATTTTGCGCAACAACTACATTAGCAGCGTTACCTATGAAATTATCTTGATTATTATCGTCCATTATACTTTCTTCACAATATTTAAATTCTTTGTCATTTTTAACTGTGGCAAGGTTGTAGAATATTTCAACAATAATTGCAATCATATACAACTATTTGCTACAGATATAAAATTAAACTCCTTGCCATCAAATGAGGGCCTCTGCTAATAGCAGGATAATAGTCAAGTAAGTTTTTAGCATAATACTTCTCAGGAAAATACAAGCCTTTTAAATCATATCCACCAAGATACAAAATCAATGTCGTTAGCAATCGACTTGTTCGGCGATTACCATCATAACATGGGTGGATTGTTGCAAATTGGTAATGAGAAATGCCTGCAACAATCGGATAAGGTAGCTCTTCATTATACGCGTTCTTCCATCACTCATTACCAGAGTGTGTAAGATTTGAATAACCTTTTGGGTAAGAGAATGCTTCTGTGGGCATATGTTCTAATAGAGCTCTAGCAGCATAATAACTTTTACCTCATGCTTGTCGTGTTCTCTACTCGGGTGATCTTTAGAGGTAGTTTGCTGAAAGTGCAGGAAACTACGCTAAGGTTTAGCTTGAACGGCCTCAATCCTTTCCAGTATACTGGGCAAATTCTAGCCACCTAATTCTGTCTCATATCGTATGAACCTATACAATACAACTTATACATATTGACTTTAATAAATAAAGTTATAGTATTCTTTATTTATTAATATGGGGCGAAAAACTTCAATAAATTTCGTTTTTTAAAACATCCTATAAAAACTCTTCTAAGCTTTTATATTATTTTATATATTTGTTATTTTTTCTTTTTTACCTGTAGTACCGTAATTGCTGATAGTAGTATACAAAAAGAGCAAATATTTATTATAGGTCTAGGATCGAATCAAGGAAATAAGCTTGAAAACTTGAGGCGAGCTATAAAAGAGCTAACAAAAGATTCCGATATTTCATTGCTTACTTGCTCACGTATTTATAAAACAAATGCGCTACTATCTAATTCTCCTACATCATGGAACATACCTTATTTTAATGCAGCAATTAAAATTAAAACTATAACTTCGCCAGAGGAATTATTAGCGAAATTGCAGAAAATAGAAATTAAACTCGGTAGACCGAAAGATCATGATAAATGGGCACCTAGGATCATAGATTTAGATATTTTATCATGTGGTAAAAATATTTTTAAGTCTAATAACTTAATTATTCCCCATCCTTTATTACTCGAGAGAAGTTTTGCTTTAGGACCTCTTCTAGAAATAGAACCTTTGTGGGTTCACCCTCAACACCCTAACAAGAAACTTCATGATATACTTATAAAGTTAGAATCAATCGAAATTCTTCCATACTCATTACAAGGGAGCAAGATAATGGGAGTTATAAATTTAACACCTATCTCTATGTCCGGTATTAACAAAAGACGTACTGATGATGAGTTAAAAGAGGAAATTATAAAAATAGTAAATGAGGGTGCTGAAATTATAGATATTGGAGCGGAATCAACCAGGCCTAGCGCTATAGTTTTAACTCCAGAAATGGAATGGGAAAGACTACAACCATTTTTAAAGAATCTGAAAGAAATACTTGCTGATCCAAATTTACTTATTAAGCCTCAAATTAGTATTGATACTTATCATGCAGAGACGGTTTTTAAATTAAAGGATTTTGGTATTGACATAATTAACGACGTATCTGGGATAGATAAACAGCAAATTGTCTCCTTATTAAAAAATACCAAAATGAAATATATACTTGTACATAACACAGGCAAGGCAGGTGCAAACCATATGATTTCTGATGATGAAAAAGTTATGCCAACCATGCTTTCTTGGTTCAAACAGCAAATTAATGAATCAATCGCTTTAGGTTTAAGAAAGGAGCAAATCATTATTGATCCTGGCGTTGGTTTTGGTAAAACAAAAAGCCAAACGTTAAGAATTATTAAAGATATTGAGCAGTTTAAACAACTAGGTTATCCAATACTCATAGGACATTCTAGAAAAGCTTCTGCGTTAGCGTCTGTAGCTCATCTTCCACCATCAGAAAGAGATTTAGAGACGGCGTGGTTAAGTAAATATTTTTCAAAAAAGGGGATTGATTTTCTTCGAGTACATAATGTTCGGCTTAATAGGCAAATTATTGATCAAAAAATATCGGTTATTGTTGTACACCAGCTTAATAACGGCATAGGATTCAAAAATAATCTACCTTGGTCTTTAGAAGATGATAAACAGCATTTTCGTACTACTACGTTAAATAAAACAGTTATAATGGGAAGAAAAACTTTTGAATCAATAGGAGCTCCTTTAAAATCAAGGCGCAATATTATATTATCGAAAACAATAGCTTCAACAATAGAGGGTATTGACGTATATAAGTCATTGCAAGAGGCATTTGCTAAAATTAATCCACAAGAAGGTATTTTTATTATTGGTGGAGAAGAATTATATAAACAAACTATAGAGCATGCAGATTATCTTTATAGAACTATTGTTCAAGCTAATAAACCTACAGATACATTTTTCCCAAAAATAAATGAAAAAAACTGGGTATTACAAACAGAGTGCACTTTTAGTAAAGGTAAAAAAAATGAATTTTCTTATACCATCCAAAAACTTAAGAGTTCCCAAAATTAGCATTGGACTAACCGTTTAAGGATAACAAGGTTAAAACTGACCGCTTCACTATTTATTTAGGGATGTATTTGAAGCTTTGGAAAGTTACCTTTTGTAAAATTTTGCTAATATCTGATATGCCACCGAGGAGTGTAGCGGCATAGGTCCAAGGTTGCATAGACTCTAAGCTTGATATTTGACCTTTTGTGTATTCTCTAGCTAAATATAGCTTTAATTTCACTAACGCTGCTGATAAAAGAAACGCAGAAAATGTTATTATTATAAATAATTCGTCAATAGCTAAGTGTATAGGACATGAAGACTTATATGTTACGGACCGATCCCCCTTATGTAACAAAAATACCTGATCTTATCCAGCAGGATATTATTAGGGTTTATAACAATGCTAAGGATTTGGCTATTTTTAAATTAAAACTAAATTTAACTTCATTATTATTCCTCCAGCTATGTTACTTAATCTAATTATACTAATTACAAGTCACTAAATTATCGAAAAGTGGGAATTATTAAAGCGTTTTGGAATTAAGATTCAGCTGAAGAAATTGAAATAATAAGTAGTACAAACTACTTATTTTCTTCTTTGTACATTTGTAGTTTCTTTAAAAAGTATTGTTCTAAATCTTTTTCTTCCTTATCTATTTCTTTTAACACTTCATTAGAGATGTGTTTATAGTAAGGATATGAATAGCAT
>JACCDN010903852.1_pt1 | contig 21960 bp, 20 predicted proteins | sample 7441691 | NCBI WGS metagenome assembly JACCDN01 (sample SAMN15323439, study PRJNA562643) | freshwater metagenome | isolation source: river surface water | place: USA:Blue River Watershed | collected 2017-08-16 | reverse complement strand
TAGGCACCCTTTCCTGATTTTAAAATTTGCGGAGCATTTGACGGGAACTGATCATCACCTCTTGAATAGGTATGAGCACCTCCTGGAATTACATTTTGCAATCTAGCCGTATAACTTTTCATAATATTATCCAACTCTTTCGATAGCATTAAGGACTTGTAGTGTCTGCACATCCATCTCTAAATTATTTGGAAAGATTGATGGGCTAGACTCGACACATGCCCGTAAAAAATCTTTAATCTCACTGATATAAGGTTCTTCAGGGTTGATATAATTCTTTTCAACAGAACCCATATTTAAATCAAAAACTTTCTCTTCTTCTAATGTTTTAAGAAAAATCTTAGACTGATCACCTGAAAAATGAATTAACCCTTTTTCTCCAATAACTCGCATCTCACGCGTAGCAATTGGACGAGACAACACTTCGACAGTTAAAATTCCCAAAACATTATCATTAAACTTGAGATGTGCAGTGTAAATATCATCTATATCAACACACATATTCGATAATTTTGTGTACACAGAACCTGAAGCGCTTGGCATCCCCCAAATGTCAGACAACCAAGTCAACTCAAATGGAACTATTTCTCGACAACCACCTGTCGCGCGCTGTGAAACGTAAAAGTCACTGATTGATTCCCAAGGGTGCCAATCAGGTAAATATTGCCCCACACAGTAATTAAAATACAAAGTCTTTCCGATTGCATTTTCTCTGATTAATTTTTTTATAAGTTTAGGCCCCTCAAAATATTTCATTGTACAGCTGGGGGCAATCACCAACGGCTTGGTTAAATTTTGATTTTCATTATTTAAACTTTCAATCCGAGGAGCATCCACCACCGACGCTTCAATAAACATATTCTTTCTTGCCACAAATGCTAGCTGTGCATACTTCATGTGTAGATCTGGCGGGGTTGAAATGATCACTGAATCAAAAGCACTCAGAGCTTGAATATCAATCTTATCAATTATTTTAATGTTATATTTATTAACTGCTTCTACTTGTCGATCTTGCCGAATATCAAAACCCGTTATATCAGTAATTCCGTTCTCAATTAAATTACGCACTCTACGCTTTCCCATAGAGCCTAAACCGATGACTATTGCCTTCATAAAACCACCTCACGCAAAACACTCTCTGCAGCTAAAAAATCAAAAATATCATCGATTTCGTAGCACTGAAAACGTTCAATTTTAAAATACGTTGATTTTTTAGTATAAAATGTCTTTTCATCTCGAAAAGCCGGTACTTTGACAATGTATGCAACTCCGTATGGAAAAAAAGCTTCTGGCAAATCTTGACGACGAGACATGGACATACTGCTATTAATCAAATTTTCATAACTATCGTCTTTAATTATTTTCATCAAATAAGGGTTGGCGGAGACCTCACCAATAGAAACAATAGAATCAAACCTTGGCAGTAATTCAATTTTTTCAAGCATATTATCTATATCATCATCTTTTCGCAACGGACTGGTCGGCTCTAACAAAACTAAATAATCATAGGTCTTATCAGATTTTTCTAGAGTATCGAGCAAATCTAAAACAACATCTACGGTAGATGCTTGATCTGTTGCCAAATGATTTGGTCGAAGAAATGGAACTGGCGCATTGTATTGTGTCGCTACTTTGGCAATGTCATCGCTGTCAGTCGAAACAATCACATCATCAACATATTTACTTTTGAATGCAGTCTCTATAGACCATGCTATAAGTGGCTTACCAGCAATCAATTTGATGTTTTTTCCTGGCAAACCTTTGCTACCACCACGAGCCGGAATGATTGCTAATATTTTTTTACTATTTAACATTTTCTAAATCTCCATCAATAAGCTCGTCAGCAGCATAATCTCGAAGAGCTGATCGACCAATTAGTTGATAGTATTTCATAGGAGAAATGCCGCTTCCTGGCCTTTTGGTCGTTAAATTAAGATTCGTAAATTTTTCGCCTTTAGAAATTTTAACTGCTGCGACAAGAGATTTACGTACAATAGAAATATTTTTTTCTTCGACAATATGCGGATACTTCACCCCATCTCCTAGCGCAACAGAGGTATCTTGAATATCTTTAACATACTTTTCAAAATCTGCCGGCTCCATTGAAGCCTTATGGTCCGGCCCCTCAAGATTTTTATCTAACGTTATATGTTTTTCTATAACCCGTGCCCCAAGCGCTACGGCTGCTATGGCGGCATAAGATCCCAAACTATGATCTGAAAAACCAACTTTTACGCCCAGTTCTTTCGCCATCGTACGCATTGCATTCAAATTTAATGTTGAGGCACCAGCCGGATATTCAGTCGTACATTGCATCACGGTAATGTTATTTTTGTCTGTACCATTTTTTGTTAAAACATCGATTGCAGCTGAGACCTCCTGCAATGTACTCATTCCAGTTGATAAATAAACAGTCTGATTTAATTTTCCAATATATTCCAAATATGGTAAATTAGTGATTTCTCCGGATGGGATTTTCCATAATCCGTGATTCAACTCTCTTAAAAAATTCAAACTATACAAATCAAACCCTGTCGAAAGAAATCTAATATTTTTAAGTCGACACACTTTCGCTAATTCTATTTGATCCGCCTCCGACAACTCTAATCTCTTTAACATTTCTAATTGGGACTCAGACTTGCCTGTATTGACCTTTTGATATTCGGCCATATTTGCATTTTTTGAAGTCAGCAGTTCAGATTTAAATGTCTGAAATTTAACTATATCAGCTCCACATTTTTTTGCCACATCGACCAATTCAATTGCCAGTGATAAACTGCCATTATGATTTACGCCCACCTCTGCAATAACCAAAACTTTATCCACAAAAAAAACTCCCTGCTGCGACAATAGCTTGAGACGGAACACTGATTGCTTCTCTGATAACAGCATTGCTTCCGATAAAAACATCATCAGCAATTTCAACATCACCATTGACGCAACTTGCGGTAGAAATATGGCAGTGATTACCAACTTGAACATCGTGCTCTATCAACGCTTTTGTATTAATGATGCAATTTACTCCTATACGTGCACCCGCATTTACCAAAGCCCCATGCATGACAATCACACCTTCGTCTAGAATTGCATATTTAGAAATATAAGACTGAGCTGATACTACAGTAGCTATATTCGCACCTTTGTTTTTTAATAGGTTATATAACCTCTTCCGCGGCTCTGCCGATTTTATCTGACCAACAGTCACTAAAAAATAGTTCTCAGAATTAATATAATTATCGATCTGTGTATCATCCCCTAAATAGGGATAATTGAATAAATTCTCGGAAGCTATTTTTTGTTTATCGAAAATTCCTTTGACCTGCCATTCCGTCGTGGATTCAATGACATCAACGCAAGAGCGGCAATGACCGCCACCTCCAACTAAATAAACATTTTTTTTCATAATTTTCTCACACTGCTTGGAAGATTAATCAGGCGAGATGCAAGATTCTGCGATACGGACAAGTCATCTCGATAACAATTTTTAAATGCAGGCAAATTTGAATTCAGTTGCCAAATCGGGCGACAATGAATTTTTCTCTGAAGCGAATCTCGCAAAAAAACTTCACGTTCGTTTAAATCTTTTACCAAGATAGAATTCAACCAACAATTGGCTATGACTCCATTCCTTTCGTCCTGAAATACAAATGGTGTATCAACAAAAAAATTCTTGTATGCATTTGCTAATGTTTTTTTATCCAACAAATATTTTTCAAGTTTTTCAAATTGCGCCAACCCTAATGCTGCATTCAAATTAGGCAATCGATAATTAAAGCCAACTTGATCATGATAAAACTCATATGCATGTGGCTTTTTTGCCGTTGTAGATAAATGTTTCGCACGAATAGCTAGTTCTTCGTTATCAGTTAAGATCATTCCACCACCTCCGGTAGTGATAATCTTATTTCCGTTAAAACTTAATATCCCCAATAAACCAAAAGTTCCAGTGTGTTTTGATCCAACCCAAGAACCTAATGATTCTGCTGCGTCCTCAACCAAAGGGATTGAAAACTCTTGGCAAATGCTGGCGATCTCGACAACAGCAGCAGGATGTCCAAACGTATGCATTGGAACACACGCGCTGATACGTTTGTTATTTTTTTTGTTAAAACACGTTAGTTCTCGAACCACCGCATATTCGTGTAAATATCTTAATAAGGCTGCTGGCGATAATCCCATCGTTTGCGAATCGACATCAAGATAAACAGGATCGGCATTAGCGTAAGCAATCGCATTAGAGGTCCCAACAAAAGTCAGTGCCTGAGTTATAACCTCATCTCCTGGTCGAACCCCTGCCAACAACAAACTCAAATGCAAGGCACAAGTTCCATTGGTGGTCGCAATCGCAAATCGTGAGCCAGTATAGCTAGCCAATTTATTTTCAAACTCAGAAATAAATGGCCCCACTGACGATACATAGGTTGAATCTATGCATGCACTCAAAACTTTTTTTTCTCTTTCATCAAACAACGGACGATGCAATGGAATCTCTTGCTCATCAGGATATTGACTTTCGATAAAATGAAATACGTCGTCAAACATTGTAAATCTCAGTCTTATATTTTCTTAGGTTTTCAGAATCAGAAAACCACCCAACAGTCTTTTGCAATCCTTCAGCAAAAGAAATCCGTGGTTCATAACCCGTCAATTGTTTAATTAAACTATTATCACACAACAATCTTTGAACTTCAGAATTTGCAGGACGAACTCGCTGGGAATCTTCTTTTATTTTTGCGTCTGAGCCCATTATTTTATTTATCAAGTCGAATGTTTCTCTAATCGTATGTTCTTTTCCAGAGCCGATATTAACCGTTTTTCCTACAGCTTGGGCACAGTGAGCCAGCTGTATAAATCCTCGGCATGTATCCTCCACGAAATTAAAGTCTCGCGTGGGACGAACATCTCCCAAATAAATTTCTTTTTTTCCAGCTACGATCTGAGAAATAATTGTCGGAATAACAGCTCTGGCAGATTGTCTAGGACCAAAAGTATTAAATGGCCGCGCGATGACAAGAGGCAAATTAAATGAGTAATGAAAGCTCATGGCCATCGCATCCGCAGCAATCTTAGAAGCACTGTAAGGTGACTGCGGCTGAAGAGGATGTGTCTCGCCGATAGGAACAGTGCGAGCAGATCCATAAACCTCACTCGTTGATGTGTGAATTATTTTTTTAACTCCAGCCTTGATCGCCGCTTGGCAAATGTTCAAAGTACCAAAAACATTTGTATCGACATAACTTTGAGGCGCAATATACGAATAAGGAATTGCAATCAACGCTGCCAAATGAAACACATAACTCGCATCACGAACAAGCTCAACACAAAACGCAGAATCACGAATGTCACCACTCACAACTTCGACATTTTTTAAATGCCTTAAGTCCTCAAGCCATCCCCAATTATTAAATGAATTGTACTGGGTCAGCGCTCTAATTTTAATTGGATACTCGGCCAGTTTTTCAACTAAATGTGAACCAACAAATCCATCAGCTCCGGTAACCACCACCAATTCATTCGCTTCAAACACTCGCACCTCGATGACTATTTAACATTTCTTGCTTTTGAAATACTTGCGCCGTTGCTAGGCCCAAAATAAAACTACCTATGGATGAATCCCACAAAGATGAATTATGCAGACAGGCATTAAATAAAAGGCCAACTAAAGATGCGAACAAAATGGCATCAACACTCTGACTTTTTTTAAACAATTGATATAAAAGCTTTGATAGAAAGAAAGTGAGCATTAGAAAAGAAAAAATTCCGTAACGGAGCAAAAAATTTATAAATGAGTTGTGTGATAAGTTATGCCAGACTTGTTCAATCCCGGTAATCCCGAAAATTGGATGTATCGACACAGATTCTAAAATTTTGCTATACGAGGAAAATAAAGATCCGAGACCAAAAACAGGATACATCATCCACACCTTCAACGCCGCCCATGCCATGTAAATACGAGCGCCAATTGTCATATCTGTCCCGGTCAAACGTAACATTTGACCGCGCATAGCTTCGTCTGCTGAAAATGACCTAAGCCAAGAGACAAGCTGAAAAAGAAAAAAAATGCCCCACGAAATAGTCAATTCTGAATTACGCTGTAATTTACGATCGGGATTGCGATCAAGAAAATACAAAATGCTAACCGAAAGCAAAAGCGCAAGCGCTACGCTTCTCGTTAAAGTTGCCAAAATGAGAAAGGTAAATGTAATCATGTAAACCTGACGCCATATAAAATTTTTGATTCCAATCAAAGCGCAAAATAAAATAACGTAGCTTTTTAATGCAAACTCGACAAAATATTGAGAGGTACCAATTATTCGCAATGGATTAAAATCTTTATCAGGTCCACTTTGCGAGATCCACCACCTTAAATCCCAAAAAAAATCCAATTTGAAATACTGACCCAATCCAACAATCACTGCTGGCAGCATCAGAAAAACTGCATCACGCGCAAGTCGCTGAAGACTAAAATGTAGCGAATAAATATAGGACAGCAAAAAAACAATTGGCATTTTAATCAAAATTTTCAACACAATCAATTTATCTACTGGCAACTGGTGGCTGACGTCTGCAATCACAACCGAAAATACCGACACTAAAACCGCAAGTAAATAAAAAAATAGCGTCCTATCTTTTCGTATCGCTCCGATAAAAGCTTTCAAGGTCGGTAGAGCCGCAATCAAAAAGAAATAATTCGACGGCGCAATACCATAAAAATCGACATAAGAAGCGTGCAGCTCAAAAAAAAGACCCAACAGATAAAATACATATCCAAATTGCATGACTATTTTTTACTTCTTTGACTTACTTGATGCAAGGGGCAATTTAATTTAGCTACTCTGCAAAGGTGCGCTGTCTGCAGCTGTCTCTAAAACAAAAGGCTTTTGAAAAACAAAGTAAATCACATGCCCTGTAAATGGAGACAGAATGGTGTTTAAAATTTTTCGCACTGCGCGCGCAAAAAAAATTGATGAATCATACAAACTCTGAAGCCAAGGATGAGGCAACAACTCATCTTTTAAGCCCTTTAGACCATCCATGTATTTAAATTTTTTAACCACGAAGCCCTTGTCTTCAAAATGTTTTCTGACAGAACAAGGGTCCAATGCAAACTGATAAAAACCACCCTCATCTACATTTTGCTTGTTAAAAATTAAATAGCACTTCCGATTAGCCTTATATTTTCGTATTGGACTCATTACTGGAAAAGTAAGAAAAAGGTAACCACCAGGCCTAAGAACCCTATACATCTCACCTGAAATCTGGTCATATCCGCGCCAAAAATGCTCGATAACTCCTAGTGACCAATACCCATCGATCGCGCCTGATTCTATAGGCAGATTTCTGACATCCCCCCATTTTATATTCAGCTCGGGGTAATTCGAATTGATCTTAGCTACTGTTTTCTGCGCAAAATCAATTCCAATTGCGCGATAGCCTGCCATTTTTAATGAATAAACTTTTTCACCAAAACCACACCCCCCCTCAAGAACAAAACTATCTGGTGGCAAATATTTGCGAGTCTCGCCTTGAACAAACCGATCGACACGCAAGTTACGTAAATAATGTTCCCAATGACCATCCCAATAATCACTCTCTGCAGAGTGACCAAAGTACAACAAGGCACCTTCGTTTGGATCATAATACCGCTTCATGGTAACCATACACTCTCCCGAGAAAAAAAATTGTTAAGATAAACCACCTTTATTCTTACTTATCAAATCGAACTGCTTGCAAGCACACTTTATCTATTGCTGTGCAAAAGAGAACAGTCTAAAATCCTTCACAATGAAAAGAGCAAGTAGTTTACAAAAAAAAATAGATTTTTATATTGGCATACCAACTGTCATGCTGCTGAGCCTGGTTCGCAATTTTTTTTGTAAATCAAAATCAACTCAACCTGAAAAAATTGCCATATTGTGCATCGCGGCGCTCGGCGATTTGATTTTACTGTCACGACTGATCTCAGAATTAAAATCACAATACCCAAAATGCAAAATCACGCTTTTTTGCGGTCCAGATAATCATGCGATAGCCAAATTGGTTCAACATATCGAAAAATCAGTGGTTATAAATGCAAACAAACCTTTTGAAGCGATACAAAAAATTCGCCTGGAACACTTCGATCTATTAATAGACTCAAGCCAGTGGGCCAGATTTCCAGCCATCCTTTGCCTTCTATCTCGAGCAAATATCACCCGCGGCTTTAAAACAAAAAAACAATTTCGCCATTTTGGCTATAACCAAGTCATTCGACACGATGATCAACGACATGAAATCGCTAACTTTCTCCTTCTCGCAAACAGTACAAACTCAACAATCCCAAACCATTGTTTAGATTTTCATCTAAAATCAAATCGGCCAACAGATTGGAGATATGTTGTATGTCACTTATTTCCATCTGGAGAAAGCTCTTGGCAAAAAGAACTCCCTATAGAAAAATGGGTGCAAATTTTTGAATTTCTAGCTCATAAAAATATTGTTGTTTATTTAACAGGATCCAAAACAGACACCAATAGATTTTCAAAACTTTTGCCAAACTACAAAGAAACCAAATTCTTAAAAAGCCTAATTGGCTTATGCAATATTGCCGAAACTGCAAATTGGCTCCAACACGCAGAACTGGTTATTTCAGTAAATACTGGCATAATGCACTTGGCTGATTCGCTGGAAAAGCCATTGATTGCTCTTCATGGCCCAACAAACCCTCTACGCTGGGGACCAATCTCAAAAAATGCACATATCATCACTGCAACAACGCCGTGCGCACCCTGTTTAAATCTTGGATTTGACTATGCTTGCCCAAGCAATAATTGTATGAAGAGTATTGATGTTTCAACCGTGATCAAGTTATTGGAAAAAGTATGCTAAAAGCAAACGAAAGAAGCTTTTCATTTGGGCAAAAATTTGCAGATACAGTTATCGTATGCGCAACTTGGCTGTGGGTAACCAAATTCCAAATTCATTTAATATCGCTTTGTTTCCCACTAGCTTTTTTTACTTTTTATTTCTTCTCACGTATGGGTTTATACAAATCTCAACGTATGAAAAGAATTAGTGAAGAACTTATTACCGTTGGTAAATCCCAACTTTTAAGTATCATCGCTTTTTCGCTTGCACTCATTTCTTATCGCGGAATTGATTTTGATTATCAGAACATAACAAATTACTTAGCATTGTCTTCAATCTGTTTTTTCATGCTCAGAATAGCGCTTAGGATAAGCCTCAGAACTCTTAGAAAATACGGAAAAAACATCAGACACGTGACCTTAGCTGGCCATGGTAAAGTGTTAGAGTCATACGTCGAAACAATGCATAACTTTAGTGATGCTGGTATTCAGTTTAATAGTTGGATCGATTCAAACGGCGTCAACGAAAAGTGGCAAATTAAAGAAAAGGGAAAGTCTCTACAGGCCTCATTACAAACGGATCGACCTGATTTTGTTATCATTAGCTACCCATCATCAGAAACGCACAAGATCGACCAGCTATTAAAAGAAAACTACAATGACGTCTTACCTTTAATTGTTTTATCTGATTTACAATTTTCATTTCTTGGTTTTCAAATTGACACTATAGCCGGATTTCCAGCTTTAATACTCAATCAGCCAAACTATTCAGCTATTGACGCACTTTCAAAACGTCTTTTTGATTTTGTCGTTTCACTAGTTAGTTTAATCCTATTGAGCCCTCTTTTGTTACTTATCTGTCTATTGATTAAATTGACATCAAAAGGACCCATCTTCTTTTCTCAAGAAAGAATTGGCCTTGATGGCAGACGATTCAAAATGTGGAAGTTTAGAAGCATGATCGTTAATGCCGAAAATCAATCCAAATGGACTGTAGAGAATGATCCACGAAGAACCAAGCTTGGAACTTTTCTACGCTCGACTTCGCTCGACGAGCTGCCACAACTTTTTAACGTTTTAATTGGCAACATGAGTCTTGTCGGGCCACGACCTGAACAACCTCAATATGTAGAGAAATTTAAACATGAAATACCCGCCTACATGCTTAGACATAAAATGAAAGCTGGCATCACAGGATGGGCCCAGGTCAATGGATGGAGAGGCAATACCTCATTGAACAAACGCATCGAATACGATCTCTACTATGTTAAAAACTGGTCTCTTGGTTTAGATATTAAAATCATTCTTTTGACTGCATGGAGAGGGTTTGTAAATAAAAATGCTTACTAAAATAATTCAAATTCTAATAAGTATAAAAAATAAAAGTAATGATCTACTTTATGGGCGCGAGCTAATAGCCAGTTGGTCTGTACAATATGCAAAAGCCAATCCTCAGAATAATCCCATTCGAATTTTAGACTTTGGCTGTGGAAATGCCGACGACCTCAATAATATTAAAAATCATTTCACCAAGAATGGTCTTGTAATTGAAACGTATGGAATTGAATGCTTCCCCCCATGTATCGAAAGAGCCACAAAGAGTGGTGTTACTGTCAGATCTGCTAACATTGAAACAGACCCTTTTCCTTTTCCAGATCAGTATTTTGACATCATCATTTCAAATCAAACAGTTGAACATACCAAGGAAATTTTTTGGATTTTCTCTGAAGTGTCCAGAACTCTCAAGAGCGACGGCATCGTCATCACTGGCGCCCCAAACTTGGCCTCTTTTCACAATCGTATTTTACTTTTGTTCGGCGAACAACCCAGTTCAATCGAAATGTTGGGACCACACGTTCGTGGCTTTACATTTGGATCGTTTAAGAAATTTATCGAAACAGATTCTTATTTTGAAGTGCTTGACAAAAGAGGCTCACATTTTTACCCATTCCCACGAAGCATTGCGATCTTTTTGTCACGCTTACTCCCAACAGCAAGCGCAAGTCTATTTATAATGGCAAAACGTACTGATAAACCTGGACAATTTAAGGATGTATTGAAAACACGTTTTTTTGCCACCCCTTATTTTGTTGGCCAAAAATAAAAACTAGATAACATACCTCAATACAATGCAGTGTCGCCAAAAAAACCACGCCAGCGACCAAATAAAATAGCTATTCGCTGACGACACAATAATGGTTTGTGGATAGATATAAGAATACCTACGAATGGTCGAAAGATCATAGAACGTAAAAAATGTGGTAGCAGAGATAGCTGAAAATGCTTCCTAAGCACAAAACCAAAACCCAATGCATATTTATAGCTTTTCTCAATCATCTCATAATTGACGATTGCAGGATTAAAAGGATGATAGACGATAAGACTTGGTTCAAATCGCCCCCGAAAACCAGACATAAGACTGCGAATAATTAAGTCAGTCTCTTCACCTGAACCCAAAGCAGAACCAGCTCCTAAGTTTTCGTTAAACAATTTTTTCAACAAAACTTGTTTTTTAAAGAAAAAGCTTACCGATATCCCGATCGAGTATGCTCTTCTGATTGAGAACTCTATCGACCTTTTAGGAAAAGATGATATGAGCTCTTTATTGTTCGACGGATCAAGAGCTCGTCCGCCAAGCATATCTACATCATACTTTGAAAATAAATTTTTCACATCTTCTAGCAAACGCTCAGGATACCAACAATCATCATCTGGAAAGGCAATAATATTTCCTTGAGCACAACCAACCCCCATATTCCTGCATTTTGACAAAACACGATTATCAGCTTTTAAAATTTTATGCTTAACACCTGATTGAGCTAACATTTTTACTGATGCTTCAATCGATTGATCTAAATTTTGATCAACTATAATAAGCTCAAAGTTTTTATACGTTTGCTTACATAAAGATGTAATTAATCTTTGTAAATCTTGTTCTCGTTTGTATGTGCAAACAATAAGAGAAAAAAAAACATTCATGAGTAAACAACCTTATTTGTAAAATTTGCGATCGCCAACATCAGCCACCTAAGTATTAATAAAAAAAGTTTCTGAATTTTATTTTTATTTACGGGTGAAAAAAAAGTAGTTCCATAATACTTGTTTGTAATCGACAAAGCCGTTTGTGCCTGTTCCACAGATCGTACAGTCGAAATATTATCACCAAGTTGTTTTAAAACATAAAGTGGTTCAAGAATTAAACCCCACTTTAATGGCGGAGATACATGCGCCAAACGACAAAACAAATCATAATCCTGAGAGTATTTGACACCTGAATCATATTTAATCTTTTGCAAAATATCTTTTTTAATAAACATAGTGCCGTGGATAAAGATGTTACCAAATCTTAATGTCTCTGGAGAAAATCGTGAAAACAAAAAAGAATATGGAACAATTTTTTCGTATTTTTCCGTGATTTTTTTTGCTCGGGAAAAAACAACATCACAATTTTCTTTTAGTGCTAATCTCATTTGAACTTCAAATCTATTTGCCAAACTGACATCGTCAGCATCTTGGCGAGCTATGTATTTTCCGTTAGCACAAGATAATCCACGTAATAAAGACTTTGTCAGGCCTATATTATTTTGCTGAATCAATAAAATACGTGGATCTAATCTCATCAAGTTTTCGCACTCTGCAAATAAAGATTGTTTTGACCCATCATCTAATAAAATGATTTCGATATCTTGATATGTTTGTCGACGGATCGATTCAAGCGCATCTAACGCCTGAGCAAATTGATCTTTTACCGAAAGCAACACGCTAATCATCGGCGGCAACGAACGTGCATTATTATAAATGATTTTATAATCACCCCATTCATCTCTGTGCACTTTGGTTACTAATTCTGCCTGGGTTTGCATACTGCGAACAATTCTCCAAATTTAACTTGCGAGCTAGAAATTTCAAATTGAATTTGCTGAAGTTCAAACTCTAAGTCTTCAATAGAGTATTCTGTTTCATGAGTGTTATCTAGTCGCCACTCGACATTCATTTGTTTTTTATAAACAACCAGCCAATCACGAGTTAGCAATGGCACACGTATCAACATCATTTTTTTTGTAGAATCTACCCAGTTTACACGCTCATTGACTGATCGTAAAAAATCCACCCTATCCTTAATATGCTCAAGAACATTGGATAAGGTGATCACTGATATTTTTTCAATTTTATCATAACTAAATCGCGTCGCATCAGCATGTATGAATTTAAGGTTGGAGCCACTGGCAGTTAAACTTTTCCGATAAAGCTTTTCATTAATTTCAATGCCAGTTACCATACTTGCTTTTTGTGACAAAGTTTTTGCTAGCTCACCGGTGTTGCTTCCGATATCAACAACATAATCATCAGCACTAATATGATCCATAAACCACTTGTGGTATTGTATGATTTCTTTCTTTGGATGTGTTCCATTGTTTAGCGCAACAGCACACAACGTAGCAACTTTATAGCATTGATTATGCAGCCACAAAACAGGACGAATTAAGACCCTAGCTATTCCCTTATTCTGTAGCAAAATTAACATCAATTTTTTCATGAACTTTTGCACCTGCAAAACTAATATGGTAGCATAGCCTCTAGTTATTTCATCAATTGTTTTAGTAATTGTGCATTTTGGCACACAACGGTGACTCTATGTTTAAAAAAAAAATTTTTATCCCGCTCCCCAAGCTTGCTGTTGGCGGCCCTACCACATTCTTATTAAATCTTGCTAAATATCTCGATCAAAAAAATGTCGAAATCACTAATAACATTAACCACAGTGATCTCTTATTCTACCCTATATCTCACTCTTTTTTGGATCAGATAGTTGCGAAATCAAGATCAATCCCAATCATACAAAGATTAGATGGGCTATACTATCCAGAGCGTAACGGAAAACTTTATTTTAAAAAAAATATTAAGGCTGGCCTATCTTATTACGTATTTTCTGACCACAAGATATTCCAAAGTGAGTTCAGCAAAAAACAGTGTTTTTCTACATTTTCACCGATTACCCAAAACAAATATACCACTATAATTAACGGGGCAAACAGAGAGCTTTACTATCCGGACAATTTAACTCCAGCTGATTTGGGAAAACACATACGCTTTATTACAACAGGTAATTTTAGACATCGCGACATGCTGGAACCTATAATTAAAGCACTTGATCAGTTATCCGGATTGGAATTCACTCTCCAGATAGTTGGACCAACGACTGAAAACATAAACGATCTATTGGATAGAAAATATATCACCAAACTTGGAACGAAAAAACCATCTGAAATAGCTGATTTACTGAGACAATCAGATATTTACTTATTTTCCGCGCTGAATTCAGCATGTCCTAACACATTGATAGAGGCTGTTTCATGCGCCATCCCTATCGTTGGCTTTGCAAGCGGAGGCGCAAAAGAAATTTGCTTTTTCAATAAGGAAATCATGATTCCCACCTCTAATCACTTACTAGATACAGAAAATGACCTCTGCCCAAAAGAAATGCATGATAAAATTCAACTTTGTTTAGAAAATTATCGCCGGCACAAGACTATTGCAATTGAGAACTCCGACAAATATGGATTTGAAAAAACCGGGCAACAATATCTTGATTTGTTCGAAAAACAGTTGATTGAATTCAAATCTAATTCATGATTAATTTGTAACATGGAAAAAAACATGAACATAGTATTGGTCACCGGTGCTGCTGGATTTATTGCAAGTCAAGTTTGCCAAAGCTTATTATCTCAAAACACATATGTCGTCGGCATCGACAATCTAAATGACTATTACGACCAGCGTCTCAAAAAACACCGCTTAGAAATTCTAAATAAAAATAAAAACTTCTTATTTTACAAAATTGATATTGAAGACAAAAACTCAATTGAAACTTTGTTTAAAAAGTATAAATTTGATGTGGTTTACAATTTAGCTGCAAGAGCTGGCGTTAGAGGAAGTGTTGAAAATCCGTATATTTACATGAACACAAATGCCATAGGATCTATGCACTTAATGGATCAATTGAAGGATGGAAAAACTAAATACATTATGGCATCTACTTCTTCTTTGTATGCAGGCCAACAAACCCCCTTCACAGAAGATCTCGCTGTCAACAGGCCCATCTCACCTTACGCTGCCTCTAAAAAATCAGCTGAGGTTATGGCCTATTCCTTCCATCACCTATATGGCTTAGATGTGAGCATCGTTCGTTATTTTACCGTCTATGGACCCGCAGGCCGCCCCGACATGAGCATCTTTCGATTTATTCAATGGATTGATAAAAATGAACCATTACAAATTTTTGGTGATGGTGGCCAGTCTCGAGACTTTACATACGTTTCAGATATTGCCAATGGCACAATTAAATCACACATGAAACTGGGCTATGAGATTATCAACCTCGGGGGCGGTAAAAAACCGATTTCTATCAACAGGGTCATCTCTCAGATTGAAAGCGCTTTTGGGAAAAAAGCAATCATAGATAATAAAGAATTCCACAAAGCTGATGTCTTAGAGACATGGGCTGATATTTCCAAAGCAAAAAAAATACTAGATTGGGAGCCAAAAGTGTCTTTTGAAGAAGGCATTGAACGTACAATTCAATGGTATCGAGACAATATTGATTTAGCTCGATCAATCAAAGTATAAAAAATCTATCAATACAACCCCATCGTATAGTTTAAAGTCATCATTAAAAAATATTTTTTATAATCAATTTCATGGAGAACTTTAAGATATAATACCTTCACATTCCCGTATCATTTCAAGACAACTTAAGTCTTCCACATTTTTCACCGATACAAATTATGTAGCGAATCCCTTCGGGTCGCATTACTTTAAGCTGTGAGGAACAAAATGAGCTTGCTAACAAAATCAACTCTAGCTGTATTTGTAACTTCTTTTGTAATGAGCTCTTTAGCCATGGCCGATGTCTCTGGCCTCATCATGGTGGTTAAAGGTGACATCAAGGTGACATCTAAAGATGGCAAAACCGAAGCTGCTAAAGTCGGTAAAAAAGTTTCTCAGGGTGATACCATCATCGCCGGAGCTGATGCCAGAGCAAAAATTGTAATGAGCGATAAGAACGTGATCAACATTTCTCCTGACACAAAAATCGTCATTGAAAAATATGAGAATGATGGCAAAGACAAAAAAAATGTCGAGCTGAATGTCTTGTACGGTAAAGTCCGCGCCGGTGTTGAACAAAAATACGATGGCGATAAAAGCAAATTTAATATCAAAACTCCATCTGCTGTTGCCGGAGTTCGTGGTACCGATTTCATCGCTGGTTATAGCCCTGCCACCAAAGTTGCCCAAGTCATTACCTTCAGCGGTACCGTTGCTGTCGGCCAACCGGGACCAGGCGGTAGCATTCAAAATGCTGTTTACGTACAACCAGGACAGATGACTCAAGCTGGAGCTGGACAAAAGCCTGAACAACCAAAAGCATTACCTAAAGATGAACTTAATAAATTAAATTCTGAATCATCAGCCGACACCGCTGCTGGTAAAAAAGACGGATCTGATAAAAAAGATACAGGCGAGAAAGATAAAGAAAAAGAAAAAGAGAAAGAAGATAAAAAGGACGAAAAAGACAAGAAAGACGAAAAGTCTGACGAGAAATCAGACAAAAAAGACGACGGTAAAGGTGATAAAGCCGACAAAAAGGACGACAAGGCTGACGAAAAATCTGACAAAAAAGATGACGGCAAAGATGATAAAGCCGACAAAAAAGATGAAAAGAAAGACGACAAAAAAGAAGATTCTAAGGACGAAAAGAAATCTGACAAAAAAGACGAGCCTAAAGACGATAAAAAATCTGACAAAAAAGACGAGCCTAAAGACGATAAAAAATCTGATAAAAAAGACGAGCCTAAGGAAGATAAAAAAGCTGATAAAAAAGAAGAGATGAAAGAAGACAAGAAATCAGCCGACAAAAAAGAGGAACCGAAAGAAGATAAAAAATCCGCTAAAAAAGAGGACTCTTCTGGTAAAAAAGAAGGCAATCAAGACCAAAAACAAGAGCCCAAGCAAGATGGCAAAAAAGAAGCTAAACAAGAACAACGAAATGAGCCAAAAAACGATGGTCCAGCAAAACCCGACAACAATGGCGGCGGACCTAACAATGCAAAAAATGACGGTCCAAATAACGGCCCTAAAGACTCTGGTAATAACGCAGGACCTGCGCCAGCAAATGGTGGTTCTCGCAGTCCAAGCTCAGATGCACCTCCAGCAGCTGGCGGCGGCGGAATGCCCGCTGCAAGATCTCCATCAATGATGGATAGCCGCGACCTTGGTCCAAGTGTAGCCAAAGATGTCGGCGTGAAATTGCCAACAATGCCGACCATGGCGATCCCATTGCCTCCACCAATTCCAACACAAATTAGAAATCCTATTCTTGATACAATTAATCGCACCCCGACGAAGTCAAGGACCACAATTATTTTGTCGCCTCAATAGACTCTGTTGTTTATAATAATGCACAGATCAACGTGATTGCGATACCACTGATGGTATCGCCAACTATGCAATGGAGTGATTGTGCAAAATACTGTGCAAAACTGTATTCCCAACAAATGTCGTTCGTTTTTAATGGCTCTTTTTAGATTGTCATTTTTTATTGTTTTGTTTGCTTTGATACATCATTCAAATGCATCAGCCCAAGTACTCATCGACTCTATACGCCCAGTTGTAATTGATTACACCTCGCCAACTTGGAATCAAAAAGCAAACTCAAATGAAAACCACGCCATTCTTTTTCGTGATGGTAAATCTGGAAAAATGGCAAAAGTGCTGTTAACAGAAACCGGAAACAATACAGGCATATTTCACGCCACCTACAACATTTCATGGGGCAATCAAGAAATCTCTCCAGAGTTGTACATCGTCTCAGAAGACATGCTTAAATCTGCTGAACAAATGAAAAAATTAGAGAAAAGCATTACCGATGGAACCTTGTTTCGCAAATCCACATTTGTTCGCGGAAATACCAAAGGACAAAATTTAATTACGATCTACGACACCAAAGAACAAGCGCTGAAAGCTTTTGAAGCTTATCAAAAAATTCGCGTCAACAAGCCACCTGTCGACCCAGCCGCCCTGGAAGCACAAGCCAATGCCAAACTTGAGCTGGAAAAAAAACTACGTCTTGAAAACAGTTTAAAATCAGAAGCCTCTCGTTCTATTTTGGAAAAAGATTTACGCGGTAAAATCGCAAGTGATAAAAATAAATACCAACAGCTCAGTGCTGGTGAAAAAGCAAAAAACAACCAACAGGCAAAAGATATTGCAGCCGAAGGTATGAAACTGTATCAAGCTGAAAAATACACTGAAGCTGAGAAAAAATTTGAACAGGCCGCCAGCCTAAATCCAACAGATTCCAGTTATTATTTTCAATACGGAGTCTGTCTTTATCGTAATGAAAAATACAGTCAATCCATCGTAGTCCTGCGTGTGGCCGATGGCCCCAACGTCAACGCCGTTGAAAAAGAATATTATCAAGGTTTAAATTATTTCAAAATGAAAGATCTAGAAAATGCACAAAAACATTTCGCTAATGTAAAAGCAAAAAATGATAAATCATTGTCACCGTCATCTTCATTCTTTTCTGGTATTATCAATTTTCAAAAAGAAAATTACGATGGAGCAAAGTCTGATTTCGAATATGTCTTGGATCAATCTTCAGACCCTGCACTGGACAAACAAGCTGAAACTTACATAGAACAAATTGCCAATGCTATGGCATTTAAAAAAGAACAATCTAAGAAATTTCTCGTCACGCTGACTGCGGGCGTGATGTATGATTCGAATGTTTCAAGCACGGGTCGAACGCTAATGAGTGCGCTGACCACCGATGCTTATGGAATGCACGACTCGCTCAGTGGAACACTGGAATACAGACCGGTTTACACACAAAAACATGAAGCTTCAATTTCTCTGACTGCCAGTAACACTTGGTCTCATGAAGTCGATTTCGACGCCAATAAAACATTTCAAAATGCAGATCCACTGGTTATTGATATTGCTGTTCCCTACAAATACAAAGGTTTGTTATTCGGCAAAGGATACCAAATGGGAGCTAAATTCACTCTTGAATCTATTGATATGAATGCTGATGCCAAAGGAGATCCAGAGCGCGTTATTGAATCGAGAATTTTTGCCAATGATCATACTTTTGTTATGAGTGAAAATTGGTTCTCGACATATGCCATCGAGTTGCGCAGAGATGAATCTAAATTAACTGTTACCGATACAAATGATGATGCCTCGGCAAATAAAATCAGCTTAACAACAACTCAAATCTTTTTTCAAAACCAGAAAAAAACTGAAGCGTGGATTGGAAATTTTGGTTTGTCACGCAATTCAGCCGACGGAAAAAATGTAAATTTTAATCGTTATGACATTGGCGCAACCTACATGGCACCATGGGTGTGGGACACAACTTATACAGCAAACCTTGCATATTATGATGTCGTCTACCCTGATATCGCCAGCACTCGTCACGATAAAGACACTGCTTTGAATTTATCTTTGCGTAAACCAATCAACGAATCTTTAGCCGCAAGCATAACCGGCAGTTACGCGATGAATGTATCCAATGTCCCAGCTAACGATTATGATAAATACTTTATTTTAACAAATCTTACCTACACTGGAGCATTTTAAAAAGTCTCTGTTAGGAAAGAAAAAAAGCTAGTAGACTAGCGATGCGGTAAATATTCTTTCAATTTATTCTCAGCCCAAAATAAATGGGCATCACTCCATGATGCCTCACTGTTTTGAATCACTTCTAAATGCTGAGCCATCGGAGTTTTTAAATACAACTCCATCCATTTTTCTGGTTCCAGCACACCTTGTTGAAATAAGATTTTCAAAATAAAATGCATTTTTATTTTCTTTAAATTTTTAGCGCTCTCTAATGCTCTTAAACTGTGTCCTGCCAAATGAAATAAATCTGCAGACAAACTGTCACCTTCTTGCGATGTCTTCAGCAAAATTTCTAAAATATAAAAACACACTTCAAGACGATCATAATCAGAACGAACTTTTTCAAAGCCATCCAACAAAACCGCTTCTTCTAACGTGGCCAAACGATCTTCGCCGCCTTGTCGAGAGGGTCGATATCGAATCTCGACATAATGACTGGGTTGCAAAATTCCACCAGCAAATCTCTTTTTGGATTTGACCGCACCTCGAGCTATCAAGGAAAGTTTTTCTCCATGATTACTCAAAAACTGAATGATTAAATCCGATTCAGAATACAAAACACATTTTAGAATAAGACCTTTGGCTTTTTTCGAATCAGCCAATTTGACATGCCTTGGTGGCCTCTGCAAGCCACTGTGCAAATTGCTGAACCGTCATTTTTTTATCAACTAGAAACTCAACATCTAACAACAGCAATCCACGCAAAATTTCATCGTTTGGTTTTGGCAACCACCAATCATATTGCTTTAACGAGCCCCCCCATCGGCAAAGATGAGTTGTTTCTAAAAAATAAATTTTCTTTTCATCATCCAACAATGCAAACCCAGATTTTTTCTCTAGAAACCGAATCACAGCCTCACCACCAAGATCTTTGTGGTAAAAAACTGCTCGATCAAATATTCGCTGATTGTTGGTAAAACTCCATTTGTGAAATCCTTCTGGCAAAACAGATTCTAATTCTTCCACTTTTGTTTTTTGCTCTTTACGATTCCAGGAAAAATCTAAAATTTTCTGACTGATCACACTGTCCCAAAACAATAAAGGCGAAAACAATGATGGAGCTTTTAATTTATTTCCATAAACCAAAACGGAATTTTCCTTCAGTGCACACAGCCGAAGCGAATATGGCAAAATGACTTCGTTGGTTAAATAACAATGAGTAAAATGAGACAAACCAAGAGAGAATATTTTTTTGTTATTTAAATTTTTCTCAAGTTCATTGTAGGCAAATAATTCCGCCGTCACCGCATGATCTACACAAAACAATGTGAACAAGGTCTCTGATTTGAGCCCCTCGGCCCAAGTCGCCAAATCTCCACACTGCTGTGAATAGATTTGCACCTCAAAACCTTCTTTGTATAAAAAAGGCAAAACCTTATCAATCCACGGGCTTGCTCCTGGCACGACTGCACATGTTTTTTTATGTGAATAAAATTGTGCTAAGGAAATCACAGTCTCTTGCAGATGAGCACCAAGGCCTGGCCCTACTCGCACAGATAATTCACCACTGAAAACATGTGTTTTTTCAATCTGAGATTGAACTTTTTGATTTAAATTTTCCCACTGTTCAAAAGCTGGTATATTGATATTCATGTTCTAAACATACGTGTTAGGAACATGACAATTCAACAACAATTTACGTCACTTTTAACTACAAAAACACAAATCAAATGGCATCAAGATGAATTCTCAAATTGAGACGCTTCATTGCGATTTAAACACCAGATGAGATGAAAACAACCTTGCCAAACCAGTCCTCTGCGCCCGCTTCTTGCTCTACATATAGGTAAGAAACCCAAAGAGGTGTTGTGATGATGTTTAATAAAAGACTGCAGAAGGCTTTAAAATCTGTTCTGAGAACAACTCTGAGTATTACAATCAGCACGCCATTAGCTGCATTTTCAGCCGGCAAACCACACACACAAGATTTGATTCAATTAAATGCAGATTTTAATGCACGTCGATCGGGACAGTTTTTATCAAACAGTAACAATATTGTCCGCACTTTTAAAAAAGGTACCAAAGCAGAAATTATTCAGCGCAAATATTTCCCGCAAACTGGGAACTATGGACTGTGTTTAAAACCTTATCCAAACAATAACCAAGAATGTTTGTGGGTATATTATTGTTCAAAATCACCTGCGATTAAACTCTATCATGTCAGCGATTCAGTTGAGGCAAAAAATAAATTGTTAACCGATTGGGGACTCAACCAAAAGTCAACAACTGCATTAAAACCGACAACAGATCCAAAAAAGGCTAATGCTGCTGTCACCACATCCGTTATTCCTACATTCGCTCTCCCCATTGAAAGTGTTGTAGAATCTGCTCTTCAAGAATCAAAACCCACACCATTTAGACCAACAACAGCAAAGACGTCGAGTACTGTTGGCGCTGATGAAATCAATCATTTAGATAACGACGCTGC
>JACCDN010617269.1_pt1 | contig 21965 bp, 21 predicted proteins | sample 7441691 | NCBI WGS metagenome assembly JACCDN01 (sample SAMN15323439, study PRJNA562643) | freshwater metagenome | isolation source: river surface water | place: USA:Blue River Watershed | collected 2017-08-16 | reverse complement strand
ATCTCTGACTTTTTGAGTCTAACTCTCTTTGCAGAGAGTCTCTGGTGACATTAGTCACCCGCTAGTCGTCTTATTTAGAATTGGTATATTTCTATACCAGGTTTCCCGTTCGACTTCTAACTTTAATTATCGTATTTCTACTTCATTAACAGCTAGATGCCTCACATTTATTGATTGTTTATACTTGTTAAAGATCTGTTCTAATTTCGTTTTTTATCTACCGTTTCTTTTCGGCAGGTCGTTATTATCACATGACAATCAATTCTTTGTCAAATCTTTTTAGAGAAATTAATAGAAATTTGATTGTGGCAGAATTAACATGAAGTAAATTACAAAATAAATTCAATTAACTAACACTAATCTAAGTTTCTTTTTAGTCTCAAAATAAATTAAGTCAATTTATGATTTTAAATGATTTTGTGGCAAATTACACATTCTTGGAACAAAGAAAATGTCGACTTATGAGCAGTAAAGTTGATTATATAGCATAAACCAAGTACCCAATTATTTCATGAATAAGTTTTTTAGTTTGTGCTTCGGCGCTTCTTCTAGGTAAAACCATTTGCCACCATTTAAGCTCTCTAACTTCAAACTTATCCCAAGCAGGGTACTCAATAGCTATTACTCCATATTTATGGAATAAGGCCTTAGATCGCCACATGTGGGATGCTTGGGTTACTAAGATAACTTTATCAATTTTATCTTCTTTTAATCTCATTACCGTAAATTTTGCATTTTCATAAGTATCTTTTGATTGGCTTTCTATTACACGAGTATTAACTAATTCATAATGAGTTTGTAAATATTCATTCATCGCCTCAGCCTCACTTAATTTTTGTGTATAGCCACCTCCTGATAATATTATTGGAAGAGAAGGAAACTCCTGTGCGACGATTGCGGCTGACTCTACATTTAAAAGCGTACTTCCAGCTGGCAACCCTTTGACTTCACCTAGGTCGTCTAATGCGATTTCAACTCCAGCGCCAAGGACAACAATCGCTTGAGGATTTAAATTTTGCGGATTAACAGGCTTATTATACTTAGGATAAACTAATTTTGTTAGTTCTAATGCGAATAATGGTGTATATTGTATATATATGAATAAACTTGCAAATAATAAACATACTCCAACGTATTTTTTGCTCTTAATCTTCAAGCATGCGAGTGCTGCAACGAATATACCATTATAAGGAGGAAGAAAAGCCACCTGAAGAATGTGATGAATTTTGATAATATCCATTCTAGACGCCTAAATCATAAATATATCCAATTAGTTCATGAATAATGCTATATGTTGTCGACATTGCATTGGCTGTCGGAATAAACCACAATACTTTTAGTCGATAATACCCTAATGAATAAAATCCAGTTGGCGCAGGCACTACAATAATCCCACTTTTTTCAAAAAGCGCCTTAGCCCTTCGCATATGGCTTGCTGATGTAACTAAAATAACTTTGGAAAAGCCATATTGCTGCAATATTCTTGAAGTATATATAGCGTTTTCATTCGTAGTTTTAGAATCTGGTTCAAGATAAATTTTATTACTAACTCCAAACTCTAATTGTAGCGCCTTTTTCATTAAACTCGCCTCAGAATCTTTGGTATCAATTGCACCTCCTGAAACAAAGATTGGTAAAGAAGGATTTTTCTTTGCTAAATATGCAGCATAACGAATCCGGACAAAAGTATCTGGATTTGAAATAGCATTTACATTATATTCTTCAGCGCTATTGCTAACACCACCACCTAACAAAACTATTGCCTGCGAACCTTTAACCTCGCTTGCGATTAGAGGCTTTGGCGCAATTAGCATGTTCAAATGATATGCAACATAAGGAGTAGCCTGTAGATATAAACTAATGCAGCCGAGTGTAAATACTATTTTTCCTCTTGTGCGGTGCAACTTGAAAAAAAGCGCTCCAAGTAATATAATTATTAAAGAGTTTAATGGCGGCAATAAAAAACTCTGTAATAAACGATGTATAAGAATAGTAAACATATCGAATAAGAATTTAAAATTATTATAGAAATACATTAAAGAATTACTTTATTAGCAATATTTTATCTTAAAGGAGCACTCTATGGCGAAAATTGCGTTAGTGACTGGTGGAATGGGTGGATTAGGTACAGCAATGTGTAAAGCTTTAGCTAAAAGCGGACATACAGTTGTAACTACTTATGTTGGTGATGATGAATATGCTCAAAGCTGGTTAACTAAAACAAAAGCTGAAGGTTTTGATTTTAAAGCATACAGATGTGATGTTTCAGATTGGGACTCAGCCGTAGAAGCCGTAAACAAAATTAAAGCAGATGTAGGTACAATCGATATTTTAGTTAATAACGCAGGCATTACGCGTGATGCTACATTCAAAAAAATGACACCAGAACACTGGCAAGCAGTTTTAAGAACTAACTTAGATAGCGTATTTAATATGACCAAGCAAGTTATCGACGACATGGTAGAAAAAGGTTTTGGCCGTGTTATCAATATTTCTTCTATCAACGGTCAAAAAGGCCAGTTTGGCCAAGCGAACTACTCAGCAGCGAAATCAGGCGTTCATGGCTTTTCCATGGCTTTAGCTCAAGAAGTTGCTAGAAAAGGTGTGACTGTAAATACAATTGCACCAGGTTATATCGCAACAGATATGGTAATGGCTGTACCGGAAGACGTACGTGCTAAAATTATCGCCCAAATCCCTGTTGGTCGTCTAGGCTTACCTGAAGAAATTGCAGCTTTAGTTAATTATCTTGCATCGGATCTGTCTGGTTATATGACTGGCGCAGAATTGGCAATCAATGGTGGCCAACATATGATGTAAGTTTATTGCAGCTAAACGCACTAAACCGATTGTAACCAAATGCCATGCACTAATGTATGGCATTTGGTTTTTCCCTTTTTTCGCCACAATTGATCTCTATAGTCTCCCTCACACATACATTTTAGTCAATATAGATCGGATATCAATACAAGTCCACATTAATTAACCTAAAACCAACCAAAAATGTAGATTACAAATAATAAAAGTAGTCGGTTAAAATATATCCCTAACTTACGGTAATACTAATATCGGACAACTTTATAAAGTAATCATTTAATCTAAATTAGAAAAATATATTTACTGATGCTAAGAAATCAAATTCAATAATTGACGTTACGCATTTAATAAAATTTAACTAACTATTATCTGATTTACTATACAGGTTATTTGATTTATAACTCAAATCTTCCGCATATAAGATATTGTATTACTCGTTTGCTATTTGTTGATAAACTCGCTTCACTCAAACAAATCAACAAATGAAGCAAACTTCATAAACAAAATCTAATAAGCTCCATAGTTCGTATCAATCAAATAACCTGTTTAATAAACTCTTTATTTTTACCCGAATTTGTGAGAGTGCGTAACATCAGTAAATAATGCAAAAGCAAAATTTTAATTGTTGACTTTAAATTTAATTCTCAAAAGTAATTTGTCTAAATTTTATTTAAGGAACATAAGATGAAAAATATTCTTTTAACCTTAGCTGCGGCATTAATAACCGCTGGGTGCGTAGGCAGTGGCAGTAGCAGCAACCCGACAATTAGCGCTAGCACGGTTGGTAACCCCTGTACCAATATGACAAATAATGCTACTTGTACAATTCAACTTACATTTAATCCTGGGGATAATACAAACCCAGTACTGGGATCCAATATTGGCAATCCGCTTTTTGAAAGCCCTTATCCAGGAATTACTGCCAGCGGAGCTTTCGAATCTTCGCTTATTTCCTGCCAAAATCAAATTAATAATACACCAAAAAACACCACAAATAGCTGTTTATTTAATTTCACATATACAACCCAAGGTGGAGATGGTACAAATATCGATTTAATTTTTAACTTAAATGGTATTAATGCCAATGGGATACCTGTCAGCGGTAACTAGACTTTAAAAAGATGATAGCAAAGTTGGTAGGAATGGCTTTTGAAAATACGCGGTAGCATCCGTTTAGCCTTTTAGAGTAATTATGCCAAGATAAACCTTAGTCCAACTGGCACTATTACTCTAAAATAACGGCTAGAACAAGTTTAACCTCAAGCCTTAATTTTATTGAATATTACATAGTGTTAGCAGCTGATGCTGTTGGCTTTTTCGGCATGTTAGTCAACTTATTTTCGGATGGGAACTCAGCACCACTATATGCGCGTGAACCAACATTCGGGCTATTTACTTCAGTAGAAGAGTAATCATTATTGGCATCAATATAACTCTTATTGGCCTGGGTATTCGGAGTTGCACAACCATAAAGTCCAAAAGCTACTACTAATCCGCAAATCAATTTTTTCATTTTACTTTCCTTTTAATTATTTATTCTTGTTTATATCCTAAATTTGCTTTTTCAAGCAAACCAACTTTAAAGCGTTTTCAAACCTGTCTTCAAAATTATCATTATAACATATGAGTCATAAAACCTGGAGGCAAGCAGACAACAATACTTACCCCCGGCTTTGTGGAAGACTTTTTTAGAATGTATGGCTAAAACCTATTGCAGCTGTTGCGTTATTCATCATCGCTGGAGTAGAGGATGAAGAATAAGTTGCATTTTGCGCACCATTAAATTGAATGTTCTGAGCCGTATTTCCATAACTTACAATACCGTAATTGGCAAACACAATAGTCCTTGGAGTTATATTCCAGTCAATTTCGGCAATACCTTGTTGATATCCAGTACCGGCAATTTGGCTACCCGTACCAGTTAGCAACTGCCAAGGGTTTGCTCCCTGCATCCAGTTATTACCATACATATAGGTAATTTTTGGCGTCCACTGTCCTAGATGCCAACCCAAGCTAATACCAGCTTCTTGAGTTTGCACAATTTGCGTGGTCATCGCATATTGCCCATTACTAGTTTGACTAAAGTTGCTTGGAGCAGCGCCTGCTGCGGGATTCCAAAGTACGTTTTGTGCGCCAAAGAATCCTGGCACCATATTCCAGCCAAATCCTTGTGATATCTGTACGCCTGCGCCAATAACCAAACCATCAGGATCATTATAACCAAGTTCCAAACGGCTCATATATGCATTGTAGGGACTAATATTATTATTTCCTAATTCACCCATCTGGTTACCGCCTGTCACGGTATAAGTTCCTACATTTTGCCAGATGGTGTTATTCCAAGTTACACTAAAATTGCCTGGGGTATAGTATAAACCGAAGTTATACACTGGACTATCATATGCACCATTTAACGCCTGAGCATTCCCATTTATCCCAGTTAAACCACCTACGTTAGCCGCACCATTATTACCTAGAGACATCATTGCGGTAAACGAGAAATTACCGAATGAAGGTGAGTCGAAACGTATTGAATTAGGCATCACATATAAACCACGGTCATAGTTGCCAAGTACGTTGGCTTCCATACCGTTAAATATATCTACTGCCCCAGTATTACTTCTAAAAACGTTTGAAAGATTACCGATACGAATGCGCCCCCAAGTTCCTTGTAAACCTAGATATGAGTCAGATGACGCCAAAGTATTTACATTATTCAAAATTTGGCCGCCATAATTACGAGGGCTTCCCGCAGTGCCAGGATAAACCGGCACATTGCCAGCACCACGTAAATTTGAGTAATATTGCCCTGATGCAATATCAAGAAATTGTTCTACCTGCCAAATCGCGGCAGTTTGACCATATACTTCGTCTGTACCACGAATACCAAAATATGAACCATAATCTTGAACCGAATTAGATGCTGGCTGGACAACAGTTGAGGTTGGAAAATCATCCCGCTCAGCAGCTACGGCTAAGCGCCCATATAATGTCACATCCGCGATAGCGTGGCCAGCTATAGCTATAAGTGTAAAAGCAAGTATTCTTTTTCCTGAAACGGTTTTCATTAAATCTTTTCTCCCAAATATGTATTAAAATATGTGCAAAATAATAACAACAAACCCAACCTAACATTGTTAGTTAGATGACAAAAACTAACTAATCCTTAAATTAAAACTTGAAATTTAAGCGTGTACGCGTAGAGTTTTAAAAAATATTAATTTATGGATTGTGCGATCTCGAATCGTAGCAGTTTAACTTTTCTTTGCTCAAAGATTTCGGTACAGCTCACTTCTAGATCAGTTTTGCCATTTATTTCGGCCAATGCAGGAATAATAACTCTCTGTTTGAAGTTGCCGTAGCGAGGATAGTGGTCCTGGATACTAATCTGTTCTTTTAGCTCATTAGGAGTAATGCTTATTGTCTGGTTTACAAAATTTTGTAATACTTTATATAATGCGGTGGCATTATTGGAATTTAATCTAATTGCATAGTTCCAACGCCCTTGCGGATGTTTAGACTTAGCATCCAAAATGATGGGAATTAATTTATAGTTAACATCCAAACTTAAGCCATTTAGAGTTAATTGTAAATTACAAAAATTAGGAATATATTCATTCAGACCATCTTGGTGATGTTTGATAACAGTATAACGTGAAATTAAGCTATCTGTCAGTTGAATAATTGCAGGGTTTGCAATCAGATTCTCTGACTTAATTGACGTCACGAATAACGAAGGGGGTAGAACTATAGTTTTATTTGTCTGGTTATTTACGAATTTTATATCTTCAGCAGTTATATTATCTAAAATCTGGCTTACCACGATTAGCTCTAAATTGCTGTAATTACATTGGTGCTCAATTGTAAAATCATTAAAATATTGAACGATCGTACGTCTTGCAGTATGCATCATAACCTCAGTTTATCAAAGGAGTTAATTGTTACTGCGAAAATTCTAAACAAGTAAAATAATTATTCAATGGTCCAATGCCATCACAGCTATAAATATAATTTAAATTTGTATATGTATAGCCATTTTACTTACAGAAAACTCGCTAAAGTACCTTTGCCCGACATTAAAGGGCGATGAAGCTAGTTAAGTTGAAAACATCCTAGCATTTGGCGTGATAAACTAATTATGGTAAGGCTAAGATTGCAGTTTGAATTTGAGCTTCTAATTGCTCAGGAAGAAATGATTTATTATGAAATAAGTATTGAATAAGATTACGTAAAACTGGTTTTCTATTTAAGTTGATCTTTAAACAATAACAGATACACTCATTAAATATAATTAACCCAAAGCAAAGCATATCCTTGATTAAAAGATAATTGCTATTTGGGAATAGCCCAGTATTTAGAATAAATAAATAATTGATAATAAAGAAAATCTGTGGTAAATATTCACCAATTAAGTCGCTATAACAATTGTCAAGAATAAGATTACCAAAGGAGAAAACGTGCATCCAGGAATGACCCAAAAGCTTGCTGATCTCACTTATAAGTGAAAAAATAATAAGATAACCTAAAGCAGGCACTAAAGCCGATGCTAAGTATTGCTTTGGTTTGTTATTGATTTTCATAGCTTTTCTTATATTATTAGACAAATTAATTAATTAAAATCAAAGAATATTTACTTTCTATTTTAATCAAATAGTTAGCTTTCAAATTTATTGCATAACACCAAATTTTTTGATGTTACCCTTTATACAGGCGCAATTATAACAGCACTTTATTACGACTACACAAAATATTTTCGTTACATTTAAATTTTTTATTCTATCTCTAACTCCCGAGCATTTCTTTCGCATGCTTTAATGTGGTATCAGTAATATTTATACCTCCTAGCATCCGTGCGATCTCCTGTACCCTCGCGTTAGATTCTATATAGGATATTCGTGAGGAACTAACCCCATCTTGAGATTTTTTACTAACTTGCAAGTGGTAATTTCCGCAACAAGCAGTTTGTGGTTGGTGGGTTATACAAATAACCTGCTTCGAGGCACCTAATGCTTTTAGTAATTTACCGACAACTTCAGCAACCCCGCCACCAATTCCGACATCTATTTCGTCAAAGACGATCAATTCTGGTGGATTATTTATACTGAGGGTAACATATAAAGCCAGTGCTACACGGGAAAGCTCGCCACCTGACGCAACTTTATTTAATGGTTGAAGCGCCATACCTTCGTTAAAGCAAACCTGATAACTGATAGTATCGATACCAAAGTTGCTCCATGATTCACTAGGACTAATTGCTACTTCAAATTGGCCGCTAATTGACAACTGCTTGATTAACTCACTTACTTTTTTAGCCAGCTCCTTAGCGGCCTCTTTACGTTTTAATGAAACTCTCCTAGCTAGCTCAAGATAACTTTCTTTTGCCTGAGCTAATTCATGCTCCAATTTATCTAAATCAGTATCAGCCACCAATAGGCTAAGCTCCTGTTGCCACTTAATTAGTGAGGTGTTAATTTCTTCGGGCCGAATCCGGTATTTACGTGCAATTGAATAAATTTCATCAATACGGCTATCTATTTCCGCCAATAACTCAGGATTTTGCTCTATCTTATTAGCAACAATCTGTAGCTCATGTTCTAATTCACTTACTTCAGCTTCGATACCATTTATCAACTGGTCAATTTGATTATAATTTGGTAAATATTCGCTAATTTTCGCTAAGCGATGGCTTAAGGTGGCTACTAAATCAGCAATTGAATTTTGCTCACTATTCAGTAGATTAAGGCTAAAATCTACTTCCTGTAATAGAAATCCTGCATTTGCAAGCTGTTTTTGCTGGACCTGTAGTTCGTCCCATTCATCATTTGCTAGATTTAAGCTTGCCAAATCTTTAATTTTTTCTTGCAATATCTCTTGCTTTATTAGCAAATCTTGGCTAAATTCGCGCGCTTGGTCCAGCTTTTGCTGCAAATGCGAAACCTGGCGGTACTTCTCTGCTAACATAGCTACTTGGCTTGAAACTCCAGCAAACTCATCAAGTAATACACGTTGAGTTTCAGACTTTAATAATGCAATAGATGCATGCTGAGTATGGATATCTAATAATAATTCACCTAATTCCTTTAAACTAGAAATATTTACTGGCAAACCATTTATATAAGCTTTAGAGCGCCCATTACGGTCAATAACCCGCCTGCAAATAATTATGTTCTCAGCGTCATGGTCTAGATATTCACGCTCTTGCAACCATGCTAAAATCTTGGGACTATCGATTTGGAATGTGGCGGTAAAAGATGCTTGCTGCTGCCCCTGCCGAATAATTTCGCTATTTGCTTTTGCTCCAAAGATTAACAGGAGTGCATCTATCGTAATAGATTTACCACTTCCTGTCTCCCCGGTAATTACAGTTAATCCGGTAAAGAAATCTAGCTCTAATTCATTAATTAACAGAAAATCTTTAATTTGTAAATTAATTAGCATCCTTCTTTTTATCCTCTTAGTATGGAGTATTAAATGATTATTTAGTTTTAACCTGCCACTAGTAATTATGAAACTCGTTTTGACCAATCTAACTTAGTACGTAATGTATGGTAATAGTTATACCCTTCAGGATGAAGAAGCTTTAATGGCCTTTTTGCTTTACTAATTACAATTTGGTCATTAAGAGCTAGATCAAAGTACTCTTGGCCATCATAATGGATTATCGTCGGCGTATCTTTAACTAATAATAAATCGATTACCACATCATCGCTAAGCACAAGTGGCCGATTAGACATGGATTGCGGGCAGATCGGAACAATTGAAAATACTTTAGAGTGTGGATGAAGTATTGGGCCTCCTGCGGCTAAGGAATATGCGGTTGAACCTGTTGGTGTTGAAAAAATTACCCCATCAGATTTTTGAGAGTGCACAAATTCATTATTTATACTCATTTCGAACTCTATCATACTGCCTATGGCACCGCGTGAAATTACAATATCGTTAAGGGCTGTTGACTGATAGACAAACTTACCGTCACGGATAACTTGTGCTGTCAATAAACTCCGCTCTTCAATTGTATAATTTCTTTTAACTAAAATTTCCTCAACAGCGTTCAGCATATCATTAACCGAAATATCGGTCATAAACCCAAGCTTACCTTGATTTATCCCAACAATTGGAACTCCATGATTAACTATTTCCCGGCCAGCTGATAACATTGTGCCATCGCCACCAATCACAATTGCTAAGTCAATAAGATGGATCCATTGGCTAATCGGACCATAATTATATTCCTTTAAATCAATGCTGGCACCAATCCCCGAATCAAGAAATACTTTACATCCAATTTTATCTAGAGCGTATGCCAACTTTGTAATTTGCTCAAGCAGATGCGCAGAATTGCGTCGGCCAATAATTGCAATATTTGTAAAATTTGCCATTGAAGTTCTCAAAAAAGTTAAACTTGTTTTAAATTAGTTATGCCTAATGTGTAAATCTATTCTACTGGAGCCATCTCATTTATTATTAACATCCAAATAGTATATGCTTTATATATAAGTTATAGTTAACATATCTTTTAAATATAACAGATTATATCATTAGCTATTTATAAAAACTACTATAAAAAAAGGCCTGGCTAATATGGCAATTAGAAAAAGAAAAGGAAAATTGAAAAGATAGCAAATTTAACTAATGAAGAGTGAAAATATTTAACCTGAAAGCTTTAGCATGTTTTCATATACTATATAACGCCTTAACATATATTACGCGCTTTAAATAAGTTAATGGCCTATACAGCATAAAAGATTTTGTATTTCTTTTTTACCATTTCTTGGTAAGTATGCTTGTATTCAAACAAATAACAAATGAAAGAAACCGCAAATACAAAATCTAATATGCTAATAAATTAACTTTTTGATAAGTCTTATTTTTTATTTCAAAATTAGTAAAACTACAAAGTATCTGTCATAAGCAAGTGCAGTCCGATGAGTGTAAATTAATCATCAATCTCACAATCTTTTATCTTATCATTTGCAAAATAGCAAGTTACTTCATCGTGCCGATTAGTTGGATAAAACTCTAGTTTGATCCACTTTGCCGATTCATCTATAGCTTGACAGCCTCCATGATGACGACAATGCTGGTAACCGTCTAATTTTTTATACTCATTCGGATTACAATTTTTCATAACATCTTGAAGTTTCGAGGTAGAAGATAACTTATACTTGCCGCAGACAATATTATCTTTATTTAGATCAAGCGGAAGATCATGATCAGCATACGCCATTCCTATTGAAAAGGCACCAATAATCAATAATAGTTTTTTCATAAAAATCCCATCTGTATTAACCATTTTATTATCAATGTTATTATAACACATTTAGGTATTACAATTTAAGAAATAATGCATCAGTTATCTAACTACCCAGTTGATTTAAATTAATCTGAAAAATGTTATTATTGTAAAACCGACATTAGTTTAAGTTTTCTGTATAATAAAATTTTCCAATATTAACTAAGTTTCTTTAGGCTTATTAACTTTATCTTCTGGCAACGATTTGCGAATAACCTTATTGAACCAGAGATAAAATATTTTTATAATATCAACTCCTTCTTGGCGTAATAAAATAATTCCTGCAATTCCCATAAATATCCCAGCTAAAAGAATTGTAAAAATCGCATGGTTTAAAAATAGATATTCATTTATGAAACCTATCGTTACCCCGCAAATAATTTGCGGAATGGTAATTGTTATATTAAATACACCGAAATATGTTCCAGTTTTATCTGTAGGTAATTCTGCAGCTACAATAGCATATGGCATTACCGATACACTACCCCAGAAAATCCCTAGTCCAGCCATAGCAAAATAAGTTAACCAGATATTATTAAATAGGACTACTAATAGTAAACTGAATGCCCCAGCAAATAAGGAATAGGCATGAAGTTTATAAGGAGAAAGCATATTTGACAATTTGGGTAAAACTAATGCGAATAACATACCAAAAAGTTGATAAATAGCAAAGCAGATACCTGCCTCAAGAATTCCCTTTCTTAAAATGGTTTGATACTCTAAAGTTGTTACCAATGCAGGATCGGCAGGTAGGTCATATATATGCTGGGCTAATGCAATTCCAAAATACAGCCAAACACAGAACACCCCGGCCCAGGTAAATATTTGTACCAAAAAGAACTTCTTAATCACACTTGGCATATTAATTACATTATGAAATAATTCTTGCCAAATTGAAACAAATAGCACAAAATAATTTCTAACTTGATTGCTTTTTGCCTCAAGTGAAAGCTCGCGATAATTTTCCTCACGAATCTCTCTTAGCATTGACCATATAGTTTGGGCTAATACGATTCCGCCAACAAACAGGGATACCTTTATTACTATTGGAACCCGAATACTCGTTCCATCAGGTTTAGCAAAAATATGCGTAAGGTCAAAAAGCCATGGTATTAAGCTTGCAATCATGGCACCAATACCGCCCAAAATTGCTTGCCAGGCAAACGCTGAAGATTTCTGTGAATTAGGTGTAATGTCCCCAATCAGTGCGCGTAGACCTTCAGTAGAAGCATTGATACTGCAACTTAAAACCAGGATCATTATTGCAGTGAATGTCAGGCTCTCTGAAAAAGTTAAGAAGATTAAGGATAAAAATGCAAATACCCCTCCACCAAATATAAAAGGAGCCCTTTTTCCATGGCGGGTATCAATTAAGTCACTTAGTTGACCTAAAACTGGTTGAATTATTAACCCTGTCACCGGAGCGATCAGCCATAGCCAGCTAACCTGTTTATCTGTCGCGCCAAGAAATTTAAATAACCCGCTGGTATTGCTCATCTCAAGGGCTCCAGCAAATTGTAAACCAAAACCGCCAAGTGATAAATAAAATAACTCTTTCCAACCCAAAACTCTTTTATTCGATTCCATTAGTCATTACCCCTTCAGTTTTACTATCTAACGTTTCTAATTTATTTCTATTCGCCACTTAGATCAAACCATGTTTATTAATAAATAAAAAGCTATGTTTAATACATATTCTTTTAGATATTACTTCCTAATCAATAGTATTGCTATTTTAAGATAACGATTATAAACAAGGCCAAATACTTAATTGACCAGTAAACTTAGGGATAAACTCTAGGATATACTACTTAAGCATATGAATTTGCTAAATTAACTAGCTCTCTCATTAACAATATTCGATTCTTATCAATATATCCGTTTAATTTTAAATGCTCAGCAAAGAATTCACGCCATTAAAGGTTAAGCTTAGTTTAAATCTAGGGTTAGCATTCACTAAATATAAAGTGTTAAGAGCCCGGTATTAAGGTTAGGCGGAGTAAAAGAAGTAATACTTCAAATTAATATAATATATTAGGAGAAAAAAGTATAATGAAGATTGAAAAAGCTTTACTGTATTATCAAAGTACCAATACAATGAATAATGAAACACCTAATAAAAGGGTTAAGTTCGCAGATAAAGATTATGAAAATAATATAATTCCATTATTTTTGAGTGCTAGTTGTAAGAAGAATCCATCTCAAGAATTTCTAACTTACATGAATAATGAGAACCTATTGCTAAATTTTCCAGAGATTGAGAAACTTACCAAAATTTATTCGGTACAATATGAGATAAAAATTAACTTTGCAGCTATAAAGACATACAAAATAAGAATAATGACAAATGATGAATTTTTAAAAAGCACTGAAGAACCTTTCCCTGATTTAGCATTAATTAAAAGTTACAATTTTGATAACGCAAACTGTGATAGCCTTTTAAAAGGTAAATGTAATTTTCTTAGGCCGCCTCAACAAATTAAAGTTGGAGATTTGCCATTTCAAAGCAAGATTAGTAAGGAGGATATTAATAGGCTCAGCAACAGAGATCTTATTAACTTCCTGGAAGATACTCTCGATAAGATAAGTAAAAATATTTATTTGCATAAGGATTGCTTATTCCACGTAATAAGGAATTCACCTATAAGATGTAAAGAGTTGCTAGATAAAATGGAGCCTAATTCAGCTCAATTAGTCAGTCTTGGCGGAATAGTACTTAATCATATCGATCTGTTTATCAAAGATGAGCATGGCAATATAATAAACCCACTTGTCTATTTTTCACTAGAAACTACTCCGCTTTATTTTGACTATCTCGAATGCTATAACAACGATATTGCGCGCCTAATTCAGTATGATACGGCCTATCAACCTTTTGCCCATATAGAACGGCAAAAACAGATTCGTGAACCTATTTTGGGCAAAGAAGGGCTTGATAGCTATGCATCTTCGGAAAAAGTAGCTGACTATTTTGATAAAATTCGGCCAACAGAATATTTTGCAGTACAAGCAGATTACGTCTCCTGTGTAGCTTTTTGTTTAAAATATGCAAAAGAAATTTTAACAAGCAAAAGTAAAATCAATCATTTTCTATTTGAAACCGTAGACTTAGAAGAAAAAATCCGCCGCCATTATATACCAAGCGCAAAAGTTTTAAAATATTCACAAAGCGAAAAATATAATAAAATTATATATGATTTTATAGTCACTAAGGAAGATCGATTCGCAGTAGAACTTAATGAAAGTACATACCAAAGGAAAACTTTACTCCGCCACTTAAAAGATAGAATAGAATACGCTAAACAGAATAATGAACAAATAAATTCCGAATTAATTTTAGCTCAGTATGAACTTTTTCGCTACGAATTTATCGATGAATATAAAGTCGTTGCGGAGACTAGAAAAAGACCTTTCATTTTCAGCAATCAGACCATAGATACCAATAAAGCTATAGTTACGGATTATGGTAAAAATGCAGCAATAAATAAATTTGGAAGGCTTAAACGAAAAAGCAAACCTGCCTCCTAAGCTACCCCCCTATTCTTGGCAAAGAGGCTTACTATATGAATATTCTAGATTTGCTTGAGAGGTATTTTAAATGTCAATTTAATAGTGGTGAAACCCAGTAAACAGTTGCACCCCAATTGGCTTGGATATTAGCCCCGTAATGATAAATACGATAAGTCGAAATCGCGGGGTTAAATGATACTGATCTGCTCCAAATACCTATAGTACCCGAAGCACCAACATCGCCACCTACTTCAGCTCCAAAATACTGCTCAATTGCATAGTGCTTATGGAAAATTATAAGTGTATATTCAGTTATATATCCTAATCCCAGACCAGTACCAGCGCGCGCAGTATCAACGTAAATTACATTTTTATCTACATTATCAAACACCATACCATCGCCCCAGCCTCCAGCATAAAGTAACAGGTTAAAACTGGTAGTCTCAAATAAACCATATCCTGCAGCAGATTCAATACTTGACTGTAACTCCGGGTTTTGAGTAAGGAAAATAGATAATATTTTATGGGCACTATTAAAGCTTTGCTGTCGGTTTTTAAGTAAATTGGGATCGGCTATAGTAAATTTGGCTTTGGAATTAAGCAATGCTTGATAAGTGGCTATTTGCTGATGACTAAATGAATAATCTATAGATTCAAATATACTACTATAATCTTGCTTGGCTTTATTAGTACTTTTCCAACAATAATTACTATAATGGCTTAATAATTCCGAGTAGCTACAGTTGTCAGAAACTAAAAAATTACTTTCATAGACATAGTTCTCGCTTTTGCCACTGTTGCTTTCAAGCAACACTATATGGTCAGATTGTTGATTTAAAATCGGCATATCATCTAAAAAGTCTGCAAATGCAGGGCTACTTATAAACAAGAATGTAAATAAAAGTAGTTTATATCTTTGAAACAAGTACTTTATACTTAAGTTATCGAGCATATTCAGTTAAATCCAGTAGTAATTTCTCTTGAGTTATTCATCAATATGTTAACATAATCTATGAACTTATAAGCAATATTGACTATTTTTATACTCTAGGTGGCGAATACAGATTATGCAATTATTAAATAAAGGCTCTATAAAACTCTTAGTTTTTGTTCCTGCTAGTATTCTACTTTTATCCAGCTGCTCTAGCACGTCAATTCAGGAGCGCTTTTATTCGGTAGATATATATCGGTATCAGTTAGCTGAATCTTCAGCTAACTTGGTTAATAAAAACCTCAAAGGGAAAAAGCTTAGTAACGAAAAAAATAGCTTAGATATATTAGTAGCTAGTGAAAAAGACTATGAAGATTTTATTGATACCACAGGGATGGAACCTTTTCTTTCTAACTATAAATATTCTTTTAAAAAATGCCAGATAAATAATACCACACTAAAAGAGTATAAGGAAAATACTGTAGAAAGTGGGACTTCTTGCAGTTATTCATATAAAGACAATTTCACACAGTTGGCTTTTACCGCTAACGATTATCATCAAGGCAAGACAGCTTATACTCTAGATTTTAGGTCTGACCAAGCCAATGCGTTCAATTATTCCGTCAATCTTAACAGCAAAAAAGAGTATTTAATTTTAAGATATAAAGAAGAATCATCTACTTTAATGTTTATCATTCAACGGAACTTGGTCGACCGCCCTTGGAGCTATTACAAAAAAGCACCACAGTACGATAAACAGGCCAGGTAGATTTATAATATAAAATTCCCTGTAAATTTTTTGGATGAAATTTGCAAGCTAAACGCACATAATTACTTCTTTAAGCCATCTAAATATTCTACTCTACATATTATCTCTAAAACCCAATATCCATGATGGCAAGAACCAATTACTTTATATTTCAATATCAATAGTGTAATTCCAATCATTTACTTTTATATCTCTATTGGAAATTTTTAATTACTAGTGATGTTACGTGCTTTTTACTAAGATTCAATTTAAAACTGATGCTACGCACTATCACAAATTTTGGTGAAAAATAGGAATTACTAAACAGGTTAATTGATTTATAACTATTTATCAGGCATATTAGATTTTGTTTCTGTGGTTTACGTAATTTGCTTATTTGCGAAGGTCAGTAGCAAATTGTTTATTTAAAAAAATAGAATTGAATTAGCGTAAATAATACCAAGTAATCCAAATAATCGCAGGTTTATGAATTAGTCTAATGGAATATTTTTTAAGGAAACAAAGTGTTTGTAAAAGAAAATATCCAGCTATATAAATACGCAGCATATTTCGTATTATACGAAGTAAGTACATACTTGGCTAATGATATGATCATGCCTGGAATGATTCAAGTAGTAAAAGGATTTCATGTATCTATTTCGTATGCCGCAGTTTCCCTTAGCTATTTTATTTTTGGTGGCTGCTCCCTTCCATTATTTCTAAATATACTTGCCGATAAATTCGGTCATCGCAAAGTGCTTATTGCTGGTAATGCACTTTTTTTAATAGCAACAATATTAATTCCATTCTCACAAAATATCCAACAATTTCTATTTGCCCGCTTACTGCAAGGCATGGGCCTTGGTTTTATTTTTATCGGCTATGCAACGGTACATAAATTATTTTCAGATATCGCAGCAATTAAATTAATAGCATTATTAAGTAATATAAGCTTAATGGCTCCATTAATTGGCCCGCTAATTGGCGGTGCCATTACGGCCAATTTTGATTGGCGATTTGTTTTTATTTTTGTAGGAATTCTGGCAGTATTCTCTCTATACGGTATTTACAAGTTTATGCCAGAAGATGAGGACCTTTTAGAAGAAAAAAATTCTAGCTTGATCTTAAAACATTATTGGCAATTAATTCGCGATAAAGGTTTTTTACTGGGTATGCTAATTGGTAGTTTGAATAATATCATCAGTACCAGCTGGACTGGCATTTCGCCAGTAATAATCCTGGATACCTATAAATTACGCTTTGCTGATTATGCTACCTATCAAATCCTAGTATTTAGTGGAACCATGATAAGTAGTTTGCTAATTCAATTTGTTATTGCAAGCTCTAAAGTAATGAAATTAATAAAGGTTGGCAGCATCCTTGCACTTGGCGGGCTTATTATCAGTTTCCTGTTTAGTTTTACTAGTAATATATTATGTGTTTTTGGAATCTTTATTTATACCTTGGGAGCTGGACTATATATTGGGGTAGTTAACCGCATCCTTATCTCTAGCTTAAAGCAATATAAGAGTGCTGTTTCAGCATTAAATAGTGTATTAAACGCCCTACTTGCCGCATTTGGCCTTGAAATCTGTAACTATATCTGTTCTAAGATTAGCTATACTTTGCCAACCCTTGCGTTAATCAATTTATTAGTAGGAATTAGCTGTTTTTCTTTAATAAACTATTATACTCGCCATATTCAAAACTATCAATTTAGCTGAATATACAGAATTTGATTAATGCTGAATTTTAATTAAAGAATTATTTGGATTAAAACTATTTGAAAGGGTAAAAAAAAGATGTTACTACTCGGGGAGTAAAGGGGTATTGGAAGTTCGAGTAGTAACATTAATGAAAAAAGATTCCACAGCCAAGATAGTATCATTAGGCTATCAGCTTTGTTAACCATCTAAAATTGTTGGTATTTTGTATGTCTGTAATTTTTTTCGATGGCATAAGTTGAAAATGTAGTTAAAATTGCCTTTACTTGAGGATTTTCGTGGGATTTAAACAAACTCGCTATCAGCATAACATACTGTAATATACATTTAAATCATAATCAATAAATAACTTTAGTATGGAGCACCATCGATATCAATATTAATTTAAAAATAAATTTAATTAACTGTAATTTTATTTGATTTTTTATATTAATCTCATTTTTGGGCTCTGCATATCCGAATCTACTTGGAATTGGAGCTTTAGAGTTGCCAATGTAATGTTCGTTACATTAGCCAGTTAGCCTAGTAGTAATTAACTGTTTTTAGTAGTAAATTGGACACTTACTCAACAGTAAATTTGGAGTGAAAATTATGTATTGCGTTAAATGTGGAATACAAAAGAATCAAGGTGAATACTGTTCAGGTTGCGGAGAGCTAATAGCTTTAACTTGTCATGTATGCGGGGGAATTTTTGCTTATGATAGAAAAGCTAAATATTGCCTTCATTGTGGAAGCGAAGTGAAGGGTAAAAAATCTATTAAGTTGCAGCAATATCATACGGTAATTAATCAAATTATTGACTTTACCACCAAAGCCTCTAAATGGGTATCATATCAAGAATTAGCTAAGCTATTAGGCTTAAAGAATTTCTTTGAAGTAATAAATCCAGAAGATGATAAAAGCACTGTTGGTCAAATTATTTATCGAGGTAATATTAGAGAGCTTGGGTTTGAAACTATTACCTATAAATTACAAAATTCCATAGGACTAGTTAGAACCATTAGATATATTAAGCGTAAAAATATCACTGCAGAGGAACCAGACTTTAATGAAGTAAATAGTATTATTAAAGAAGTATATCCAGATTTCGGAAATTTCTCTATTGTAGATATTTCTAAATTAGGTTAGCGCGGACCTGGGTTTATCTAGCGATAAGACTCAGCCTCAGCTCAGTAAATTTTAAGCTTATGTAATTTGAGAAAAGTTATTAGAAAGTTATATTATTGCCATAATTACATCAATATAAAAACCGCCGGTGGAATCAGAGGCGGTTTTTATTTTTTAAATTCATTTAGTAACTTCAGTAAGGGGATGGCTTCTTTTAACCCTTTTGAGTAATTGAGTTTTTTATTACTCCAAGATGAGTGATTAAAGTATAATAAACCCAAAATTAATGAATTAAATCCAATTATAAATATCAATATTACATGCCAGCTATTATTTTGTATTATAGGATTAAAATACTTATTAATGGTGTAACATTCAAACCCTAATAGCAATATTATTAGTATCCCACTTGACCAAAAAGCCCACCAGGATTTAGCTATCTTTGCATCAATCCTTCGTTGTTTTATAACTTTTTGCTCTCTATCTAACTCTCCATATGATAGATGCGCACTTTTTATTGTTTGATTAGTATTAACTTCTTTTTGCATTAATCAATCAACCCTAATCTCTTACATCTAATTTCTGCTGCATGAGTACTTACATTAAATATTTTCGCAACATCCCCAATGGTTTTAATCATTTTACCTTCGAGTAGATATTGTATAAACAAGTCGGGCATCAGCAGTTTACTCGCAAAATCATTTGCCAAATATTCTATAGGGTCATAGCTATTCATATTTGCTTTTTTATCTATTATCCGATTACGGGAACCATGTCCTAAGAAATAGTGACCCAATTCGTGTGCAATTGTGAATCTTTGTCTCGTTTCTGGATGATTTGCGTTAGCTTTTATTATTATTGGTGATTTATCCATATCAATTTCACCGCAATATTCATCATCTTTGCTGTCTACATATTCAATTTTAATATTATTTTGAGCTGCGATAAAATGCAAGTCGATAGGAAAGGAACCCTCTTTATAGTAGGTCTTTAAAACTTCAGTTGCATTCATTTCTAAACTCTTAATTTAAAATTTAATTTACATATTATACTTGTTTGCATAATTATAACACTAAACAATATAGAAAGTTGCTGCCAGAGTTTTAGCAAATTCGAGCGAGCTCAGTAATTTCGATATTATCTTTTCTAATCTTGAGCAATATTTCACCCGGTAAATTCAATTACTTCTTAGAACCCTAATTTTATAGGTGCATTATCCATAAACCTAAATATAGCTGTAACTATTAATCCAGCCAGGCTACTTTTCAAAGACAACTATATCATTTATTATAAATATCAAATTAAACAATAGTTAAGAACAATAAACCCCAACATCATATTCTAATTATTAGCCAAATAAGGTAATATTTAATGCTAATAATCTTCAATCACATGTATTTGACAATCTAATCAGTACAAAATTTCTTGATTAATTCTAATCTCATATCTGAGGTTAGCTCATTTGGGTAGTGCACATTCTCTCCCGATTCAGTTGATAATTGAAGCCCCCTATAAGTCCAGGCAATTTTGTAATTATGTTCTAAATTTACCCGCAATATCATAGGGCTGCTTTTAGGATTTTCGATTATTTTACAATACTGGCCATCAAGGGAATGGGCAAATAAATACTGCATCTGTATTATCATCTTGCCATTTATTAAAAATAGTATTAAACTTATAAACCATACAATAAAACATATTATACAAAGCGTCAATACTGTACCAAGTACTCTATGAATTTTTACAAAATTCGTCTTTATTAATACACGCCAGTTCGATGCATTTTAATAAAGTAAATCAATCTGGCGCAGTAGCTTCTCTTCTTGTTTAGTAAATTTAATTTTCGGTTTATTCGGCTTCCAACAATATGCAATCAAGGTCGTTAAAATATATACCCCTGCATTGACCACGCTACGATGCCGTGAATGCTCCAGATGTAAAGAGCTTTTTAGTACATTTATCACTGATTCAATTAATGAACGCTTCTTCAGTAATATGCTATCCCACAAGTCTAAGGCTTTCTTCTTCATGTTTTTCCTAACATCCGTTACTATTAGCAGACCTTGCTCCAGTAAGCGTAAAAATTCACCTTTACCAATATAGCCTTTATCTCCAAATATCTTGCCTTTGAACTTCTTAAGCATTGTTGCTGCTGCTTTTAAGTCATTTTCATTACCTGGAGTAATTTTGCACTTTACTATATTCCCCATTAAGTCACAGATAATGTGTAGTTTTAGCCCATAAAACCAGCCTTTACTTGATTTACCCAGCTTAGCTACATATTCAAATACCTTATGCGTCCTAGTCCTTTTCTTGGTACAAACTTCCAATGGGGTGGAATCAATATAACCAATCCCGTTGAATCGCGCTTGCTTGTATTGTAAATATAGCGTAGCAAGTAATGGTAATTCTTTAATTCTCTCTACAAATCTGTTATAAGAAGGTAATTTAGGAAAGTAAGACTTCATTTGATATTGTACTTTAACTAAATAATAATGCTTTAAGCAGTCAAAATTAGAAAAATGATAATAAACTAATAATGTCAATACTTCAGAGAGAGATAACCCTGGAGTATCAATAATAAATTTAGTATGGCCGATTAAATGACTATTTAAATTTTCGTTAACTTTTCTACAAAAATCATCAATTTCGACGTACAATTCTGTAAGGTCTATCATTTGAAACTCCTTATGGAAACAATTAGAGCTAAATGTGGTGTTTAGATCCAAATTGTATCAAATGGTTAGACCTTTTTCATTTCCTTTTCATGTATTAATATACCTAAAATTTAAGCTCAATCAATACATTATCTATTTCTAGCCATCGAACTCGCGT
>JACCDN010081211.1_pt1 | contig 21971 bp, 18 predicted proteins | sample 7441691 | NCBI WGS metagenome assembly JACCDN01 (sample SAMN15323439, study PRJNA562643) | freshwater metagenome | isolation source: river surface water | place: USA:Blue River Watershed | collected 2017-08-16 | reverse complement strand
AAGTGCATGACATCAAAACAGTATCAAATGCCGTAGCTAATTGCATCGAACTTACAGGCCTGGGTATCGAATCTCATAAAAAAATAGGTCAGTTATCTAAGGGCTATAAGCAGCGTGTAGGACTAGCCGCAGCCCTCATTCACAACCCAGCCGTTTTATTATTGGACGAACCCACTTCAGGCCTGGATCCCAACCAAATTATTGAAATCAGAAACGTAATACAGGCGCAGGGTGCCGTTAAAACAGTACTCTTTTCGTCACATATACTCCAAGAAGTAGAAGCCATTTGTGAGCGCGCTCTAATTTTATCAAAAGGTCAAATTGTTGCTAACGATTTACTCTCTAATCTCCTGCACAATAAGAGTCAGAGCCTAGAATCTGTATTTAGGTCCCTAACAAGTGGCTTAGAAACGCCCATAATTACTTAAATTGCATCCTCAATACCCATCTAATCAATCATAAAATAAGCAATCAAATATGAGTTACATTATTGAAGTACATGCCCGCCAAATTTTAGATAGCCGTGGCAATCCTACCGTTGAAGTTGATGTGTTAACAGATGATGGCGCTATGGGACGCGCAGCAGTACCAAGTGGCGCAAGCACCGGTATTCATGAAGCTGTTGAGCTTCGTGACAATGACAAGAAAAAATATGTAGGCAAAGGCGTATTAAAAGCAGTAAAAAATGTAAATACATTAATATCTGACGCCATTGTTGGTTTTGATATTACACAACAAGCAGCAATCGACGAAGCGTTAATTGCACTTGATGGAACACCTAACAAAAGTAAACTTGGTGCTAACGCAATGCTTGCTGTAAGTATGGCTGTTGCAAAAGCAGCAGCAGAAGAAGCGGCGCTACCACTCTTCAGATATATTGGCGGTACCAATGCAAAAACATTGCCGATTCCAATGATGAATATTTTAAATGGTGGTGCACACGCTGATAACAAAATTGATTTCCAAGAATTCATGATCATGCCAGTAGGTGCTTCTTCTTTTAGCGAAGGCTTAAGATGGGGCGTTGAAATTTTCCACACCTTAAAATCTGTGTTAAAGAAAAAAGGATACAGTACCAACGTTGGTGATGAGGGCGGATTTGCACCAAACATTCAAAGCAATGAAGAAGCGATTGAAACCGTATTGTCTGCTATTAGTGCAGCGGGTTACAAAACAGGTTCTCAAATTGTGATTGCCATGGACGCTGCAAACAGTGAATTATGGGACGCTAAGAAAAAGAAATATGTTTTCCATAAGAGTAATGGTAAAGTAATGAGCAGCGATGAGCTTGTGAAGTACTGGGAAAAATGGGTAAAACAATATCCAATTGCTTCTATCGAAGATGGTATGGCAGAAGACGATTGGAATGGCTGGAAAGCCCTAACACAGGCGGTTGGCAGCAAATGTCAATTAGTAGGTGACGATTTATTTGTTACCAATGTAGACCGATTACAAATGGGTATCGATAAAAAAATTGCCAATGGTTTACTTGTAAAAGTAAATCAGATTGGCACCTTAACTGAAACTGTAAATGCGGTAACACTAGCTCAACACAATGGCTACAATACCGTAATGAGTCATAGAAGTGGTGAAACAGAAGACACAACTATTGCTGATTTAGCAGTAGCCTTAAACTGTGGTCAAATTAAAACTGGTTCTGCTTCAAGAACAGACCGTATTGCAAAATACAATCAGTTAATTCGTATCGAAGAAATGCTTGGATCAACTGCTATTTACCCTAAAGGAAAAATTAAGTTTGGCACTAAATAAAACTTTGATTGTGAAAAAAGTAACATCCATACTTACCAATAAGTACCTCATTGCAGGCTTGTTTTTTATTGTATGGATGTTATTTTTTGATCAACGAAATTATTTTCAGCAAAAGGAAACTTTGGGAGAACTGGACAAGCTGGAAACAAAAAAAAGATACTACGAAGAACAAATTGAAAAAGCCAAAGCCGAGCTTACCGATTTGCAAAACGATCCTGCGGCCCTCGAAAAATTTGCCCGTGAGCGTTACCTCATGAAGCGTGACGGAGAAGACGTTTACATTATCGAAGATTCTTTGGCAACCACAAAATAAAGCTGGCCCTATCTCGTTTATAAGGGGTATGGAACCGTTTAAAGAGGAAGATTTATTGTTGTACCTGTATAAGGAATGCCCCAAAGCTACTTCTGATGCCATACAAGCTGCCTTAGAAGAAGGTTCTTATGAACTTGAAGAGCAGTTAAAAACCCTCCGTCGTTCTATTGCGCAGTTAAGCGCCCTCGAACTTAAAAGACCCTCTCTTTTTTCGCTTAAAGCGGTTAAAAATTATTCGAAAAAAGGATTGGACTAGTATTTCCATGACTAAAAAAGAAAGATACGCCGGCGTCATTGCTTATTTTGAAGCGCAGGTCCCGATAGCGGAAACGGAGCTTTTGTACAATAACCCTTTTGAATTACTCGTAGCTGTTATTTTATCTGCACAGTGTACCGATAAACGCGTAAACCTCACAACCCCATCTATTTTCGCAAAATTTCCGACGCCACAAAAAATGGCTAAGGCGAGTTTTGACGATATGTTTGCGCTCATTAAAAGTATTTCTTACCCAAGCAATAAGTCTAAACATTTAATAGGCATGGCAGGTTTGCTCCTGTCTAAATTTGGTGGCAAAGTACCCATGACGGTAGACGAACTTGTGGAGCTCCCGGGTGTAGGTCGCAAAACTGCTAACGTTATTACCAGTGTGATTGACCAGCAGCCCAATATGGCGGTAGATACCCATGTATTTAGGGTGAGTAAAAGAATAGGATTGGTGTTGCAAAAAGCAAGTACGCCACTAGCCGTCGAAAAAGAATTGATTAAAAATATTCCATCGGAGTTGGTTCACAAAGCGCACCACTGGCTCATATTACATGGCAGGTATACCTGTTTAGCACGCTCACCAAAATGTGAGCGTTGTGGACTGCAAGCATACTGTAGGTATTATAACACCAAAGTATTAAAAGTCAAATCCTAGAGAAAAGTAATACAAGGGCTTTCCCTTAAATACGCCCTTCATTGGCCAAGCTGCGTCTAGCTTCATGAAGTAGCCAAGTAAAGTACTTCTAACGCCAAAACCATAGCCGCCTGCAAAGGGTCCAAGACCACCCGCATCTAGTTTTACAACCACCGGTGAGTTGGCGTCGCTAATGACATCACCCGGACGTTTAATGCCGTTGTACTTGCCATTCCACGCAGTACCTAAATCTATAAATTGTGTGATTTGAAAATTACGCAAAAAGGCATTGTTGATAGGTCTATTAAAAATCGTTGCAAAAAGTGGTAATCTAAATTCAGAATTTATTACAAATGCATTGTTACCGTTCGCAATATTTTGTTGATAGCCTCTCATATTTACGGCCAAAGATTGGAAGGCGTAGGTTTGATCCTGTGCAGGGAAATTTTGACCATTAAACTTAGGATTGATCCAACTATCAACACCGCCTAGGTAGTAAATAATTTTTTGTCCGCCCCACGAAAAATCTGCGGCAGCTCTACCCGCCCAAATAAAGTTTCGGTAAATTTTATAGTAATAGCGTGCGTCAAAACCTAGGTTAAGCGTAGCCTTACCATTGTTCATTTCTGTTTTTAGGGTTGGCATATTAATGTCAAAAAACACCTTGTAACGAAGGCCGTTCCAAATATTTTGTGTTGGATTGATGGTATTATCATGCACATACTCGATGCGAGACACCACAAATTTACTAACCGTATCAGGGTATGCAAGTGCACCTGGATCTGGATAGCCAATGCTATTGTCGTATGATTTTAAAATACCCCTATCTACCCGAAGTCCAAAAGTGGCACGTAAACTTTTTACTTCATTAAAAGGGTATGCAACATTACCTTGGTATAAATTGGTAATAAGCATATTTGTATATGGAGAATTAAAGTAGTTGGTTACGTTGCTTCTGTAATAAGTAAAACCCCAATCCAGTCTTTTCTTAAAATTTTGGTAGCTAAAAATAATATCCTTGTCCTTTAAGTCCGTTCCAAAACGAATACCGCCCATAAACTTATGATCCTCTAGTAAATCAGAAGTACCAATTCTTAAATTAAAGTTGAAATTATTACCGTTGTTTAATTGTATAGGGCCTGCACCGCCTGCATAAGGCTGGTATCTATTGAGTAATAAATTATTTGAAAAACCACTTAAAATATAATCACTACTAAATTTAAGTCGGTAATCAAATAGCTTGGAATCGCTTAAAATGTTTTTTGCTTTAGCACTAAGTATTTCAGCTCTTTTTACAGAAAAACTATCTGTTGGCTCATCAGAAAATTCTGATTGAAAAAGATTGGCCAACGACGAAGTGTCCTTGGTTTTTTTATACACAATCGCTTTCCCTTCCTCTGCTCTTATGTCGTCCATTACTTTTTTCATAAAAGTAGTGGGCCTTAAATTAAGGTTTCGTTTTTTAAGAGCGATAGAGTCTACGCGTAATTTGTATAAGAATTTGTAATCGCCTTCGCGCCTAACTTCACTTACCTGTCCCTTGTCACCCGCTATTCTGGTTTCCAATAATGAGCTTTGGTAATTGGTAATAGGGAATGTGTAGGTAGAGTCTTTGTATACTTGAAAAAAACTAATGCTGTCTGGCTTTTCTTTTTGCCATGCATTTAAGGTAGAGTCAATTTCTTTTGGTGAGGCGTTACGAAGCATATCATCACCAATATGATAAAGTGTATCTAGTCCATTTCTTTGTGTTGCAAAAAATCCAGCCCATCTATTACCAACACCGTTTTCGTCTGCAACAAACGTAAAGTGGTTGGTATTGTAGCCCATAGGGTAGCTAGCATTACCGTATTTTAAGTTGGTTAGCTGTGTAATTTGTTTGTTTTTGCTGCTATTTAAATAGTCAACCATAAATACGTTGAAATGATACCTGCTTGGTATAGCAGTATCTGCGCTAGGCGCGTATGGATTTGGCCTATTTGATGAAAATAAGATGCCCGATTTATTGGGAAAAGAAACAAAGCTTGGATGTAAATCGTCATAAACATCGTCTGTAAACTGCGTTAACTGGTTTTCTTCAATTTTATAGGTATAAATGTCGGTGTGGCCATTGTTGGCAGCGCTCATAACCACATTGTTGCCATCTAGCATAAATGAGGCATCTAAAATTTGATCGATGCCGGCAATTTTTTGCTTGAATCTTTTGATGCGGGTTACTACGTCGTAAACAAACATTTTTATGGAATTATCTTCCGAATAAATCACGAGTAATTTGGTGCCTTTGTTGTCCCAAGCCATAATGGGATAATTCGGGTTGATATCTCCTTGGTTGGTTCTCACGCCCGATTTTAGTAGCACACGCCCATCATAAAAATTTTCCATGAGCTTGACACTATATATGCCTCTGTTAAATTCTACAACTGCATAGTTGTTGCTTTTTGGATTTGGGTTGGCCTGAAATCTGAAATAATCTTTTTTAGAAACGTCTTCTGAAATATTAAGTTGACCCTTTGGTGAATTTTTTCTTTGACGAATATCTTTTGCATATTTATCTTGTTCAAATTCCATGAACTCAGACAGCACTTCTTTAAATTTCTTTTTACAAACCTTTAAAAAAGCACTATTTAAATTTTTATAAATCCTTGCTAAATAGAGTAGGTAAGTAATATTTTCTTTTCTATACTTGACGCCAATATAATGCCAAAAAGCATGTCCAGCAAGGGTTGGCTTGTCAAATGCAAACTGATAAAAGGTGTTGTACCTGCCACTTAACATGGCGCTTTTTAGTGCATCATCTTTTTCTACACTCCAGTTTTCGGCAGCATACATTACATAGCCATCGAGCATCCACTTTGGTAAATCAAGTAGCGCTTGGTTGCTTGCAAATTCTCCAATATCTTCCCCAAATAATAAATTATCGGAAAGCACTTTTGCAATCCCTTCTTTAACTTGTTTTTTTAAATTGGTATGGTTGCCATCAAAGTAAACTACAATTTTATTGTTTACAAGTTTGGTTAATCCGCCAGCGCTTTGCCAATCAGATCCAAGTCCTATATTGCTGCTCTTATAATCTTCGTAGTTGCTATACACAATAATATTGGCCCTACGCTGCAAAGAATATTCTACAAAATTTTCAATAGCGCCTAATTCCTGTTCGGCTACCTGTGCTACAAATTGACCAAGCGCCACACCACCCTGCGAAGTATAGGTGTTAAAATTGGGTGATTGATGAAACTTCCACACCAGTTTTTTATACTGAACTCGATTTTTACCAAACTCAACTGCATTCACCTGTGCCTGACCAAAAACAGCCAAACTACTCATGATAAAAATTAGTCCTATTCTTTTCAATTTCATATCCGAACTTTAGTGTTTTAAAATTAGTCAATTACCTTGTAAAATTTTCATAAAACGCGCATGATCCACATCAAAGCCTTCACTTTTAGCCCAATTTCAGAAAATACCTATGTTTTATACAACGATGCGGGCAAAGCTGTCATTATTGACCCCGGTTGTTACTTCCCCGCCGAAGAAGAAACCCTACAAAACTTTATAACAGATAAAGGTTTAACGCCCGTTTCCCTGCTCAATACCCATTGTCACCTCGACCATGTGTTTGGTAACAAATGGGTGCATGAAACCTATGGTTTAGAACTTCATGTGCACCCCAATGAAGCGCCTATGTTAGACCTGGCACCAATGTCTGGTGAGCGCTGGGGATTGCCATTTCAAAACTATACGGGTCCACTGCATTTTTTAAATGATGGAGACAAAGTGCTTTTAGATGATACCGAAATCCAAGTGATTCTAGCGCCTGGACATTCACCCGGAAGTATTTGTTTTTACCTGCCTAGTCAAGGTGATTTGATCGGTGGCGATGTTTTATTTAGAGGAAGTATTGGTAGAACCGATTTGCCTGGTGGCGACACTGAAACCTTGTTAAACAGTATCCGCGAAAAGCTTTGGGTACTTCCAGACGAAACCGTTGTTTACTCGGGTCATGGAATAAAAACTACGATTGGATACGAAAAAAGAAACAACCCATTTTTGTAAACACAATGTTATCTAACGCTGTAGGTTTTTAACAGCATAAGTCCCATGTTTTTATAGGGTGGAATGTAATCTTGAAAACTGATTTTTGCTTCGCCTTTTATTAGGTCATTCATTTGTTTCCAAATGTCCTGCCAGTGTAGGCCCTGACCTTTTTCAAGCTCTTCTGCTATTTTGCTTAAAAGTGCCGCATTGATGACGCCTTTGCCAATTTGTTTGCTCGCAATAATTTGGGCATTGGGAGCACGACTTAACACCGCCGATAATTTTTGAAATCCTCCACAACTCCCTAGTAGCACAAGTTTGGCACTGCTATCAATGTTTGCAATGGTATGGTTTGCATAATAACTATGACCTCTATGAATAATGATGCTAGGTGTTATATGTTCCGATCTTAAGTGTGCCGTTAAACTGTCTTGTGCTTTTAAATCTAGTTCGTTTTTTTCATCGAGCGGTTTATTTGCATAAATGCTCACTCTGCCATTTGTACTCGTTACACTGATCCAGTATTTTTTTTGAGTTATTTTCCAGCCTGGCTTATTAAAACGATTTATAAAAGCATTAAATATTTGTATGCCATCGGCATCTCCATAAAAATACTGTTTGATTACTACGTTTTTTTCATTGTCGCGAAGCGTATTAAAATCAAGTTGTCTAAAAGAATGTTGTAGCGTTTCAATTGCAGGGCTTGTGTTTTTATCTTGAATTACCGCAGTGCATAGTGCATCTAGTGTTTGGTATAGTTTGCTCTTATTGTATTTTCTTATTTCTGATAGCAATAAATATTGAAGGCTTGTATCTGAAATACTTGAAAATGCGTCAGCTACATCTACGGCGTCTTCGATTGTGGGCGCAATATCTAAATCACGAACAAAATTACGCATTAGATCACTACTAGCTTCACCGGGCATATGTGATAAAAAATGTTGCAGCACATTATAATTGGCAGTTACTGCAATAAATTTTTTAAAATAATCTTGATGAACAAGGGCTAGTAAATCACTTGTATTTTTACCAGCCATTTTTTTGATAATGAGTGGATAAACGCCTGATACAAAACTAGAAGTATAGAGTTCATTAGCCCCAAGTACTGTGATGTAATAGAGTTCCTGCGGTGTTAAATTCGCTAATTTTTTAAACCGAATTGTAGCTGATTGAGTTTGGTGTAAACCATTAATATCATTGATATATAGCTCCATTACGAGGCTTTTTAGCTTTGTCAAAAGTGCCGTTTCAGCTACTAAAAACTTACCTTCTTTTTTTCTTTGCACCTGCTTTATGCGGGTGTCTACAAGTAGTTTAAAATAATTTTGGGTTTGATCTTCTGGTATCAGTGGCGTTATGGTATCGATACTTAATGTACTAGTATAGAGTTCGTCTAAAAATGGAAAATAGTAGCGCCCAGTTTTCATGTAAGCTAGTCTGCCAATCCATCTAACAAGTGGATGGTTAATAGATTGAATCTTTTTTCCAAGTGCACTTGGAGCAGCAGCGTAATTGTACACCATTTCTGCATTGTTAAATGCGGCAGCAATAAGTAAACTATCGGCATATCTATTGCTAGAAATTTCGGCGCCCTGCTTATCTAATATTTGCAAGATTTGATCCGGAAAATTTTGACATTTATTTAAAATCAATTGATCCCTGGCAGCTGCATAGCCAATATTATCTGTGAAAGAACCTGTTGATAGTAAAATATTTGCTACTGTATTATTTTCATTTTTTATTACCTCACTTATAGTAAGCCCTCTTGCGCTCTGTTGCATGGCGCCCGTATATGCACGAAATGAGTTTACCACTTCCGATGTATTTATTTTATTTGTTTTGAGTCCTGCATGTAATTCAAATAATAAATTGTTGATGCCCCTAAGCCACTTAAATTTTTCATTGTCACTAAGTGCGGTATTTGTTTCGATCCACTTTCTATTCTCAAAAATTTGAAGGCGTATGCTTTGGATTGTAGACGTGTCTTTTGCAATGGAGGGGTATTGAATTAAGCTTTGTTCGCTATTTAGGATATACTCATGACTTAACTGCCTAATGGTAGGAATGGGCGGCATTGAAGAGCTTAGCTGAATGGTTTGAGCGGCTAAGTTGCTATTGTAAAGCATGGCCCAAAGCCAAAAGCCAATTAGATTGCATGTAGCTTTGTATATGGTACCCTCATTTTTCATTTAAAATCTTGTAAAAATACAACCTAAAATACCAGTTATGACCATAATTTGTTAAAGCGGCCTTAAAAGGCTTAACAATTTCATAATACCCCTAAAAGAGGGCTTTACCAATCTTTAAAATTAAATTTGTCTAAATTATACCTGTTTTATGGCTGCTGCCCCTATCAAAAAAGTATTGATTGCCGACGACGAACCCGATATTTTAGAAATAGTAGGCTATAATTTGCAAAAAGAAGGTTACGAAGTTCACACTGCAAAAAATGGCGATGAAGCCGTAGACCTTGCAAAAAAAATTAAACCCGATTTATTAATCCTTGATATCATGATGCCCAAAAAAACGGGTATCGAAGTTTGTCAACTGTTGCGTGCACAAACTGCCTTTAAAGAAACACTTATTATATTTTTAACGGCAATGAGTGACGAAGCGTCTCAAATATCTGGGCTCGAAATTGGGGCAGATGATTATGTGAACAAGCCCATTTCTCCAAAGGTATTGGTGAGCCGTGTGAACGCTTTATTTAGAAGAGTGTCACCTAAAGAAATCAGTTCCGTGATACAGTTTGGTAATATGCAAATTGATACGATTAAATTTATGGTGACCATTGGTGGTGATGAAAAAGTACTCGCTAAAAAAGAGTTTGAACTACTTCATTTATTAGCTTCTAGACCAGGTCGTGTTTTTTTACGCAATGAAATTCTTTCTCAAATTTGGGGTAATGAAGTTATTGTTGGCGACCGCACCATCGATGTGCATATTAGAAAAATCAGACAAAAATTAGGGATCGATTGTATTACAACTGTTAAAGGAGTCGGTTATAAATTTGATTTACCTTAATTTGCAGCATGAAAAACCTTTCCATTCAGCAGTTGGCAGCCTTTGCTGCGGCTATTATAGCGCTTGGATTTTCATTGACCATTGGTTTTATTCACCATAGTTGGTTACGATTTTCTGTTACCTTTTTGTGTAGTTGGATTATCTCTTATTCATTGATTAGATATGTCTTTGAAATTTTCGTGAACCGAAAAATCAAACTCATTTACAAGCTTATTTATCAAACAAAGGCAACAAAAAGAGAAGAAACCTATTTCAAATATATTTTACCCCAAAAAAAATTAGATGAAGTTGGCGAGGAAGTAGCTCAATGGGCCGAACAGCGTAGTGCCGAAATCGAACAACTAAAAACTAACGAAAACTACCGTAAAGAATTTCTACAAAATTTATCACACGAAATTAAAACACCCATTTTTGCCATTCAGGGCTATGTAGATACCCTACTAGATGGAGCACTCGATAATCCAGAAACAGCCGTACGCTTTTTAAAAAATGCGTCTAAAAATGTAGACCGTATGGTGAACCTGGTAAAAGACCTAGACGAAATAGCAAAACTTGAAATGGGTGAACAACCACTAAACAAATCTTCATTTTTTATACAAGATGTTATAAAAGAAGTGTTTGAGGCATTGTCAATTAAAGTGGCAAAGCAAAATATTACTTGTAGTTTCAAAAAAGGGTCGGAAAATCAAACAATTGTTTTTGCCGATAAAGAAAAAATTAGACAAGTGCTTAATAATTTAGTAGTCAATGCATCTAAGTACGGAAAACAGGATGGTTCCATTGTGGCAAGTGTTTATAATACAGATGAAGATCATGTGCTTATAGAAATAAGTGATGATGGTATTGGAATTGCCGAAGAGCATTTGTCACGCATTTTTGAACGTTTTTACAGAACAGATAAAGGGCGCAGCAGAGACGCTGGTGGTGCAGGTATTGGACTTGCTATTTGTAAACATATTATTGAAGCGCATGGCCAAACCATTCATGTGCGTAGTAAATTAGAAATTGGAACTACTATTGGATTTACGCTTGCAACAACTGCATAATTCTTTTCTTATTTTGCCTATCTCTGCCTAATTTGCATCTATAATACATAGATGTAATGGCAAAAATTTTAGTAACAGGCGGTTGTGGTTATATTGGTTCACATACCATTGTAGATTTATTAGCAAATGGGTTTGAAGTTATTTCCATAGACAACCACGCTAGGTCTAGTAACTACGCCATTGCAGCGATTGAAAAAATTACAGGAACGCGTATCAAAAACTACGAGGTAGATCTAAAAAGCTTTGATGATACTTTGGCTGTTTTTCAGGAAAACCCGGACATCGCTGGTATCATTCACTTTGCGGCGTATAAGGCCGTTGGCGAATCGGTAGAGGAGCCCTTATTTTATTACGAAAACAATATTGGATCACTTGTAAATGTTTTAAAGTGCGTTCAAGAATTTGATATTCCCCATTTTGTATTTTCTTCATCTTGTACCGTGTATGGTAACCCTGACGCTTCTCCTGTTACCGAAAATTCGGAGGTTAAAAAAGCAGAGTCGCCCTATGGTGCTACCAAACAAATGGGCGAAGAAATACTTCGAAACATAGCAGCAGCAGGCGGTGCCAACGTTATTTTACTGCGCTATTTTAATCCAGTAGGTGCACACCCTTCTGCACTGATTGGCGAACTTCCAATTGGTCGACCACAAAATTTAGTGCCTGCTATTACGCAAACTGCCATTGGCAAACTTCCAAAAATGATGGTGTATGGTAATGATTATCCTACCCGTGATGGAAGCTGTATTAGAGACTATATTCATGTATGTGATATTGCCAGTGCACATACACTCGCTTTGCAATATTTATTAGCAGAAAAAAATACGGAGGCCTGCGAAGTATTTAATTTGGGAACGGGTAACGGTATTTCAGTGCTTGAAGCCATCACTACTTTTGAAACAGTAAGTGGCACTACATTAAATTATGAAATTGGCCCGCGTAGAGCTGGTGATATTGTGGCCATTTATGCCAACAATGAAAAAGCCATTAATAAATTAGGATGGAAAATTAATTTTACCATCGAAGATATGATGCGTACAGCTTGGGCTTGGGAAAAAGAGGTACAACTAAAAGAGTCGATTGCAAAAAACTAATTATTGCACGAGCATTTTTTCGGCGTTTTCGGCCATTTGTAAAGCTTCAATAAATTCTTCAATTTCACCTCCAATAACAGCGTCTAAATTGTACGATGTTAAACCAATACGGTGGTCTGTAACCCTACCCTGTGGCCAGTTGTAGGTTCTTATTTTAGCACTTCTATCACCGGTACTAACAAGTGTTTTACGCCTTGTAGAAATTTCTTCTTCTTGTTTGCGCACCTGCTCTTCGTATAATTTTGTACGAAGCATATTCATGGCTTTTTCGCGGTTACCAAGTTGCGAACGCTCAGTTTGACAAACCACCACAACACCGGTAGGAATATGCGTTAAAAAAACTTTTGTTTCTACTTTGTTTACGTTTTGTCCACCCGCACCACCACTTCGTGCGGTTTCCATTTTTACATCACTTTCTTTTAATTCAAAATCCACTTCTTCTGCTTCGGGCATTACTGCAACTGTTGCAGCAGATGTATGCACTCGACCTTGTGTTTCTGTGTTAGGAACTCTTTGTACGCGGTGTACGCCACTTTCAAATTTTAGAGTGCCATATACATCTTCACCGGTTACTTCTAATATTACTTCTTTGTAGCCACCAACAGTACCTTCACTTTCACTCACCACGGCCGTTTTCCAACCTTTTTTAGCACAGTAACGTAAGTACATGCCTAGCAAATCTCCTGCAAACAAACTGGCTTCGTCTCCACCGGTTCCTGCTCTAATTTCTAAAATGGCATTTTTATCGTCCTGAGGATCTTTAGGAATTAATAGTTTGGTTAAAAGAGCTTCTAGTTCCTCTTTTTTTATTTCTAAATCCGGTAATTCCATTTTAGCCAACTCGCGCATATCTTCATCACTGCTATTTTGGCTCTCTTTAGCAAAACTATAATCGGCAAGCACACGAACGTAGGCTTCGTAAGGTTGTACGATTTTTTCCAAAGAACGATACTCCTTACTGTAGGCCCCAAATTGTTTTTGGTCATTGATAATTTCGGGATTGGTAAGGGCAATACCTACCTGGTCAAAACGGGCTTTTATGGCTTCTAACTTATCGAGCATAGCTTATTTCAGTTCTTATTGGAGGGCAAATTTACGTTATTCAGGTGGAGATTTTCAACCTAAATGAGCCTAAAGAATACTTATCTTCCCGTATAATTTTAGCTATATGCGTAATAAACTGTCTTTGGTTCTGTTTTTAATTGCTTTTGTAACTGTTTCAGTTGGGGCTCAAATGCCTGGTCAAACGGCTGATATCCTTATTAAAAATGCCAAAATTTTGGATGGCACAGGAAACTCGTGGTTTTATGGTGATATCGCAGTAAGTGGCGGTAAAATTTTGCAAATAGGAAAATTGAGTGGGTGGAATGCTAAAAAAGTGATTGATGCAACCGGACTCGTTGCAGCGCCCGGTTTTATTGATGTACATACCCACATCGAAGGAGATGAAGTGAAAAATCCAGAAGCCACTAATTTTATTTATGATGGCGTTACAACGGTTATAACAGGTAACTGCGGTTCGTCAGATGCAAACATTGGAAGGTACCTGCGTAAAATTGATTGCTTACAAACATCAGTAAATGTAGCGGTACTTGTTGGACACAATGATGTTAGAAAAAAAGTAATGGGAAGAGCCAGCAGAAATCCTACCGAAGAAGAAATGCAGGCCATGGAAACCATTGTTGACAAAGCCATGCGTGATGGAGCTGTTGGTATGAGTACCGGTCTTATTTATATTCCGGGTACTTATTCTACCACCGAAGAAATTGTTCGTTTAGCAAAAGTAGCAGCAAAATACAATGGCGTTTATGCATCGCATATGCGTGACGAAGGTGATAGTGTGGTGGCCGCCATCGAAGAAGCTTTGTACATTGGCAGTACTGCAAATTTGCCTGTGCAAATTTCTCATTTTAAAGTAAGCGGTCAACAAAACTGGGGCCGTAGCGCCGAAACCTTACCGCTCATTTTAAATGCGCGAAAAAATGGCCTTGATGTAACCATCGATCAATATCCGTACACAGCAAGTAGCACTTCATTAAGTACACTCATGCCAGACTGGGTACTTGCCGATGGTCAAGACTCAATAGTAGCACGGCTTGCAAACCCTGCTATCAGAAAAGAAGTAGCTAATTATATGTTAGCGCGACTTGCAAAAAGAAAGCTTAAGCACTTTAGTTATCCAGTGGTTGCCTACTTTGCAAAAGACACGACACTCAATGGAAAAAGCATCGAAGAAGTGAATTTATTTTTAGGGAATAAGCATACTGCTAAACAGGAAGCAGAAACGATAATTCAGATGATGGAAAAGGGCGGCGCGTCTATGGTATTTCATGGCATGAGTGAATCAGACATTAAAGCCATTATGCGTTATCCATTTAATATGTTTGCTTCTGATGCAAGTATTAGGGTATACAATGAAGGCAATCCGCATCCAAGAGGTTATGGTACCAATGCAAGGGTGTTAAAAAAATATGTACGTGAAGAAAATGTAATTGGACTAGAAGAAGCAGTGCGCCGCATGACTTCACTGCCTGCACAAAAATTTGGCTTTACAAATAGAGGCTTGCTTCGTCAAAATTTTGCTGCAGATATTGTTTTATTTAATGAAGCAGAAGTTGGCGACAAATCAGAATATAAAAATCCGCATCAATACGCTGTAGGGTTTAATTACGTGATTGTAAATGGCGTTGTTACCGTTGATGCAGGCGTGCACACGGGAGCTAGGGCAGGCGTAGCTATTAGAAAATAGTTATTCTTGAATATTTATTCCTGAATTTGTTTTTGAAAGCTAATATGGTACTCCTGAATTTGGCTTGGGTTTGTAGGTGTTAAAGTGAAACTGATTTTTATGGTTCCATTTTTTGCATGCAAATAATAGTAGCCACGTAATTCATTTTCTGGTATCATATCGCCGGTTTCATGTACTGTCCCAGCCGCATCAAAAATGCTAGTTGCCTCTTTAATGAGCGCATCTATTTTATAATCATCAAAAAAGTTTTCGGCAAACAAATTAGAAGCTGCTGCATTTTTCCAACTTGGCAATAGCGCTGTTAATTTTGCTTGCGCATTTTTTAATGTGGAAGATGCTGGTAAGATTCTAGGTTGTAAATCCACAGTTCCCATTCTTAAAAGCGTATCAATAACCATGGTATTAAACAATGCAGTTGGCGCATAGGTTACATTTGCAAGTAGTATAACACCGAGTCCATACTCAGGAAGGATTCTCCAATTGCTACCAAATCCGGGAAGACCACCGCTATGCGCAATACTTGTGCGGCCCAAACAATCTTTTAACCAGCTTAATCCATAACCATAGGCGGCCGTTGTTGCGCAGGCTCTACCAGAAGGGTATTTATAATTAGCATTGAGTCCAATAAATCTGCTAGGCTGGTGCATTTCTCGAATGCTGCTTCTTTTGATAGGTCCTGTTTCTGTATTGTTTCTTGGCGGCCATGCATCTAAATGAAGTGATACATATTTACTAAAAGATACAACACTTGTAATCATGCCACCCATGGCGCCATAAATACCGTCATGCAATAAAGATTCTTCTGTCCAATTATTATTAATCCATCTGTATCCATGTGCGAGCTTTGCATCATCAATGCTGGAAAACTCCCAGCTGGCTTCCATGTTAAGTGGCTTCCAAATATTTTCTTTAATGTAAGCGCCGTAATTTTTACCTGTTACTTTTTCTATGATATAACCAAGCATGGTAAAACCCACATTGCTGTATTCGTAAGATAAACCAGTAGCGGTAGAAAAATGTATTCCTTTTTTGATGAATGCTAAAAATTCTTGAGACGTTTTTTCTAGCTGACGGTCTCCCCACGGATTGTCTTCTGGAAATCCTGCCGAGTGCGTGAGTAAATCTCTAATTGTGATGGGAGCAGCATCAGAGGTGAGTCCTTGATTTTTTAATTCAGGAATGTATTTACTCACGGCGTCATCTAAATGTAATTTACCCTCATCCCTTAATTTCACAATCGCCATTGCGGTAAAGCTTTTAGACATAGACGCTATTCTAAACATACTAGCCGTGGTTGCAGGTGTTTTGTTGCCCAAATTGGCATAGCCACCACTTGTTGTATATACTAGCTTTCCGTCTAGAACAATGCCAAAACTGTAGCCTGGAAAATGATTGTCGGCGGCATATTTTTGAACCATTTTTTCAACCACCGGAAATGCTGTACTTAATTTTTCGAGTCTGTTACTGTCTTTAAAATAAGGCGGCAAATAACCTTCTTGTGCCGAAATAAAAAATGGTAGCAACCCAAAAGCTGCTACCATTATTATTGTAGATAATATATTTTTTTGCATTAATCTCTGCTTGATAGTTTGCTAAGTAATCTTAAGATTTCTAAATATAACCATACAATGGTTACCATCAATCCAAAAGCAGCATACCATTCCATAAATTGAGGCGCACCACGCTGTGCCCCTTGCTCAATCATATCAAAATCTAAAATTAAATTGAGCGCAGCAATCGCAACAATAAATAAGCTAATGCCAATACTTAACATTGAGTTATCTCTAACAAAACTTACGTCTACGCCAAATAAGCCAAGCACCCAAGTAAGTAAATAAAAGATTGCGATACCAAGCATTGCGCTCATGATCATCGATCTAAACTTCTCGGTAGGTTTAATAATTCTAAAGTTGTAGAGTAAAAACATAGCAACCGCCACTCCAAAAGTGAGGCCCACAGCTTGTACAACTATACCTGGGTAAAAAGCATCGTTAAACACTTTAGAAATAGCGCCTAAAAATAAGCCTTCAAGTATGGCATAGGCAGGAGCCAGTGCAGGTGCCCAATTGGGTTTAAATGTGATTGCAAGGGCTGTGATTAGTCCACCTATAACACCCACAATCATAAGGGTTTGTGCAAGTGAAGGATTGTTTTGATCAATTAAATGCCAAGTGTAACCAGCGCCAGCAATTACACCAATAAGCATGAGTCCAAATTTGTTCATGGTGCCTCTCACAGACATGGTGCCTGCTGCGTTAGCCTGGGCGTGACCCACCTTATCAAACATTTTTTCTGAAAGGGTTGGATTTCCTGATTCAAATAGTGCCATGGTTGTTTAATTTTTGTTACCCAAATATACAATAAGATTCATTTTCAAAGAACCCTCTTTTCAATACTTTAACAGTTAAAAAACCATTGGCTACCTCCTCAGTAAATTGTAACTTTACAGCAATTATAGAAGCTCATGGAAAAGAAGGAAACACTACTACAGGACGTCGTAATTAAGTTTGCTGGTGACAGTGGAGACGGGATGCAATTAACCGGTCAGCAGTTTACCAATAACACGGCATTACTGGGTATCGACCTTGCTACTTTTCCTGATTTCCCTGCCGAAATTCGTGCCCCTATCGGCACACTTCCAGGTGTGAGTGGATTTCAGTTGCGTTTTTCGAGTGACCGTGTTTTTACCCCAGGTGATGATTGTGATGTACTGGTTGCAATGAATGCTGCCGCTTTAAAAGTAAATTTAAAAGCCATTAAAAAAGGCGGAAAAATAATTGCCAACGTAGATGGATTTGATGCAAAAAATTTACGCTTAGCCAATTATCCAGATGGCGTGAACCCCTTAGAGGACGGCAGTTTGGAGGGTTTCGAACTTATAAAAGTAGACGTTACCAAACTTACCCGCGAAGCATTAAAAGACTTTACTGACCTGGGTACCAAAGAAAGAGACCGTGCAAAAAACATGTTTGTACTAGGTCTTATTTATTGGATGTACAATAGAAATTTAGACAACACCATTACTTTTTTAAATGAAAAGTTTGGTAAAAAAGATACCATCCTTCAAAGCAATATTAAAGTGTTGCAAGCAGGATTTAATTATGGCGATACCACCGAAACTTTTTCGAGTCGTTATAGGGTAGAAAAGGCAAAAATGATTCCCGGAACCTACCGCAGTATCATGGGTAACCAGGCCCTTTCGATGGGATTAATTGCGGCTAGTCAAAAATCGGGGTTATCTATTTTTTTAGGTACTTATCCGATTACGCCTGCTTCCGATATTTTACACGAACTCAGTAAGCATAAGGCTTTTGGGATTAAAACATTTCAGGCCGAAGATGAAATTGCCGGTATATCGGCAGCCATTGGCGCTAGTTATGGCGGTTCTATTGGCATAACCACCACTTCGGGGCCAGGTATGGCGCTTAAAACAGAAGCGATGGGTCTTGCAGTAATGCTCGAGATTCCACTTGTGATCATTAATATCCAGCGCGGTGGTCCATCAACCGGACTTCCTACCAAAACAGAGCAAAGTGATTTGTTGCAAGCGTATTATGGCAGAAACGGCGAGTGTCCAATGCCTATTATAGCATCTTCTACACCCAGCGATTGTTTTGATGCGGCCTATGAGGCAGTGCGCATTGCTGTGCAACACATGACACCGGTTATACTATTAAGTGATGGATATATTGCCAATGGTGCAGAGCCTTGGAAGTTTCCAGTGGCCGCAGATTTAGCACCGATTCAAGTAAGTTTTAAAACAACACTTGATGAAGGTGAAACCAAGTTCATGCCTTACAAAAGAGATGAAAAATTAGTGAGGCCATGGGCGGTTCCTGGCACTGCAGGTTTTGAACACCGTATTGGTGGCATCGAAAAGCAGGATGTTACGGGTAATGTAAGTTACGATCCGGAAAATCACCAACATATGGTGAACACCCGTCAGGCCAAAGTAGATAAGATTGCAGATTATATTCCACTTCAACAACTAGATAGCGGTCCGGAAACCGGAAAAGTACTCGTTCTAGGTTGGGGTTCTACCTATGGTGCGATCAAAACAGCTGTTACAGAATTACAAGCAGCAGGACACGCGGTAAGTCATGCACATATTAAATACATGCGTCCATTTCCAAAAAATTTAGGAAGTATTATTGCAGGATTTGATAAAGTACTCGTTCCTGAACTTAATAATGGTCAACTCATAAAAATAATAAGAGACCAGTATTTAGTAGATGCAAAAGGATACAATAAGGTAATGGGTATTCCTATCACCAAAACCGAAATTATTGATACGGTATTAAATATGCTATAGGCTAGTCTTTATTACCCGCCGAAAATATTTGATCTACAGCGCCACCAAGCATTGGGAATTTTTCTTTTACAAAACCTGCGATGGTTGCAATGGCTTGCTGTGCTTGCTCTGGTGTTAAGGCCGCTTCTTTAACTAAGCGTTCTACTAATTCGTTCATATCAATTTGTTTTAAGCAACTTTTAAAGAACTCAGTTTACTCTTGCTAAACTTCTGTTCTGCGTAATCAAGGGTTACCGTAAATTTTTTGGTATCGGTACCTGGAAGTTCAAACATCGCGTCTGTCAAAATACTTTCGCAAATACTTCTTAAACCTCTTGCGCCAAGTTTGTATTCCATGGCTTTACCTACCATAAAGTCAAGCACTTCGTTTTCAATAATAAGTTCAATGCCTTCTAGTTCAAATAAACGGTTGTACTGTTTGAGTAACGAGTTTTTAGGCTCCGTTAAAATGCTGCGTAAGATACCAGCATCAAGTGGCTCAAGGTGTGTTACTACAGGAAGTCTTCCGAGTAATTCAGGAATGAGTCCAAAGCTTTTTAAGTCTTGCGCATTGATAAATTGCAATAAATTTTTTCTGGCGTTTTCCTGCTCGTCTTTATTAACGCTAAAGCCAATGGCATTGGTATTAATACGTCTAGCAATTACTTTATCGATACCATCAAAAGCACCACCGCAAATAAATAAAATATTTTTAGTGTCTACTTTGATCATTTTTTGTTCGGGGTGCTTACGTCCACCCTGCGGTGGTACAAGGGCTTCGGTGCCTTCTAGCATTTTTAATAAACCTTGCTGAACACCTTCGCCACTTACGTCACGCGTAATAGAAGGGTTGTCTCCTTTGCGCGCGATTTTATCAATTTCATCTACATAAACAATACCTCTTTCGGCAGCTGCTACATCGTAATCACAATTTTGCAATAAACGCGTAAGCATACTTTCAACATCTTCACCTACGTATCCGGCTTCTGTAAAAACAGTGGCATCTACAATCGCAAACGGAACATTTAAAATTCTAGCAATGGTTTTAGCGAGCAATGTTTTTCCAGTTCCGGTTTCACCCACCATGATAATATTGCTCTTTTCAATTTCAACATCATCTGCTTGTGGTTTTTGTGCCACACGCTTAAAGTGATTGTATACGGCTACCGATAAAATTTTTTTTGCATCGTCCTGGCCAATGATATACTCGTCTAAAAACTTTTTTATTTCTAATGGCTTGCGCACATTGAGTTTGAAGTTGCTTTTGTCACCTTCTTTTTTAACCGTTACTTCTTGCGCAATAATTTCTTGTGCATGCTCTACACAGTTTTCACAAATGTGCGAGTGTTGGCCTGCAATAAGAATTTTTACCTCATCGCGACTTCTTCCACAAAAAGAACAGGTTAATTGATTTGCTTTTGCCATAAAACGGTTGCTCCTTATATCTTTTCTAGTACACTATCTACAATGCCATACGCCACAGCCTCTTTGGCATCCATCCAATAATCACGGTCAAAATCTTGCATGATTTGATCTACTGTTTTGCCACAGTTTTCTGCTAAAATACGCGCGCCAATTGCTTTGGTTTTTATGATTTGTTCGGCTTGAATTTCAATGTCAGCACTGGTGCCCTGCATATATCCACCAAGGCTTGGTTGATGAATCATTACTTCGCCGTGTGGATAAATATAACGCTTGCCTTTAGCACCTGCGCTTAATAATATAGAACCCATGCTAGCCGCAAGACCCATACATATCGTAGATACCGGGCTTTGAATAAGTTTCATGGTATCGTACATGACCATGCCACTTGTTACAACACCACCTGGGCTATTGATATAAAATTTAATTTCGGCACCTGGCTTATCTGCGTCTAATAACAATAATTTGTTTACTACTTCTTTAGCAGATTTATCATCTACCACACCCCATAAATAAACGGTTCTCTTTTCAAAGAAAAGCTTTTCCATTTTTTTCATGAGTATGCCATTATTTTCAGGCTTGTCTTCTTTTACACTTTCTTCCTCGTCGTTCATGAGGTAAGGATTTACAATATATTTTAAGTCTGTCATGGTCTTATTATTTATTTTCTTTGCGTGGGTTGGTTAATAAAACTTCATCTACCAGTCCATATTCTTTTGCATCAGCGGCGGTCATCCAAAAATCTCTATCACTATCTTTTGCAATAGTAGCTTCGTCTTTGCCAGTATGATGCGCAGTAATTGCGTATAATTCTGATCTTAATTTTTTAATTTCTCTTGCTGTGATTTCAATGTCAGTTGCTTGACCACCAATCGCACCACTAGGTTGGTGCATCATTATACGACTATGCTTAAGTGCGGTACGTTTTCCCTTAACACCAGCGCACAATAAAATTTGTCCCATACTTGCAGCCATGCCTGTACAAATTGTGGCAACGTCTGGTCCAATAAATTGCATGGTATCATAAATCCCTAGTCCTGCATAAACGCTTCCACCTGGGCTATTGATATACATTTGAATATCGCGCGTGCGGTCGGTGCTTTCTAAAAACAACAATTGAGCTGTTACAATATTGGCAACATAATCGTTGATGCCTTCACCTAAAAATATAATACGGTCCATCATCAAACGTGAAAACACATCCATGCTTGCCACGTTCATTGGGCGCTCCTCAATAATGTATGGGGTAAGGTTTGTTACCTGCTGGTAATTATGCAAAGTGGCACTACTAATACCTCTATGTTTTACCGCATATTGCTCAAATTCTT
>JACCDN010528678.1_pt1 | contig 21973 bp, 23 predicted proteins | sample 7441691 | NCBI WGS metagenome assembly JACCDN01 (sample SAMN15323439, study PRJNA562643) | freshwater metagenome | isolation source: river surface water | place: USA:Blue River Watershed | collected 2017-08-16 | reverse complement strand
GCCAAGCTTAACAATGCATCTGTCATTGCCAATGGATATAAGACACAGGCATCCAGCAACGCAGTGTAGCGGGCGTGCCCAGCCATTAGTAATCCAGACCCAACTCTCGGGCATTATCAGCCAGACGCTCTAACGCACTGGCTTGCTGCGCATGCATTTTTTTCGTGTAGTCCAGCAAATCCTCTAAAGCAACGCGCCGATGAGAACCCACCTTGCGATGAGGCAAACGACCAGACTCCATTTCCTTAATTACAAATGGCCTTGAGACATTCAAAAAATTAGCGGCTTCAACCGTTGTGAACTCTTGCTCGGTCGGCATCAAAACTACCGGACGCCCTTCACTCATTGCACCTAGCAACTGTCCGATCAACTTAAGTGCTGCGGGCGGCACATCAACAGTAGGGTGTTCCCCCGTATCGGTAGTCAATGTAATAGCCGCGGCACGAGAGTGATCAAGCGAAGCCATGATACAGCGCTGCGCAACACGAACCATCTCTTGGTCTTGTGCGTTTAGGGGTGGAGGAGAAACCTCCCGAACACGGTCAATCGTACGCATTGCACTCTCCTAGTTTTCTAGCTCTAACGGCTATTTGTAATAGCCGTAGGATACACGACAAGTGCAACAAACGAAACAAATGCAGCGTTCGAAAACTCCTGGTTATTTCTTCGTCGCCATTAAACGAACACCAGGCCCGTCCTCAGGGGACCCAATGAATTCAACGCCTACTGATTCCATAACCTTTCGAACCAAATCCAATGTTTGGGCATTGCTTGAAGGGACGCCTTCTGCCAACTCCATGCGGCGAATAGTCGCCACCCCAAGCCCTGATTTCTCTGCCAACTCGCGCGCACTCCAATTAACGAGCGCACGCGCAGCCCTTATTTGACAACTTGTGATCACTTTGATATCTTTCTAGATATCGTTGATATCTTACGGTGATTTTTCATGATTAATAATAGCGCATCTGAAATCTTGATCAAAACGGTTGAAAGAATCGACGGTGCTTACGCCCCATCTACCATCCGCGCCTACCGCAGTGACTTTGCCGAATTCATTGGGTTTTGCGAAAAAGAAGGTGCCAACGCCTTACCAGCCCAACCAGAAACCCTAGCTCGATTCATCACAAAACTCAGCAGTAGTGGACGCACTTCCGCAAGCATCAGGCGAGCCGTTGCAGGCATTGGCACCATCCACCGCCTCAACCGTTACGATGATCCTAGCAAAGATCCGGACGTGATCCTGGAAATGAAACGAATGCACCGCAAACTAGGTAGAGCCGCTCATCAAGCGCAAGGCATTACCTTCGAGCTTTTAGAAAAGCTACTCGGGGCAACAGATGAGACTATTCATGGCATAAGAGATAGAGCCCTGCTCTTAGTGGCTTACGACACCTTATGCCGCAGAAGTGAGCTCGTCTCGCTTCAGATTCAGGATGTTAAAACATCCATCAAAGATGAAGTCGAGCACACCACTATCTTGCTCAGACGCAGCAAAACAGACCAAGAAGCTACCGGTCGCTGGCTACATCTGAGCGAACGCGCACAAATTGCTCTGAGAGCATGGCTTAAAGCAGTTGGGGAAACGAGTGGCCCGTTATTTCGTGGCGTAACTAACGCTCAAAAGATCACGAAAGGGCTTGGGTCTGGCCAGGTCAATCGCATTTACAAGAAAACCGCGCGAATTGCCAAGCTAGATGAAAATCTGATTCAAAGAATCAGTGGGCATTCCTGCCGAGTGGGCGCTGCTCAGGATCTCGTTAATTCAGGAGCCAGCATGCCCATAATCATGCAAAAGGGTCGGTGGTCTAAAACAGATACGGTGATGCGCTATGTTGAGCACATTAGCTATGCTGCTTAACTCAACTAAATCGATACTTAGCCGAGGAGGATGTCCCCGTTTTCCGACTGAGGGTTGAACTCCGGTACGGCCTTCTTTAAGAGCGAGCGAATAGCTTCGCTATTCTCAGACTTTACTGCAGCCTCTAGCTCAAACAACAAAGGCTCCAGCTCATCCCAGCGCAGTGCATGTTCAGATGCACGCATAATGCGCGCGTGAGATGTCGGCAAGGTGTTATCACCAATAAGCAATTCTTCGTAGAGTTTTTCACCCGGGCGCAGCCCCGAAAACTCAATCTCGATATCGCCATCTGGATTGCTCTCGTCTTTATGCGAGAACCCACTCAAGTGGATCATGCGCATGGCCAGATCGACAATCTTCACAGGCTCTCCCATATCCAACACCATGACATCACCGCCCTCACCCATTGCTCCGGCCTGAATCACCAACTGTGCAGCTTCGGGGATAGTCATAAAGTAACGAATAATCTCAGGGTGCGTTACAGTCACCGGCCCACCATTCTTAATTTGTTCACGAAACACAGGAACAACCGAACCGCTTGAGCCCAGTACATTCCCAAAACGAACCATAGTTAGCTTTGTGGTGTGCACGCCCAATCGATTTTCCTGCAAGCTCTTGGCCTGCAGCGCCAATTCAGCCATGCGTTTAGAGCAACCCATGACATTAGTCGGTCGCACTGCTTTATCGGTTGAAACCAATACGAAGGTTTCAACCCCACATTGGCATGCCGCTTCCACAGTACGCAAAGTACCAAACACGTTATTCCAAACTCCTGCAGCAGGGTTCATTTCAATCATCGGAACGTGTTTATAAGCTGCTGCGTGGAATACCGTTTGCACCCCGAAGCGGCGACAAACACGGTTGAGTTTATTAGCATCCAGCACCGATCCCAACACAGGCACAATGTTTGCCGGAGCCTGCATCAAAGTTAATTCGCGCTCGATTGCATACAGCGCAAATTCACTGAGCTCAAACAACACTAGGGTCTTAGGCTGTTGCTCCAGAATCTGACGACACAATTCAGAACCAATCGACCCACCTGCACCGGTCACCAAGACCGACTTCCCACTAATGTTCTGGTTCAATAAATCTTCATTCGCCTGTACTGGCTCTCTTCCCAGCACATCTTCAATCTCAACTTCACGGATGTCTTCAACCTTCACAACACCATTAGCTAGGTGAGATAACCCAGGCAATATGCGCACATGCACTGGCAAATCAGACAATTTAGCGAGTACTTCTTTTTGCCGGGCGCGGCTTGCCGATGGCATAGCAAGCAATACATCGGTAATGCCCCGACCCGATTGAATCAGCTCAGTCACATCGCTAGGTGAATATACCGGCAACCCGTTAATGGTGCCTTTCCACAATCGGTGGTCGTCATCCACAAAGCCAATTGGTTTGATTTCTAAACCTTGGCGCAGACCAGAAGCGATCTGGCGGCCAGCAGAGCCTGCGCCATAAATCAATGCAACCCCTTGATTATTTGATGCCGTTTTGCAAATCCATCCATTTAGCAAATATTTAGCCGCCAAACGAGAAGACCCAATTCCCACAAACAACAAAACCGGTTGAATAATTCCAATTGAACGAGGCACACCGTCAACACCAATAATCAAGAACGGCACGGCATACAACACGGCATAAAGTGAAATTGCTCTCACCAACGACAATGTTGCAAACCAACCACTAAATCTGAAAATGGCTCGATAAAGTCCCATCTTAATAAAGATCGGAAGTGCAAGAAGAACCGAAACACTACTGGCAGTTAACACAGCGCCAGAAAAAGCTACGCCATCATCAAACCGTAAGCAAAAAGCCAACCAAGTTGTGACAACACAAAAACTAGTATCTAACAACAATACGATTAGCTTTTTCACAAAACGTGGCAAGTTCACCAGTCCCTCAAGCATCAGTCGGTTTCCAGATTTCACTTCTTCACCCCATCACCTGCGCCCTTACCGCTTAAGGTCATGATGATGTATTTAAAGTAGGCTGAAACAGTTAATTTCTTGAGCATATCAGCATCTGTCTCTGCCAAAATCTTCGGGGTGGACATATCGATGTTATTGACTTGCGCCAATCCGGTAATACCTGGCCTTGCTTTAAAAACACCCCTTTGTTGGCGTTCATCAATCAAATCAATCTGATTAAATAGACATGGCCTAGGGCCCACCAAACTCATGTCTCCCATCAAAACATTCCAAAGCTGTGGCAACTCATCAATCTTCGTTCGCCGTAAAAAAGCCCCAAAAGGAGTAATTGCCGAAAAATCTGCTAAATGAGAGGCGACAGAAGCCGTATCAGGTTTCATCGTTCGAAATTTAACTAGAGTGAACGGCTTTTGTTCGCGACCAACTCGAACCTGGCGAAACAGTGGCGACCCTGTATCGAAAAGCCCGACAATGTAAATTACCAGCAGCATAGGAGACCCGAAGATCAACCCCATTAATGCAAAAACAAAATCAAACACTCGTAACATTAAATTTGTTTCCTCACAGCCCTAAGCAGACCTTCATCTACAGATATGGGGGGTGACCAATTAAGAAGCGTACACGTTTTGCCAATATCAACTTGCAACGACCCGCATAGACTTTGTGCAATGCCAGACTTGCCAAGCATAGCAGCACCGATCTTTAGCAGCATGGCAGGTACTGGAATCAAACGTGATCGTCTTTCCATAGCACGCGCCATGCGACGCAAAAAATCTGTAGTCGAGAGATCCTCCCCATCCGAAACTAAAAACGTCTGGTCTGCAGCAGCAGGATGCGAAGTGCAACACAAAATCAAATCCACTAAATTATCCAAGGCCACAAAACTACGTTTATTATAAATAGATCCCAAAGGCAGCGGAATACCTCGCTCAAGCCAACACGTTAAGTTGCCGAAATTACCAGGTGCATTAAGCCCGTAAACAAGAGGTGGGCGAATAATAACAACTTCCATGTCGGTAATAGCAGCTAGTGCTTTTAATCCTATCTCGGCCTCATGTTTAGAAACTGCATAAGGAGAGTGTGGGGCAGGCAAATCATCGGCGCAAAATGGCTGATCAAAGCTTTCGGCACCATTTACACCAATTGAACTGACAAAAACAAACCTTTTGACACCTGCTTCAGCAGCTTGTCGAGCCAAGTTCAAAGTCCCTTCAACATTAATTCTTCTAAATATGTGCAACAAATTATTGTTATTGGATGCATACGTATGGGCAAGACCAGCTAAGTGAACTACACAAAAAACCCCCGGAAGCAAATGACTCCAATTAGTCGACTCATCGATTGTAACAACAGCATGATTCAAATTTTCATACGATGAACCTAATGGGGTACGAATAACTGGATGGATTTCATATCCGATGGAACCAGCTGCATGGCAAAAAGATCGGCCTATAAAACCGGCAGCACCTGTCACAATAATTTTTTTGTTTGTAGAAATAAAAGACACAAAAAAAGTTCAACTATTTAAATTAAAAAGAGGCCGGATTATATAAACAACAAACAATCTTTTTGCATACTTCAAAAGGGACAGCATCTGCAACATATAGCACTGAAAATTATTGACCATTCCTATTGAATGTAAGTGTTTATAATTAGACAATTCAGATCGTTCCATTGCCCATAGATTAGAGCTTAAACCTGATGATCCGTAGGAATGTTTATGGGTGGCAGCCAAACAGACATTCAAACGAACTACACTACCCGTAACGTACGAAATAATAATCCACAGTAAGTGATCCTCCATATAGCGGGCACCATCTGAAAAGCGGTGGGGGCTACTGGATTTAATCATGACTGACGGTGTTATAAATGGATTTTTTATAAGAACTTTCCACCAAGAAACACTTTCGCAAAAGGCTCGCCCTTGCAGTACATCTTCACCAAAATTGGGTGGGTCTGAATAATTTTTAAACAGATGACCGCTGAGAACGACATCAGGGTTCCTTTTCATAAAATTATACTGGATCTCCAATTTCTTTGTGTCCCAACTGTCGTCTGCGTCTAAGAACGCTAAGTAGGGCTGTGTAGCAATATTCCATCCTGCATTTCTTGCTGATGCAGCGCCAAGATTTTCCTTTAGCTCTATTAATTTTATATTTAATGGTAAGTCTCTTTGAAGTACGCGGAGTCTTTCTAAAGTGTTATCATTGCTTGCGTCATCGATTAGTATTACTTCTTTTGGTTTTACTGATTGTCGAGCAACTGAGTCTAAAGCACGACTAATTGTGTTAACACATCTATAACATGGAATAATCACAGTCACAGATGCAAATTCTTCAGAGCTACGCATCATGCAAACCACGTTTGGTTATATTTATCAAAAGATGCGCGATAGAGCCATAAATCAACAGAAGGGGTATTATCGTCCTATAAGTCATATATATTTCTGAGTAGATCGGATTCAACATTGTACTGAAACCGTCAATAAGTGACGAAGCTGCAAACGAGGTCAAAACTGTCATTCGTAAAACGTTAGGACAATTCTGTGAGAGTGTAAAAATAAAACTCCAGGCGAGCCCAGTAAGTACGCCAGCGAAAATTAACCAAATCCAGCCGCCCTCCCAAAAAGCATGTGCCGAGGCCAAAAAAGGGCCCATCTCCCCGTCGCGATTGTATCCCATTTGAATTACCTTATACATTGCCATTCCATTAAAGTCGGATGAAACGCTTCCGAGCAATGGCTTGTCAAGATAAAAACTGCTAGGAATAATTGTCGTAATTAAACCAGAATAAACTCCAAAACCACCACCACCATTCTCGTGATCAGAGTACAAGACAACAGAATTTCTTACTCCTTGGGCCCTGTTAATAAATGATTCTAATGTACCACTCAACGATTCACTAACGCTATAATCATCAGAACTTACTATATCATAAATAGCTGATAAGTTTTCAATAGGAGAATCTTTTCCTAATATTTCAAATCTTGTTTGTGGCGTGCCCAATATCACAAAGATTGGAAGCATTGAAGTTACAAAAATTAATGGGAGAATCAAAAACTGCTTTTTATCGTAGTAAAGAACAGCGAAAACAAACAAGGTGGCAACCCACAATATTCTGCCGCGAACACCGTATATAAATGAAATCAAAAGAAGCGAAATAATAACCACTACTGCACAGATTCGCACTAAAATATTTTTCTTGTAATTATTATCAAACAGAACAAATACACAAACTGCTGGGGACGCATACCAGAATACAGTTGTTATGTGTGTCACAAGCTGATTTTCACCTAATGTCACTTGAAAAATTTGCCACAAATAAATAAAAAGTCCAAAGGCGATTAATAATGTGATCGTGTAGTATTCTGCTTTTAACTTAAATTTATTTTGGTATGCATTCCTATAGTTAAGCGATAACCCATTCCCGATAAAAACAAAACCTACTAAGAAAAACAAGACAAACAGGAACTCTCCAAACAAAACTCTTAAAATATCAATTGGCAAAACAAGAGCAAACATATTGCTTTCGATATTGTAGCCGTCAAAAACTGAGTACAAGCTTGGAACAACAACCATAATAAATTCATAAAGACCGCTTGCACCAATCAGCAGACCCGCAACTTTTTGGTGTCTTTGTAAAGCAATTTTGTAAAAGACCGCCCATAGAATGATGAGCAAAGCACACAGAATTATAATAAATGTGTTTGTCATACAGATTTAAATGGTCTTACAAATCAATAACTACAAATATATTAAGCGAATCACAAAGCATATTTTATATATTTTCTATTTTTTATGAGGAAAAAGAGTTTTGACAATTGTTCGCTTGGAAATAACAATAGAAAAAAAGCCATAAATACCTTAATGCTCAACGGTCTTATGCGCATACAATTTTTCAGATGCACAAGCGTTCGAATTTTACTACCTGCTGACCAGAGGTATAATTTAGCGACTTCAAATTCATAGTCAAATTCAGCACCGCTTTTACCTATACTTAAATATTCACCCTTGAGACGTGCAAATTCATCAAGAGAAACTTCTCGGCCCTGATTTAACTCATTGATAATACCAGTAAGCACCATCCTAAACTGTGGAGGCTTTCTGCTTAATGACCCACTAACAAGCCTATAAGAAATAAGGGGCTGTAGAATGTTATGTAGCTTTCCAAGCTCTGACATTTTTTTAAAAAAAACAACATCCTCACCACCAAATTTCATCATTTCATTATATTTTCCTGCTTTATAAAACGCATCTTTTGAAAACATAACCGATGGATGAACAAATGGTGAATCTGGAAACACTTTGCGCAAAAATTTGTCGCAAGAGTGAGGCACGTATGTGCAGATTGGTGTTCCATCTTGCTCTACCAAAACTGCTGAGCTCCCAAGAACTGTAACATCAGGATGGTGCGACAAAAAGTCGAGTTGAATTTGCAACCTATTAGGCATACAAATATCGTCCTGATCCATTCTGGCGATCCAATTACCACGACACCTCTCAACAATTTCATTAAGCGTGGTTACAAAACCTTTATTTTCGCGCGAAAAAAGCTTAATTCTTTCGTCGTTTTTTTCATAATTACGTAAAATATTAAGCGAATCATCAGTTGATCCATCATCAATTATCACAAACTCAAAATTAGTGTAAGTCTGGGCGAGAATCGAATCTAATGATTGAGAGAGGTACTTGCTGCCATTATAAACAGCCATACAAACCGAAACAGCTGGTGAAATCGTATGTTCAATCATTTACGTCTTGAATAATTGTGAATTCAGCCAATCAATAGTCAACTTTATTCCATCATGGATATTTGTTTTAGGAGACCAATTTGTATGATCAGCAATTTTTATGTTACATAGCACATTATTTTGAACATCAGATATACGCGACGGCAAATGTTCAACTTTTAAATCATAGCCATACGATTTAATTAATGGACGAATTATTGAAACGATATCAAGATTGCTCATGCCCTCGGCAGAACTAATATTGTATGCCTCACCAATTTTTCCCTTCTCAAGCGCAGAAAGTATCCCATAACACAAATCGTCAATATAAATATAATCTCTTATGGTTCCTTCTTTTCCGAAAATTTGAACTGCTTTTCCCTTGAAAGTCGCCCCAATTGCAGTACTTATAAATCCTTGACCAGTGAAGGGTATTTGACCAGGCCCGTAAGCATTAGAAGGACGCAAACAAATGTATTTCAGCTTGCGCGTTCTTGCAAAGAAATCCCCATAGGTCTCAGCAATGAGCTTACTTTGCCCATAGAACGAAATTGGTTCTAAGGAATGTGACTCTTTAATTGGCAAATTGCGAGAATCACCATAAACAGTCCCACCCGAAGAGACATACACAGTCTTAACGCCCAGATGTGCAGACATTTCGAAAAGCTGGATTGTAGGTTCAATATTTTTACGTAAATCTGAAATGGAATCTGAATAAGTGGTATTCGCTGACGTTGCATGCGCTAAATGAACAACTTCATGGTGTGAATGAAGCAATTCAGAAATCAAGTCTTTGTTTGAAAAGTCACCAACGATATAATTTGCTGTATTGCATAATCGTCTCGGCACTCTACCTAAAACAGTGACTTTTCTACCAGATTCGATAAGCAATTGCGTAAGAGTTGCTCCTATATAGCCTGCACCGCCGATGATTAGACAATCACTCTTTTGGATCAAACTCACAAACGAACCCATTCATCAGGAAACAAATCTTTAACATCATTAGAATTAATGAACCAACTATCCGGAGCGATAACAATCTTCTCGTGGTTGGCATTTAGCCATGCACCCCACCAGCTAAAAGTACTGTTTGCGATAATATTATGATTACAGTGACTCATAATTCTCATATCGTTATAGCTTTCGCTACCACTATTATGATTAACGTATATAGTATTATCGGGCAATTTTATATTTTTCAAAACCCAATTCGGATCGTCAGAGAATACAACAAACAGTGGATCATGAATACGTTCCGAGATGAATCCAATCGCTCTGTAATAATAATCTTTGTTCAACTCCTCATAAATAGATTTATTTTTTGTGTTAATTACATAATCACCACGTCGAACATGTAAACTAACTGAATTTTTTTTTGTAATTTTATCCAATAGAAATTGATTCTCGACTGATAACGGTATCTTGAATGTAAAATCTTCTCTTAATCGTTTAACAATCGTTTCAAAATATTTTGGCGACTGCCAATATCCAACGAGATAAGAATCAGACGAGAGCGAATCGAAGTTCTCCCAATAATGAAAGTAAGGCTCAACAATAAAATTTTTCCCACGAAATTTCGCCATCTTTGCGCGCCTAAGGTTACTCCTAACGAATTCTGAACTGCGCCAACCCAACAAGTTTCTAAGATCATCATGAGTAGCTATTTGAATTCCGGCTTTGAATAACTTAGATAGCTCGTACCCATTATGCTCTTTATATTTATGAAAGCCTGTTATATCAACAAGTATTTTTCCGTTATGTTTATCAGCTAATGCAAGACCAGCTGCATACTGGAACATTTGGTTTCCAAGACCACCTATTAAATTCGTGATAACCATGAATTTTATTAATATAGTTTATACTAATAACTAACTAATTAGTCTTACCGAAAGTAAATTTCTAAACGGTTTGCATTTGTAAAGATATGTGATGCTTATTAAGCATGAAAGCAAACCAAAAATACCAAACAAAAATAATGAAAACACAAAAGTCTTCTGCTGATAACCAATCACAAGTCCAATTCCGACCGATCCTAGCACGTAAATTAATGGAGCTACTAGCGCTCTGTAATTAACTTTAACCGGGATGATATTTCTTGTTTTTATCCGCATGGCCATAAGTAAAATGATGCCAGAAACAGACAAGATAATCGCGACAACGCTAAGTGTGCAACTATTTAGCGCCGCAACTAACACTCCGAAGATAGCAAACCCACTTGCTATTGCATATGGCATGATATTCGATCTTGTGTTTTTGGTAATTTGTGATGCTTGACTTAACAAGTTGGCCATCGCTCTGCAACACTCAATTAATGTACCAAACATTACATATGTGAAAGCATCGTGAAATTTTGCATCTGTTAATACTGACAATATTAATTCACTCAATGACATAGTTGCACCCAAAAAAATCAAATACAGCGGCGCAACTGCATTGATTAAGTTTTCATATGCAATTTTTCTTTGATCATAGTTCGCTTCATTAATTGCTTTGTAAAAATGTGGCATTAAAACTTGCATCACCATGCTTTCGAATATTGCCCATAACTGACTTGAAATTCCGAAGGCAACTACGATCAACCCTAAAGAAATTTCGCCCCAACCCCATTCAATTATGAATCGATATCCAGTTGAAAGCAACCACATAAACCCTGTTGAAATGCCAAGCGGTAAAATATAATTGGCAATAATATCTAAATTAACGAATTGACCATTTTCAGAAGTATTAATTACAGATTTACTTCTTACTAATGAGAACGCAATGTACGCACCAATTCCGAGCCCAATTACTGATCCAGCGAACCAACCTACACCAGAATTAAATTCTACAACTAGTAGAAACGAACAGAAAAGGGCAAGCGATGATGTTAGAAACTCAAGGAGTACAGATGACTTTCTATAGCCAATGAGGTTTAGCATTGGTATTAGTGTACTATTCCACGTACCAAAATATACGACTAAGCCCATAGATAAAGATGCAATAATCACAACATCACCATCGAGCTTATTTCTTAAAACAGCCCAAACATAAACTGTGAAAATTGAAAAAACAGAGACTAGTATTATATATATATTATATTTCTTCAAATACCTTAAAATAGATCCGTCACCAAACCACTTATGTGTATTACGATTTAAATGCTGTCCAACTGGGTTTATGAGAAACAATCCGAAAAAACCCCTGAACGCCATTAGCAAGCCAAATAAACCAAACTGATCAATTGTTAGATATGATGTAGCAAGCCGTAGTGCAATTAATGCAATAATAGCTTGAACCACTCTCCCAATTATCTGAAACGCAAAGCTATTCAATTTGCCGGACATCTTCCATAATTTTTTCAACCAAAAAATCAGAAAAGTACTCAGAGTAAAATGCAAGTGCATTTTCACTTTTTATAAATTTGTTTATAGATTCCTGATATTTTTCATATTCTTTAACGTCCATGTTTTTCAAAAACAAGTAGAGACTTTTATCGTCAGCGAAATCTCGCCTATCAATGAAGCACTCCTTAGGTATATATATCTCAGTATTTGCAGCACCCCAATATACTGGAACACAACCGGCAAAAAAACTATCAAAAATTTTTTCTGTTATATATCCGTTTAAATCTGATACGTTTTCATAACAAATAGAAAATTTATATTGTGACAATGTTTCAAATTTGTTATCTACGCGTCCTTTGTAAGATGGAAATGGAACGACGCCTAATATCTGATTTATTTGTCTTGTAAGTCGAGTGACAACTCTGCCAATATATCCCCTTTTAGGCGGGTAACACTCCCAGCCAGTTCCATATAAATCGAAATCCTCTCTCGCATTCTTTTCAAACCAGCGAATAGTCTCAACGCGTTTTGTGTAGAGCTCACGCCAATCCTTTTTGCGTACTATTTTATTTCCCGCAATGATACAGCACAACTTCTCTCTTCCGTTGTATCCAAATTTATCAAAAAATTTAGGTTCGTTCGGCATATTCAATTTATAACATCTTGAATTGTCGACTAAATCATCATCCCAAGTAAATATAAATTTATACTGCTCCAAATATTTACTATTCCGATTTTGCGGTAGGATTTGTGGCGTTTCCCAAAGAAGGACATATCTATTCGCACTTTTTTCAACTCTTTTCATCACATCCATGTGCAATTCGAAGAGTACATTCTGCCCCATATTTATATCAGGTGTATTAAGTTCCACACCCTGCAGTTTAAACTTTTCTTTTAGTAACCAATATGGATAATAGCAGTTGTCTCGATTACCTTTATGAGCAAGGTCGAAGATTTGATTATTTGAGAAGCCTGAAGCAAAAAGGCTAGCGTATTTTATTTTACTTTTCATATCAGTTATCAAAATTTTCTATGTACGCGCTCGCATCCTCTAGCTCTAGGTTCCACCATTGCGACAATAACAATTTCTTAATTCTATCTTCGGAAAATCTGTAAGATATAATTTTGGCTGGCACTCCTGCAACAATTGCGTAGTCAGGAACATCTTTAGTCACAACAGCGTTCGCTGCGACAACGGCTCCAAAACCAATTCTTACAGACCTTAGAATAACAGCATCAACTCCAATCCACGCGTCGCTTTCAATGATGCACTTATCTTGTGTCAATTCATCATACGCACTTCTATAAAAAATTGACGATGTAGAAACTTTTTTTAGATCATGCTCGCCTGGTCCTACTGTTACATTGTTTCCTATCGAAACATATCGTCCAATTTTCGATCGGGTTACGTTGCAATTTTTTCCAATATAAGTGTAGGACCCAATTTCTGACACATTATCGATCTGTGTATTATTTTGAGTTTCTATACATATTCCGCGTAAACACTGTGGTGAGACCAGCAACCCAATCTTATTTTTGTAAAATAGCCGTTGCTGCCAATTTGTTAATAAACCATTAATAAGCCTAATTAGTTTTTTCATTGCGAATTATATATAATTTATTAACTAATAGGGGTATTGGCTTTAAGCGTTTCAATGGTCAAATTTATGCCTCAATTTTTTCTGGAATATTTTTAAATATTTAAAACTAAAATTATTCGATACTAACTGCAACCGAATATCCGTAGGATTTTAGAAGTGCGTGCTGCTTAGCTTGCGCTAGATCAGATTTAACCATTTCTCTACACATTTCTTGTACAGATATTTCCGGGATCCAACCGAGTTTGCTCTTTGCTTTTGAAGGGTCTCCCAAAAGTGTTTCTACTTCTGTTGGACGGAAATAATGTGGGTCAATCCGCACTACGACATCCCCGACCTTGAGCGCGGGCGCATCTTTGCCCTCGATAGATACCACAGTTGCCGTTTCGTTAACTCCGTCGCCTTCAAATTGAAGCGTAATCCCCAATTCTTCTGCAGTCCACTTTATGAAATCACGAACACTATGCTGTACACCTGTGGCAATAACAAAATCATCAGCTTGGTTCTGCTGTAGCATCAACCATTGCATTCTTACATAATCTTTGGCATGTCCCCAATCACGTAACGCGTCTATATTACCCATATACAAGCAACTTTCAAGACCTTGCGCTATGTTGGATAATCCACGTGTAATCTTTCTAGTAACGAACGTTTCTCCACGGCGAGGGCTTTCGTGATTAAATAGAATTCCGTTGCACGCATATATTCCGTATGCTTCACGGTAATTGACCACGATCCAATAGGCATACATTTTTGCCACTGCGTATGGACTACGAGGATAAAAGGGTGTTGTTTCCTTTTGAGGGATTTCCTGCACCAATCCATATAGCTCACTTGTGGATGCTTGATAAAACCGTGTCTTCTTCTCTAGACCCAGTATGCGTATAGCCTCCAAAATACGCAGTGTGCCCATAGCATCCACATCTGCAGTGTACTCAGGACTTTCAAAACTCACTGCCACATGGCTCTGAGCTCCTAAATTATATATTTCATCTGGCTGAGTTTCTTTAATAATCCGAATCAAGTTGCTGCTATCTGAAAGGTCTCCGTAATGTAACTTGAATCGCAGATCATCAGCATGTGGATCTTGGTAAAGATGATCCACTCTCTGTGTGTTGAACGAACTCGAACGGCGCTTGATTCCATGAACAAGGTAACCTTTTTCAATTAGAAATTCCGCTAAATATGAGCCGTCTTGTCCAGTGATTCCAGTAATTAGTGCTACCTTAGGTGTTTTTTTCATATTTCAACTTCAGAGTTTATATTTTTAAGAAAGTCTTCGTATGCCAGCTTCAACCCCAAATCAAGTGGAACCCTAGCTTTCCATCCTAACGAGTTGAGCCGCTCACTATTCATAAGTTTTTTAAATGTACCATCAGGTTTTGTGGTGTCAAATGTTATTTGACCTGTATAACCAACTATCCCACCAACACATTCAGCCAATTTTTTGATCGTTACATCTGAACCATAGCCCGCATTAAAGTGACTAAGCATTGAATTTGTATTTCGGTCATAGATTGATTTATCTAGATCCATGACAAATAACGAAGCTGCTGCCATATCATCAACATACAAAAATTCGCGCATCGGTGAACCAGTCCCCCATATAGCCACTTCAGGTGCTTTTGTCACCTTGGCGTGATGAAATCTTCGAATCAATGCTGGGATAACATGTGAATTTTCTGCGTGATAATTATCTCCTGGGCCATACAAATTAGTTGGCATAATGCTGCGGTAATCCCTACCATATTGACGATTGTAGCTTTCACAAAGTTTTATTCCCGCAATTTTTGCAATCGCGTATGGTTCATTTGTGCTTTCCAAAGCTCCTGTTAACAATGCATTTTCGCTCATCGGTTGTGAAGCCGCTTTCGGATAAATACAGCTAGATCCCAAGAACAAAAGTCTCTGCACATCATATAGATGAGCCGCCTGAATAACATTTGATTCAATCATCAGGTTCTGGTAAATAAAATCTGCGGGATATGTGTTGTTGGCATGAATACCACCAACCTTAGCCGCAGCCAAATAGACTTGTGTTGGCCTCTCTCTTTTAAAGAACGCTTGAACATCTGACTGATTGGTTAAGTCAAGTTCACCATGCGTTCTAGTTACGATGCTCTCCTTTGGATGTCCATTTGCCATCAATTGACGCACAATTGCTGAGCCAACCATACCGCGATGCCCAGCAACATAAATTTTAGATTTATGAGTCATTTTTTGCTCTGCCGTAAGTATCTTCAAATCGAACTATGTCATCTTCACCTAAATATGATCCACATTGAACTTCAATCATCACACAAGGTATAGTTCCAGGGTTTTCTAGACGGTGCTTTTGACCGGCAGGGATATAGGTCGATTCGTTAGCTTGAACATAAATTTCTTCTTCCCCGTTAGTAATCTTTGCCGTTCCATCAACAACCACCCAATGTTCGCTGCGATGATGATGCATCTGTAAACTTAAGCTCTCCCCTGGATTTACTTCAATTCTTTTAATTTTAAAGCCTTCCGACTCTTGAAGAACTGTATAGCTGCCCCATGGTCTCGTAACCGTACGATGTATTTTGAAAGCTTCGTGCTGAGCAAGTTTCAAACGGGAAACTACTTTTTTTACATCCTGTGCCCTTTCAGGGTGTGCCACCAATAGCGCATCAACAGTGTCAATGATGAGGAGATCGCTAACACCCACGGTCGCAACCAAGCGGTCCTCTGACTGAACGAAGGTATTTACCGAGTCAATGAAGATCGCCTCCCCTAACGCTCGGTTTTGGGCCTCATCTGGACTTATAAGATCTCGTATCGCCGTCCAAGAACCAATGTCACTCCAACCGAAATCGCTAGCCACCACGGCAACCCGCTCTGATTTTTCCATTACTGCGTAATCAATAGATATATCTGGAACACTCTTAAAATGCTCAGCAGGGATCTCGATCATCTGTGAATTGTTAAACGGTGACATGGCAGCCCAGCATGCATTCACTGCATCGGAAACTTCCGGGGCATATTTTCTTAACTCGGCCAGCAATACGCCCACTTTGAAACAAAACATTCCAGAATTCCAAAGATAGTTTCCTGAAGCTACATAGCCTTCAGCAGTCTTTAAATTTGGCTTTTCAACAAAACTTGCAACCTTATTCCCCGGCCCCAGAGGTTCGCCTCTCTCTATGTACCCAAACCCAGTTTCTGGTGCCGATGGCACCATTCCAAATGTAACCAAGTAATCTTTTTCGGCCAATTTAGATGCCTCTTCAACTGCCAATACAAACTTTCTTTGATCGGCAATCAGATGGTCAGCTGCCAAAACAAGCATCATGGTATCTTCACCCTGCAGGGTTTCGGCATTTTTTGCAGCCAACGCAATCGCAGGCGCCGTATTCCGCCCAAAAGGCTCTAAAAGAAACCTCCCAACAACTCCTGCCTTTTCCTGCTCATCACGACTCATGAAATAGTAATCACGGTTCGTGACCGTCAGCAACTCTGAACCCAAGGCCTTAGCACGAACATAGGTCTTCTCAATCAATGTCTTACCATCCCACATTTTCATGAAAGGTTTAGGATGACTTTCACGAGACGCTGGCCACAATCTAGACCCGGTTCCACCTGACAATATAACAGTTTGAAAGTTCATCACTAATCCAGTATGAAGGGCCGTGCCACGGCATCCTTAGCCGCAAGCACTGGTAACACACCATTAAACGGCCAAGAAATATTCAGCGTAGCATCGTTCCATTTAATTACACGCTCGTGCTCTGGTGACCAGTAATCGGTAGTCTTGTATAAAAACTCTGCAGTGTCCGAGAGCGTCAGGAAGCCATGGGCAAAACCAGGCGGAACCCACAGTTGTTTTTTGTTCTCGGCAGACAGGGTTTCAGCAACCCAGTGACCAAAGGTTGAGGAATCATTGCGGATGTCCACCACCACATCAAAGACTTCACCCTGCACCACGCGCACCAGCTTCCCTTGCGCTTTGGGGGGAAGCTGATAATGCAAACCGCGCAATACGCCTTTGGTAGATTTGGAGTGGTTATCTTGTACGAAGGTCACGTTTGTATGCGTGGCATCTCGAAAAGCGCGCTCGTTAAAGCTTTCGAAGAAGAACCCGCGATCATCACCAAAGACAAGAGGTTCAATCACAAAGACATCAGGTATTCTGGTAGGAGTAGCCTTCATCGAATATCTTCCATCAAGAGATTCATCAGGTATTGACCGTATCCCGTCTTTAAATAAAGCTGCGCTAGTTTTTCCAATTTCTCAGGACCAATCCATCCGTTTCGGAAAGCGATTTCCTCTGGACATGCAACCTTAAGACCCTGGCGATGTTCGATCGTCTGGATGAACTGAGCTGCTTCAATAAGTGAGTCATGCGTGCCAGTGTCGAGCCACGCATAACCACGACCCATAATCTCAACGCGTAACTGATCTTGCTTGAGATACATTTCATTCACTGCCGTAATCTCAAGCTCCCCGCGTGCAGAAGGCTTAATCGACTTGGCGATATCCACAACCTGGTTGTCGTAGAAGTAAAGGCCAGTGACTGCGTATTTACTCTTGGGTTTGTCGGGCTTCTCTTCAATAGAAAGTGCTTTGCCTGATGAATCAAATTCGACAACACCGTAACGCTCAGGATCATTCACATGATAGGCAAAAACCGAAGCCCCAGATGTTTGGGCGTCAGCACGCTTTAGAATGCTTGCAAAATCATGCCCATAATAGAGATTGTCGCCCAAGATTAACGCGCTGGAGTTATTGCCGACAAAGCGCTCCCCTAAAATAAAGGCTTGTGCTAGGCCATCTGGTGATGGCTGTACTGTGTACGACAAATTAATGCCCCATTGAGACCCATCAGCCAATAACTTTTCAAAGCGCGGGGTATCCTGCGGTGTAGAAATCACTAGAATATCCCGCATGCCTGCCATCATTAGGCTGGCTAGTGGATAATAGATCATTGGTTTGTCGTAAACCGGCAACAATTGCTTAGAAACTGATAACGTTGCTGGAAATAAACGTGTACCAGAACCGCCAGCGAGGATGATGCCTTTTCGGATACTATCCTTTACCATGCTTCCAACCTTTACAAATCCAGTAAATCAAAATAAAGACTCTTAGCGCCCAGACTTCAGAATACTTTCTTCTATAATCATTTGCGTGATATACTATGTACAACATATCAGATAGTGAAAACCTCTCTAATGCACTTATAATTGGCGCATTTGGAGCAGTAAGTTTTGCTATGATCAAACTATTCTGTAAATAATCAGATTTTACAAATCTAAGCAAACGATTTTTTGCTGCAGAAATACCAACATTTGCACCGATTTCATTAGAAAAATGTTGTCGATACATCATGCTGGGCTTTTCATCGATATACCATTTCCAACTACTCGTTCGAGCATATGCGTAAATAAACCAATCATGGACTATAAACTTATTTAGAACATCAACGTTTACACGCACCCACTCACGCAACTCTAAGAATCTGTACTTTTTAATAACAAAAGTACAGCCCGGCCCGGCAGACTCAAATAAATAATCAAATCTTTTCTGCTTACCTGACTTTTTGAGCAAAACAGACCGATTGTTTTCCCAAAATGCAATGACGTTAGATGAATATCCATCAAGCCCGTAAGTCTCTATGCATGCAATAGCACGCCGAAGCTTATCCTCATTCCATATATCATCTTGATCACTGAATGATATATATTCGGCATCATCTACATTTGCAGACAAAATCAAATGGATAAAATTTTTATTTGCGGTTCCAAAACGTTCAGCAGCAGAATTAATTAGATGTATTTTATTTCCAAGCGCAATCTCATTGATGATTGATAACGTACGATCAGACGAATGATCATCACTGACCACTATGTCAACATTACAACCTATTTGAGCAAAAATGGATTTTGTTTGTTCTAAGATCCATCGCTCGCCATTCCAGGTTGCCATCAATATCGTTACCTTAGGATGGGGAGCTTTAATGTTATTCATGAAGCGTTCCACCTAATTACGGTACTCCCCTGTTGGCGACATAATTGACCCACTCCTGATTATCCAGATACCACTGTACGGTTTTCTTGATGCCGGTCTCGAAGGTTTCCTGCGGTTTCCAACCCAGTTCCTTTTCCAGCTTACGCGCATCAATCGCGTAGCGTCGGTCGTGGCCGGGGCGATCCTGGACAAAGGTGATCTGGGTGGCATAACTCTGACTATCGGCACGAGGTTTGAGCTCATCGAGGATGGCACAGAGGGTATTCACGACATCCAGGTTGGCTTTTTCGTTCCAGCCACCGACGTTGTAGGTTTCACCCAGTTTCCCAGCTTCAAGCACACGGCGGATGGCACTGCAGTGATCTTTAACGTAGAGCCAGTCACGGATCTGCTGACCATCACCATAGATAGGCAATGGTTTGCCGTTCAGTGCATTGAGGATGCAAAGCGGGATGAGCTTTTCCGGGAAGTGGTAAGGCCCATAGTTGTTGGAGCAGTTCGTTGTGAGTACGGGTAGCCCATAGGTATGATGCCAGGCGCGGACGAGATGATCACTGGCCGCTTTACTGGCGCTGTAGGGGCTATTGGGTTCGTATTGGTTGGTTTCCGAGAAAGGTGGATCTTCTTTAGAGAGTGATCCGTAAACTTCATCGGTAGACACATGCAGGAAACGGAAGGCAGCCTTCTCGGCTTCTGGCAGATCGTTCCAGTAACCACGCACTGATTCAAGCAGATTGAAGGTGCCAACGATGTTGGTCTGAATAAATTCACCCGGGCCATGGATCGAACGATCCACATGGCTTTCGGCTGCAAAGTTGATGACGGCGCGTGGTTTGCAGTCGGCCAGCAGGTTGGCCACGAGGTTACGATCGCCGATGTTGCCGCGGACGAACTGGTGACGTGGGTCACCTTCAAGTTCTTTGAGGTTTTCGAGGTTGCCGGCGTAAGTGAGCAGGTCGAGGTTAACGACCGGCTCGTTACATTGCTCGAGCCAATCGAGCACAAAGTTTGAGCCGATAAAACCGGCGGCGCCGGTAACGAATATAGTCATAATTATGCAGGGGTAAGACCGATGGTTTTTAAAATATCAGTACAGCGCCACGCAGATTGCACATCGATTAATTAATTCAGACGTGAATAGCACAAGGGCTAGCGATGCACAAATCACATTTTTTTCGGCATACAAAGCCTGCCGCATAATGCGGCAGGTGGTAATCAGTGAATATTGATTGCCAATTTTCATTACAAATGCAGAGCCTGTTTATTTCCGCTGCCCAATAAAAATAATCGCACAACAGCGATTCTTTGCAATACCAACGTCAACAACAAGCTTGAAATCAAAGGGAAAGCCACAGGAATTAACTTTCCAATGAAATAATAATGCATTGCGTAAATACCAAGTGATGCTTGCCCTAAAAATGCAAGAAACCGCGAAACACGCCCAAAATTATTAAAAATATAATTTGCGAAAATTACAAAACAAATAGCACCCGTCAATCCAACAACAAAGGGAAAATACCCTGCAATAGGATAAAAGTATGGATTGACGGAAAAATCAATGTTAAAGTCTCCAACTCTTGTCCAAAATTGGACTCCACTTAAAAATATTACAAACACAAAAAACCGCAGAATCAAGCTTGTCTTGCATATATATTGATAACAAAAAAAACCAATTGCAAAGTATATATAGTTTATCTTAAAAAGAGCAAATCCATATAAATCACCCGGTAAACTTTTTAGCAACCACGCGGCAGCAATACAAAAAAATCCTTGCATCCAACGCTTAAATGGGTACTGAACTACATTCGTAATTGACTGGTATACCAACAAACAAAAAGACAGTACACAAACACAGTAAAAAACACAAACTAAAAACCACAAGCCTTTATCTGTATGCTTTGTTATATCTTCTACCCATAGCAAAAACGTCTGTTCATGCGCGCCCACAACCCACGAAACACCCCCCCAAGCAAAAAATGGCAAAATTAACCTAACAACTGCCTTAAAGCTACGTTGCAATGCTAATAACACATCATTACCGACGCCCTTGCTCTCTAAATTTCCAATTGCAAACGAATATGCCGCTCCTGATAGAAGGATGAAAAATGGCATATGAAACGCATATATAAATCTAAACAATCTTAGCTGATCAAAATTTGAAGCACTATATTGCACCTCATGACCAATAACGACCAAAATAATGGCCACACCTTTTGCTATGTCTAATAGCCTATTTCTGTTCGTCAAAGTTGAGGCCACTCACCGCACCACACTCAGGGAAATGTACGCCCACAGGGATACCATCATCGCCCATCTGCATGAGCAACACAGGTTTCATCCCTGAGCTGCCGCAAAAGCAAAACCGTGCATTTTCAGATTTATTGCCATTAATTACCCTAGTTTTCAAGAACGAAAAGCCTGCTAATGCCGTTTATCGGACTTATCGTCCGGCACAAAGCCCAGCGGGTTCATCGACTGCCAGCGCCAGGTATCAACGCACATGCGCTCGATACCATGCTGCGCTTCCCAACCGAGGAGTCGCTTCG
>JACCDN010357820.1_pt1 | contig 21981 bp, 22 predicted proteins | sample 7441691 | NCBI WGS metagenome assembly JACCDN01 (sample SAMN15323439, study PRJNA562643) | freshwater metagenome | isolation source: river surface water | place: USA:Blue River Watershed | collected 2017-08-16 | reverse complement strand
GAGTTTTTGAAAAAGATCTTAATGTCGCGGGGAGTATAATCTGTTGATGTTAAAGGGAGAAAACAAGGCATTTCCCCCCTTAACAATCCCCGGTTTTGTTGCATTTGAGCATTGCAAAAACCGCAATATCAAACGCAGTTACTATATAGCAGAAAAAATATGGAATAGTGATGAAAATTTTGCCTAATCATGAAAATTTACGTTCTTTGATCTACTGGCTGATGGGAATTGGGGGGATTGTTATTTTTTTCTTTCCCTATTGGATTGCTTACAGCTTTAGAGCGCAAATACTATGGTTCATACTCGCCCTATTTTTTATTTTTACGCCAACCGCCGGCAAAAAACCAAACACCAATGTAATGCCATTGTCGTTTATAAAAAGTTTACTACTGACCTTCCTTTTACAAATCACTTTGATGCTGGCGTTTTATACTATCTGTGATGTAACAGAGTTTGGCATGCCAAATGGCCCAGTGCCTTTTTCCCTCTTCCAGACAAGCACCTTAATTTTATTAACCAGTTGGGGAGCTTTCCCCTGGGGTATTTATGCTTTATTGGCGGTTGCTTTGAGCTACACAGTTTATATCAAACATCAACCTGGCGATATGAGCACATTGGTACGTCCATTGCTTAAAAATGCCGTCGGAGATGTCATAGGTCTAACTGCCGATCTTGCTATCAAAATAGCCATTACATTTACGCTTGCATGCACATTAGGCATGATCGCTATGGAGTGCATTTCATTAATTGCTTATTGGCTTGATTTGCGCATTGCTTATGGCATCAGACCCGATTTGTTGATTGCACTGCTTGTGATTTTAAAATGGAATCAGGAGAATCCTTTTAAAAAACCATTAAACTGGTGTTTAAAACATAAAATTCCTAGTTTCTTGACTGTTGGCGGCTTTTTGTTAGCGGTGATTATCTGTTTGTTAATGATAAGCAGCTTTATAGATTCGGCTTCCCCTAGATTTACGCCTTTACTTAGCAGAACAATCTATTTTTCGCCCAATGACTGGGCTTTTGTCTGGGCAACTTTTGCGGGAATTTGGTGGTTGGGTTGGGCGCCCATAGCCGCAGGCATGCTAGCGTATATTTGGCGAGGTTATAGCATGCGCACGATTATTTTCTATACTTTATTACTGCCTGCCGTTGTCAGTGCATGTCTCACGCAATACCCGGATTGGCTGATTATTAATTTAAATAACCGTCTTTGGAATTTTATACCCGCAGTCCTATCTGCTGTTACAATTATCTTGCTATTTTTAAACACACAAAGCATGACCTATTGCTTAAAAGCTAGCTTACCTGTCAATTCGCGTTATTACCAGCGCAATCCAAGGTTTCTTTTAACTCAGCTATTTCAAGGCATAATCATTATAATGGGACTTTATTGGGCAGGCGGCGCTTACCTGCCTGGCATGATTTATTTTGTATTTGTTTTTCCTGCGGGGCTACTTGCCATGCTCGCGGGAATAGCGTCATTTAGAGGACTATAAAATTAGCTATTTTTCTTTTCCACCAAAACCAAACTTATTGTGAATACCTTTATCTGTTCTATACGCCCCTGTTTTTCCTGCCATATCACCCGCGCTTCCACCCATTTTCTCCGAAGTTTGCTCCATCCTCTGACTCATCTGTTCGGCCGCTTTATGACCCGTCATGGCGCTATGCAGATGGCGCAGTACTTCGCCAGGCAATTCCCCAATTAATTTAGTGCATACTGACTGCACAACCGTTACAACAATGCTAAAATATATAAACAATATGGCAGGTACACCAATAACAATCCATGCAAAGGAATTAATATGACCTGTGGAGACAAAGCTATAATAAGCAAATATCGAAAATAAATAATTAACCAGTATCATCAGCTGTTTTATCAATATTAAAGCGCCGGTGAAACCTACGACTAACAAGAACGGCGTGAACAACAAGCCTAACAGCATCATTACCCCTTCTACCGCTCCGCCTAATAATCCTTCGCCTTCAGCTGTCGTCATTCTTAATGCTACTAATGGCGCGCCTACAATTGCCTGAAAACTATGCCCTATCCAACCTAAAATAGCCGACATCCACACAATAAATGGTATAGAAGGGATATAAACGCCAAAGCCTATGCCTGCCGCTGCAAAAGCCGTGAAAAACAACATCATTAACGAAGCTTCCAAGTTGCCGCCAGCAGAAACACCTGTTGCCGGGTTGACACTGGGAATCCAACCAAAAGCCATAGTAGCTACAAATGTGCCTCCCAAGATAATCAATATTAACTTAACTGCTTTATCCATGACATAAAAGCCAAAATCTTGCAAGGCTAACAGAGGATCGCTATGCTGAGTTTGATCAATAGCATCTCTGAAGTGCGCAATGATATCCACAAATACAACCAGAGCAGGAATCATCGTCGCCCAAATGACGGGCCCGCCTGGCGCTGAAGCAAGTCCAACTAAAGCTGAGGACTGTTTTAACCTGCCTTGATTTAAAGTACCGCCAAATGTAACGCCGCTATTATCTCCACTTTTAAAAAAATCACTGACCCCCATCTTATTTAGGAAACTGGCTGTTTGGTCACCCGCAACCCCAATGCCATCAAGAGCTGGGTCAAGACCTATGGGTACACCCTTAATGGTATAAGTACCATAACCGTCTGATTTATCATTTAACCAACCTGTTCCTTTTGAAGCTTCTCCTTCAGGAATACCCTTTTCTACTGCATCGGGAGCATTTTGCGAGACGGATTTTTGCACATTATCTAGCCAATTAAAATAACCACTAAAATAATCGTTACTTTTTCCACCACTGCTGTCAGGAGCTAGATAACCTAATTCTTCTTGCGTTGTGGTTATATTACCCGTATCCATATTGTAGATATAAGTCTTTACGTTATCCTCCTGCGTGCCAATATAACTAAACTGATTTTTTATATCGCTTTTCTGATCCTGTGTCAGATTAGCGACATTATAGGCGCTGTTCGCATTGGGATTCGCTTGCCCAGAAGACAATGAACCCTCAGAAGCCGTCGGTTGAAAACCGCTTAATGCAGCTTTATTTTCTTGATTAAGATTACCCATCATGGGGTAATACGCGCCTAAGATAATCCAACCATGATCTTTGATGGAATTCAACGTATCATAAGCGGCTTGCGTCGCTGCGTCGTTAGCTTGAGTGCGAACCGGCGCAACTACATTTGAATAATTCAGAATGGCATTGCCGACATAAGGCGGGATCTCATTATTGAACTGAGCCTTTTGGTCAGGATAACCTGAAGTAATTCGAGATGCAAAAGGCATTAAGTCGCTAATGAGTTGCTGTGTCGCTAACGTTATCACATAGTTCTGATTTGCTTTTTTAGAGTCAGAACTTAAAGGCAGCGTGATAGTGCCACATTCATTAAAATATTGATTTCCCGAAGTGGGATATTGCAAATTTCTAGTACCAAAATTTACCTTTTTGCCATCAGGAGTAAATGCATAATAAATGTCAGCTGCGGATGAAGAAGAGCCGCCTGTCGCAGGACTGCCTGCTTCTTCCAAAGCCTTATTTGTTTCTTCTGTCGTTTGATCTTGAGTCTTTTGAGCGGCTCTGAGCGAATACATGCAGGTTTCTGCAGATAAAATGTCTAATGCAGGCGCAGACATAGCTTGTTTCGCCTGTGTATCCTTTGAAGATTGCGCTACTTGATAAATTGTGCCGCCTGCAGTTAAATAATCAACCACAGCATTCGTGCCCCTGTCTGCAAGACCAATGCCTTGGGTAATTAACCATGCTACAAATATATAAGCGATACATAAACCTTTGTAAGCGCCGGAGTAAATAGGCAGTACCATGGAAATGCCAAAAACAGATCTGATCATAACCAAACCTAGCTCTTTTCCCTTGCCTACCATCATTTCGCCTTGCTGTGAAGTATGCAAAACAAACTTTACTAAGTTCCAGCTAAATATAGCGCCCATAAAAATGACGGCGCCTGAACACAACACCAACAATAAGGGTCGTATTAATTTGCCGTTATAATCATCTGTCCCGGTACCAAAAATAGCCTGCATGATTTGCAAGCTAATATCGCTGGCAGGAGGGGCAAAAAAACTGAATGAATCCGCGAAAACACTCGTAGGCAAACACAATAACAACAATAGTGGAAAAACAACCTTACTGTTTTGCAAACATCGCATAATCAAGCCTCTCTTTTTGCACGGAAGGTTAAGTAAATCCATTCTTTAAAACCCAGTCCTAGGCATCGTTCTCTCATCTGTATGTACCAAAAATGGTTTCTAAACGCCAATGCCAAAACAACCCACACTAACGTTAATGCTGTAATAAACCCTAGTAAAGTTTTCAGAATGATTAATAAGTAAACCGCATAGATAAACATAAGCATAGCCAGCAACACATACATAGCCGCAGCACGCTTCAAATAGCGCTGGCGTGATTGAATTGCAGATTCATTCAAGTTGAGGCGAATAACCGCCTCTTCAAATGTTTCGGGATGGATTTTCTGACTGGTTGGCATAAGTACGCTTTTAGCCAACCGACCAAGCCGCTCATTATTTTCTTTCAAATTTCTCCAATTCATCCAAACTGGAAAGTTTACAAAAGGCTTGATGATTCGCCCTATGCCGCGAAATGTTTTTTTTAACACGTAAATTAACCTCTATTGCATTACACCCTGAACTTCTTTCAAAACCTGGATCTTTATGCATTAATTGCTTTAAACAGTATAAGCTAAAAATATTAAAAAATTATTAAGTCTTATAAATAAAAATTCCAGCAGATCTGTGAACCCCCTCCTCGTCAGATTCTGGTCTAGTACCGACTTTAGCTAGAATGACAGCGTAATGCATCACTTCGCTTGCTCCGCATATTTTTGCCATAGATGCCACATGAGTTGTACAGAGTAACATTGTTGCAATGAAACGTCTGTAAAAGAAGTTGAAAGCTGCTTGTCTGAAGTTAACCTAGAGGGGAAGTGAGCTATTAGTGGTTGTTGACAATTCAACAGACCAAACAGAAATCGTGGATTTATGGCAGGTATAGTAGAATTGTCAATAGCTCCTACCCTTTTTCTATAGGCTTTTACTGCTATATTATGTTCTTGCAAAGTATTAGAAAAAATGTGGCTGCCATCTCCTTTAGCAACATAATATAACGCCTTACTCAATGCAGGGTGTAATGCCGCTTGAATGGAAGCCATTCCAGGCATTGCAATTGGTGTAGGCGGCAGTCCATTATTTGTATAAGTATTATAAGGCGTGTCTATTGTTAAATCAGAATGTCTAAGAACTAATTGATCTTGGCCGCTCAATCCATAAAGAACAGCAGCATCGATTTGCAAACGCATACCTATTTCCAATCGTCGCAGTATAACGCTTGCCACTATGGGTCGTTCCCTATTTTTTTTCGTTTCTTTTTCAATAAGAGAAGCTACAATTAGGGCTTGGTAAGGAGTTTTATAGGGTAAGTCTGAAGCGCGACTAGTCCATGCCTGCATTAATTTTTTTTGCATTAAGCGATACGATAATTTTAATATCTGCTTATCTGTGGCATGTAAAGAAAACAAATACGTATCGGGATAAAACAGACCTTCAGGATATTCTCCCGAATGTCCAATTTCAGCCATGATTGCTTTATCATCAAGATTATTCAATGCATGAGAAAGCGCGGATTCTGATGCTAATCTTTTAAGCATTTGCTCAAAAGTAATGCCTTCTGGGAAAGTAATTTTATGAAGAACCACTTGCCCTTTGCGTAATTTTTCGAGTAATTGTTTAGGTGTGGCATCTGATGGGATCGAATATTCCCCTGCTTTTATCTGCTTCAGCTTGCCTGACCATTTTGCCAGTAATAATAAATAATGAGTTTGCGGTCGAATACCTTGATTTTTTAATTTTTCTACAATTTCTGTTGTGGATTCGCCTTGAGTGATTCTAAAAATAAGAGGTTTTTTCTGAGAACTAATGGATTGATTGTAAAATGCTATGCTTAACCAAATAATAATGCCAATAAGTAGTAATACAAAGCAGAAAAAAAAGACCGGTAGAGTTTTTCGCATAAAGCCATTAGACTTCTTTCGAAACTAAATAGTTTGTTTGAGTGCAAGGCGCGCGAGCGACCCGAAGCGCAGTTTACTTTGGGTGTAAATGAGCATCGGAAGCGCGAGCGCAACGCAGCAATCGAACAAAAGATAACGTTTCGAAAGAAGTCTATTAGATGCTGCGAAATGCCAATGTCACATTAGTGCCGCCAAATCCAAATGAATTAGAAACCGTTATATTCATCTTCAAAGGACGAGCGTATTTAGGAACAAAATCCAAATCACAGCCTTCATCAGGATGATCTAGATTAATGGTTGGAGGTACAACCTGGTCGCGCAACGCCAGAACGCAAAATATCGCTTCTACGCTGCCTGCAGCGCCAAGCAAATGTCCTGTCATAGATTTAGTAGAGCTAATGGGTATTTTATAAGCTGCATCGCCCATTGCTTTCTTGATAGCGATAATCTCTGCCTTATCTCCTACACTGGTAGATGTGGCGTGGGCATTAATATAATGAACTTGATCGGGTGTAATTTCTGCATCTTGTAATGCATTTTTCATTGCTAACATACCACCATCTTCGCCAGGCATAGTGATATGATATGCATCCCCACTCATGCCAAACCCAATCAATTCTGCATAAATATGAGCATTACGACGACGAGCATGTTCATATTCCTCCAACATCATCACACCAGCACCTTCCCCCAACACAAAACCATCTCTATCTTTGTCCCATGGTCGACTGGCTTTTTCGGGATCATCGTTTCTAGTCGATAAGGCACGAGCTTGTATGAAACCACTCATAGCAAGCGGCATAGTTGCCATTTCAGCACCACCTGCCAACATAGCGTCTGCATCTCCATAAGCAATAATGCGAGCAGCATGTCCTAGATTATGCGCACCAGTAGCGCAAGCTGTAACAATAGAAATATTTGGCCCCTTTAAATTGAATTGTATAGAAGGAAAGCCTGAAGCCATGTTGACAATGGAACCTGGGATAAAAAATGGCGAAACTTTGCGAGAACCTCCCTCCAATAAAGCGCTATGGCTTTTCGCTATAGCTGGCAAACCACCCACGCCAGAACCAATGGCCACACCCACTCTGGGGCTATTTTCTTCAGTGATGAGCAGACCTGAATCTTCTAACGCTTGTTTAGCAGCAACATAGGCATACTGTATGAATTGGTCAATCTTACGTGATTCTTTAGGGGGAAGATAATTATCAGGGTTATATCCAGGTACAACGGCATTAATACGCACAGGCAATGCAGAAGCATCGAAAGAACTGACTGCACTAACGCCGCTTTTACCCTTTAAAAGGTTATCCCAGGTTTCTTTTACGGACAACCCAAGCGGGCTGAGTATACCCAGCCCTGTTACAACAACTCTTCGTTTGGATCGCAAGTTATACTCCTCGTCTTTCAAGGCATTTTTATTTAGGCTGCTTGCGTTTGTTTTTCAATATAATGAATTGCATCACCGACTGTTTTAATTTTTTCAGCAGAATCATCAGGAATTTCTATATCGAATTCTTCTTCCAATGCCATTACAAGTTCAACTGTATCTAAAGAATCTGCGCCTAAATCTTCAACAAAAGCAGATTGGGGAGTAATTTTATCGGCAGCGATTCCCAATTGTTCACCGACGATTTTAATAACTTGTGAATCAACAGATGCAGTGCTCATATTTTAATTCCTCTTAAATAGATTTTATTTTTTATAGCAATTCCCGCCAAAACCAATCGACAACGTCGTCCTTGCATGGAAGCAAGGATCCAGAGCACAAGGATGTAAAAGCTTTGCTTCCTGCAGTCTGGATCCCAGCTTCTTGGCCAGGACGACAAATCGGCTAGCGCTTTATGGCGTGAAACAAACCGGACGCTCAAGAGTATATCAAAACTTGTATACAACGCAATCCGATTTTTATCGTTAGACCATATACATACCACCATTTACATGTATAGTAGTCCCCGTAATATAACAGGCATCTGGCGATGCTAAAAAAGCAACCACACCTGCAACATCTTCTGTTTTGCCAATATATCCCATTGGAATTTGGTTCAAGATAGACGCTCGCTGTTCATCATTTAAGGCGCGAGTCATATCTGTTTCTATAAATCCTGGGGCTATGACATTCACAGTGATATGGCGAGATGCTATTTCCTGCGCTAAAGACTTGCTAAAACCAATCATACCCGCCTTAGCAGCAGCATAATTTGTTTGTCCAGCCCTACCGCAAACTCCTATGACAGAACCCATGTTGATGATTCTACCCCAACGTGCCTTGAGCATACCTTTTAAGCAGCTTTTGCTCAAGCGGTAGATAGAAGTCAAGTTAGTCTCTATGACCTGATGCCATTTATCATTTCCCATACGCAATACTAAATCGTCCATGGTAATGCCAGCATTATTAACCAAAATAACCGGAGCGCTGTAATTAGACTGTATTTCCGCCATCAAGGCATCAATAGATTCTTGCCGTGCAACATCCAACACAAAACCTTTTCCCTCATTTTTCTGTTCCTTTAAGCGATGTGTGATGCTATCTGCTCCTTGCTGAGTAGTCGCAGTGCCTATCACCGTTGCGCCTTCTTTGACAAGCCGATTGACGATGGCCTCGCCCAAACCTCTGCTTGCTCCTGTCACCAAAGCGACTTTATTTGTTAAAAACATGAATATATACTCCCCGCGTTTGAAATCGCGATTTTTTTGAAAAAAAGTTTAATGTCGCGGGGAGTATAATCTGTTGATGTTAAAGGGGGGAAACAAGGCATTTTCCCCCTTAACAATCCCCGGTTTTGTTGCGCGTTCAAACTTCGCAAAAACCGCAATCTCGAACGCGGATACTCTATACTCCTCTCATCGCAAAGTGAGACAAAACCGCGGATTTTCTATATAGAAACCTTTTCTAAAGCTTGCTCCAAGCTTTCCAGAGAGCTAATTGAAAAAATCGGCAGATCTGGAACAATTCGTTTATTTAATCCAGCTAACACCTTACCAGGTCCACATTCAACAAAACGTGAAACACCCTGTTTAGCTAGCGTTTGTATGGTTTCTACCCAACGTACGGGATGATATAATTGCCTCACTAAAGCCGAACGAATGCTATCCGTATCTTCATAAGAAACCACATCGACATTATGAATGACCGGAATTTTTGGGTTTTGAAAAGCAATCTTCTTTATATGCTGCGCAAGCCGATCGGCTGCGGGCTTCATTAAAACACAATGCGAAGGCACGCTCACAGGAATTTGTTTAGCTATTTTGGCCTCTGCTTTCTTCGCTAATACAATCGCGCGTTCTATGGCCGATATTTCCCCTGCCAATACTGTCTGACCAATGGCATTGAAGTTGGCAGGCGATAGCACATTACCTTGAGCTGCCTGTTCGCATATCTGCAGAATCTGTGCATCCGTTAACCCCACAATGGCCGCCATGCCGCCTTTTCCCTCTGGAACAGCTTGCTGCATTAATTCACCCCGCAAGGCAACCAGAGAAATTGCTTCTGCATAATCCAAAGAATCTGCACAAACCAACGCTGTGTATTCACCTAAGCTATGGCCTGCCATAAAAATTGGCATTTCTACCTGTTTTGTTTGCCAAACTCTAAACAACGCTACGCCCGCCGCCAACAAAGCAGGTTGAGTTTTTTCCGTTTGATTGAGTAATGTATCAGGACCTTCCTGTACAAGCCGCCATAAATCATAACCTAGCACTTCAGATGCATGATGATAAGTCTTTATAATTTCTTGGAAATTTTTAGAAAGCTCAAGAAGCATGCCTACAGATTGAGAGCCTTGCCCAGGAAATAAAAAAGCGCTAGCGTTTTGTTTGTGCAAGCTGCCTAAAGCAGCATGCGTTGAAGAATGTGTAGTCATAGAACAATCAATCACTAAAGTTTTTATCGCGAGAAATCTATGTCTTTATTTCGTGAGGGTTGTGGTGCATACGTGCCTGGTTGCTGTTTATCCCGTAACTTAGTTTTTTCTTCCCACTCGTGGTATTGTTTTTCTAATTTAACAGACATTTCACTTAATCGGTCCGTGTTTCTTGAAATTTCAGGCAGGTATTCCTTCTCAAAAGCTTCTCCCTGTTCCTTTTTTTCTTTTAAGAATACTTCAGCTTGTCTCCTTGCTTTTTCCGTTTCTTGCTTCAATAATTTGTTATCTCGCTTAGAAGTATCTGCACCACTTTCCGCTAACTGTTCGCTCACTGTTTTTTCGGGAAGTTTTACTGCAGTTCCCGCCTCAATGCCTATATTGTTACCAACTTCATATAATACCTCAGGCGATAAAGCCACTACTCTTTTTTGTGTTTCTTCCAACTCTCTTCGGGTTTCCGATTCCGTTTCATTCAATTTAGTTTCTAGATTCTTAAAATCAGGCAAATCCATATTGCGCTTGTTAAAGGTGGCCGGCATATTTTCAAGAGTTTCACGGAATTTTTCTATTGCAATACGTAAGCTCCGTAGCATGGATAAAGTTTTACCATAATTAGATAACGCGATCAAACCTTCTGGCGTAGATTTCAGACCAAAATCAAGCTGCATTGACACTCTGGCATAAGTTGACAAAGAAAGCTTATTTCTAAATTTAAAACCAAACATAAAAATTTCCTCCACTCTACTTTTATTTTTAAGTATACTATACTCATTCAACCTGAAGATACTGGTTTTGTATCTTCAGGTTGAAACAAAACCAGGGGGTTTTTAAAGGGGGAAATGGTTTGTTTCCCTCTTTAATTCAACCGATTATAGTAAATTTCTACTTTTCATGAAAAACCCTATCCTGCGTGATCAACGCTTTATGAAGCATGCGCTGTTTTTAGCTAAAAAAGCGTTGCTGCAAGATGAAATTCCCGTAGGCGCTGTGCTGACGCTAGACAACCATATTATCGGCGAAGGCTATAACCACTCTATTGCTCAATGCGATCCATCTGCTCACGCAGAAATCCTAACCTTACGCCAAGCAGGACAAAAGCAACAAAATTACCGTTTATTAAATACAACTTTATATGTCACTCTAGAACCCTGCTTAATGTGTTTTGGTGCACTCATGCACGCCCGAGTCAAACGTTTAGTATTTGGCGCTTTAGATGCTAAGTTTGGCAGCATAACAAACTACTTTGATAAACTAAACCTTAATATTTTCAATCATAAGCTAGAATGGGAAGGTGGATGTTTAGCAAACGATTGCAGTATGTTGTTGAAAGAATTTTTTTTAACTAAAAGAAAGCAAACTAATGACTATACAGATACCAAAACCCTTATTTGATAGTCTAGAATACATCCACGAACAGTTTTTTACGGGGTATGACCAAAACTTCAAGACTGACTTTGAAAAAGCCAAAGCTTTTTTGCTTAGCTATGACGGCAGTTCAGCTACTTTTAATGCATATAGACGCGAAATAGAACGCCTCATGCAATGGTCTTGGCTAATCGCCCAAAAATCTATCCAAGCGCTAAACCGTGAAGATATGATTCTCTACCTGGAATTTTGCCAAAATCCGCCACTGAGTTGGATAGGTGCTAAAAAACCTACACGCTTTATAACAAAAAACGCCGAACGTATTCCCAATCCAGAATGGCGTCCTTTTGTGGCTACAATTTCTAAATTAGCCCATAAAAAGGGGCAAATTCCCAACCCTAAAGATTATCAACTATCGCAAATTGCCTTAAAAGAAATCTTCGCCATATTAGGAAGTTTTTATAATTTCCTAATAGAAGAAGATTATGTTAACGCAAATCCTGTCACTCAAATTCGCCAGAAAAACAAATATCTGCGACGCCAGCAAGGCAAACCAAGAATACGAAGACTCTCTGAATTACAATGGCATTACGTGATTGAAACCGCTGAAAAAATGGCGGCAGAATATCCCCATCAACATGAAAGAACATTATTTATGATGACAGCCTTGTATGCGATGTACCTGCGTATTTCAGAACTGGCGGCAAGTGAGCGATGGACGCCAAAAATGTCTGACTTTTTTAGAGACCATGACGGACTATGGTGGTTTCAAACAGTCGGCAAAGGCAATAAAGAACGACAAATCTCCGTTAGCGATGCAATGTTGGCTGCACTAAAACGTTACCGAGAATTTTTAAATTTAGCCCCCCTACCCTCTGCAGCCGACAACACGCCTTTATTTCCCAAAGAAAAAGGAAAAGGACCTATAACCAGTACAACCTATATACGCGAAATTGTGCAAACCTGTTTTGACACCTCTGTTGGGCTCTTAAAACAGGATAATTTTCATGAGGAAGCTGAAAATTTAATGGAAGCCACAGTACATTGGCTGCGTCATACAGGCATTTCAGAAGACGTAAAAACTCGCCCACGCGAACATGTAAGAGATGACGCAGGACATAGTTCCAGTGCTATTACTGACCGCTATGTTGACATTGAATTGCGCGAACGGCACGAATCAGCACGCCGCAAACAGATTAAACACGTTTAGGGGTTATACTACGTCCGCATAAGGATCAGGGTATCCTAAGTTTTTTAAAATAGTTGTCTCAAACCTTTCCATAACCATGGCGTCTTTTGCTTTTTCATGGTCATAACCCAGCAAATGCAGCGCCCCATGCACAGTAAGATGCGCCAAATGTACAATACATGTTTTGTTTTGTTCCGCTGCTTCTTGAATAACCAAAGGAACGCAGATAAGCAGATCACCCAAATAATAAGAATCTGTCCCCATTAAATTTTCTGCTGCAAAGGAAAGAATATTTGTAGGGCCTTTTTTACCGCGATATTTTTCATTTAAAGCGGCGCTTTCTTTTTCATCTACCAACCGAATCGTCAATTCTATATTATTGGCTTTTAAATGTTTTAGACTCACTGCTTCCAAGGCAGTTTTTACCCATAACTTAAATTCTTTGCGTTTCGGAATTCTTTGAATCAAATTCCTATCGCTGACTGCGACCTGTAGATAACATTGTAATTTCATAGTTGAAGGCGGTGCATTGCGTGGGAATTGCTGGCGCAGATTTTTATTTATTTTTCGACTTTTTCGTAAGCTTGTATAATTAACTGTACTAAAGGATGGCGCACCACATCATGCGCTTGAAAAAAAGTAAAATGGATATCCTGTATCTCCCGCAGTACAGTGATAGCGTGGCGCAACCCAGAATGTTCACTTTTGGGCAAATCAATCTGCGTAATGTCCCCAGTAACCACAACTCTTGAACCAAAACCAATGCGAGTTAAAAACATTTTCATTTGTTCACGCGTAGTATTTTGCGCCTCATCCAAAATAATAAAGGCATCATTTAAAGTTCTGCCTCGCATATAAGCTAATGGCGCCAGCTCTATCACATGTCTTTGTATCAGCTTATCAACATGTTCGTTCCCAAGCATTTCATACAACGCATCATATAAAGGCCGTAAATAAGGATCTACTTTTTGTGACATGTCACCAGGTAAAAAACCTAAATGTTCTCCTGCTTCTACAGCAGGCCGGACTAAAATGATGCGTTGTACATGAGCTGTTTCCAACAACGATACGCCACAAGCTACTGCCAACCAGGTTTTCCCCGTACCAGAAGGACCAATTCCAAAATTAACGTCGTGCGAAAGAATATGTTTTAAATAGTGATATTGATTGGGATTACGCGGCTTTATCTTAAGCTGCCTAGTTTGTATGACTGTTTCATGATAATCAGCAGGGAGAGGTTTTTCGCCATTCTCCTGATTTTCTGTTTGTAACAATAATTGTATCTTATTTAGATTGAGTTGGTTGGGCGATTGAGTTTGTTCGTATAATAATTCCAGTATTTTAGCTGTTTTATGGACAGATTTTTCAATGCCAATAACTTGGAAGTGATTAGCACGGTTGTTAATTTCCACTCCAAAATAACGTTCAATTTGATGCAAATGTTCATCAAATTGCCCGCAAAGATCGGCCAGTCTCCGATTATCTTCAGGAACTAATGTCACTTCTATAGTGTAACGTGGTTTTTTCATAGATTATTGGTTTAAATTATAACTTTGTCTAATAAGTTCAAAGACTGCCTCTATATCATTTTCTTTTTCTAGTTTAATTTCATAATCTCCATTCCCTAAGTGTCCAATCGATTTTGGCTTTGTTAAGTCACGCGCTAGATTTTCCAGATCAATAAGCTGTCCACTTTTGACATTCAAAATAATTTTAAGTCCATATCGTTGAATAACAATATCCGTAAAATTTGTGGACGTTTTATAAGCAATATATTTCGCTTTCGGCTCTTCAATAATATTTTCATCCAGTGACAATATCTTTTCTCGTAATATCTGAAAAAAGTTAACAATCTGCTCACTCATACCCATAAGATGATCTTCAATAGCATATATTTTTGGCAGTCGATCAACTTTCTCTTTTGCTTGTTTTACCTTTTTCACTATACCCGATGTTGAAACTCTAATTCTTTGATAACCTTCTGGCTCAACATACAAAATATTTTCGTTGTAAATTCGATAACGCAAAAGCTCAATATTAATTGGCAAAATATTTACTGTATCAAGATCAAATTTATTGTAGCTTTCAGCTATACAAATAACGCGAGGTGAGTCCCAATCTATTTCAATTTCTATTTTTCTTTTCTGGCATAATATTTCAAAATCAGCCTTATGATCGAGAAGCCAATACAAATAAGAAAGACCTTGATTAATAATATTTTCATTATGGTTTTTTTTATATTCAATAATGCATGGTGAGCCATTTTTATCTATCCCAACTGTATCAATTCGCCCTCCAAAACTTGTCGAATATTCTCGTGTGAGAAAAAAAATATTCAAAATTTCTTCCAAATTAGCTTCAAAAAGCTTTTGAAGGTTTCGCTCTAAACCAAGATTACAAGCAACCAATTTTTTAACAGACAAATCGTTTATTTTGAATAAAGCCACATTGATACCTATATAATAGTATCTGCGTTCGAGCATTGCGGTTTTTGCAATGCTCAAATGCAACAAAGCCGGGGATTGTTAAGGGGGGAAATACCTTGTTTTCCCCCTTTAACATCAACAGGTTATACTCCCCCCATTAAGATCTTTTTCAAAAACTCGCGTTTTCAAACGCGGACACTATATACTGATTTAACTTAAAAGTAAGACTGAATTATGGCGTACAAAGCAATCTAAGCGCCCGCCCCTCGTCATTGCGAACCCACGGTTTGCGTGGGTTAAGCAATCCAGTGTTTGTAATGATATGGATTGCTTCGTCGCGCGGGGCGCTCCTCGCAATGACAATGTCACACATATATGGACTTCGTCCATATATGACGAACCTATTCCTCAAAAAAATTCCTACTTTCAAGTACGAGCAGTATATATGAATTTAACGTCAGTGCAAAAATTAGAAAATTACCAGTTTTTCATTACGAATTGAATTAATTTAGAGTAGTTTCTGTTCTCTGTCTCCCGTTTTCTGATATGGCGGAGAGGGTGGGATTCGAACCCACGTGGGCTTGCGCCCCATCCGATTTCGAGTCGGCGCCGTTATGACCGCTTCGGTACCTCTCCTCAAACGTTAAATCACAGCATACGGTCTTAAATTTTTTACCATTCTTTCTATAATGTCTTCATCGTCATTATGCACAAAGGATTGTCCCGTAATCCGTTCAAATATTTGTATGTATCTTCTTGCAAGCTCAACAACCATTTTTTCAGGCGCATTGGGTAAAACTGGATCTTTATAAGGATTACAATTTTCCTTAAACCAAAGCCGTAAAAATTCTTTATCAAAATACTCAGGTTCGTTTCCTCTACAAAATCTTTCTTCATAAGTGTCTGCTTGCCAATAACGCGAAGAGTCTGGGGTGTGTATCTCATCGATCAATGTAAGTTTTCCTTCATCATCCATACCAAATTCATATTTCGTATCAACAAGGATTAGCCCTGCTGCCTGCGCCATTTTTTGACCGCGCATAAATAACTTTATTGCTTTATCTTTAACCTCATTCCATATGGCTTCAGGAAGAATGTTTTTTTCAACAATATCTCTCGATGTAAGAGGACTATCGTGTGTATCAGACTTTGTGGTTGGCGTTATGACAAGTTTTTCCAGCTTTTGATTCTTTCTTAGCCCTTCCGGCAGAATAAAATCCTCAAAATCTCGTTGACCTTTTTGATATTGCATCCACAACGAAGTATCAGTGACGCCGGTTATATAACCTCTGACAACAACCTCCACAGGAATTGAATGGCATTTTTTTGCAACTAAAATATTAGGATCAGCCACATCTAACACATGATTCCGTACTATATCTTGGGTATTTTCAAACCAAAAAGCGCTGATCCGATTTAATACTTCACCTTTATAAGGAATGTAAGCAATAATGCGGTCAAATGAAGTATGTCTATCCGTAGCTACTAAGATGATCTTGTCTTCTTGTACATAAACATCACGGACTTTTCCCGTTTTTTTTATGCCAAGATTCTTAAAGTTTGTTTCTTTAAGGATTTTTGTAGAGAAAAAAGATAAATGGGACGGTTCCATATGCGTTATGTTCTTTAGGTAAGTACTATTCCCGCTTCAATCATCGCTTCCTTTAGCAAGGCATGATAAGCTTCAGAAAGATAGGTTAAAGGTAGGCGTATTCCTTTTTGAATTTTCCCCATTTGCTGCAATACCCATTTAACAGGAATAGGATTTGATTCCACAAAGAGTTGCCTGTGCAGCTTCTCCAGCTTACTATTTAAAATGCGTGCTTTATTTTCTTCCCCTGACAAAGCATGTTCGCATATAGCATGCATCCATTTAGGAACGATATTGGCAGTGACAGATATAACTCCCCGCCCTCCTAACATGATAAAATCAAGACTAGTGGCATCATCTCCGCTATAGAGATCCAAACCGCGTCCATTGGTTAACGAAAGAATTTCTTTAACGCGTTGCAAATCTCCCGTCGCTTCTTTGATGCCAATAATGTTAGGCACGGCAGCCAGATGCGCAATAGTAGTGGGTTTTAAGTCACACCCTGTACGAGAGGGTACATTATAAAGAATTTGCGGAATAGCCACTTTTTCAGCAATCGTTTTAAAATGCTGATAAAGCCCCTCTTGGGTAGGCTTATTGTAATACGGCGTGACTAACAAGCAAGCATCTACGCCAAGTTCCATAGCTTCTTGCGTCAATTCCAGGGTAGATGAAGTAGAGTTTGTGCCTGTGCCTGCAATAATAGGGACACGTCCTTGCACCTGCTCCATCGCTACTTCCATAACAATTTTACGTTCAATACGATCAAGCGTAGCAGATTCGCCAGTAGAGCCCAACACAACAATGGCATTTGTACCTTGCTCTATATGCCATTCAGCTAACTGCCGCAAAGATTCTATATCTATGACGCCATCTTCGCGCATAGGTGTGACTAACGCAACCATACTGCCACGAAACATAAAATTGACCCCATTATTTTATTACATTCCTACGCGTGGCGGATGCAGTCAAAGAAAATCACGCCAAACAAACCCTGCTGGATCGTTTAATGCTGCATCCCAGCAAGGCAAATGTAGAACCCTTCCATGATTATAACTCATCCTTTCCCAATCATAAAACCGCTTGCATAACTTTTCTGCAATTTGAAAAAACTTTGACTCTCTAAACATAGATCAACCATTTATCAAAAACTAAGCAGACCTCAACTAAATACCTATTGTTTAAGCTAAAATAGTTGTATCCTCGCTGCAGTTTATACGCTCTAATAAGTGTCTTATAGCTCAATGACTGCTGGGGTCTCTCCTCATTGTAAAATTTAAAGTACCCACCAATATGGTGCCGTGCTTCTTCCACTGATGCAAAATTCATGGAGTATACACATTCATACTTCAGGCTCCGCCACAGCCGCTCAACAAAGATATTGTCTAACACTCTTCCTTCCTGCAAATAAATTTATTTCTTTAATATTTTTTTAAGTTTACCGTACTATTATTTTAATTGCTTATACAGTAAAAAATCTTCTAACTTAGTAGAAAAATAAGTATTTTAAATTATATGAAATATATTTTTCAATCTATAAAAATAGGATTTTTCGTTGCAAGGCATCATGAAGCGTGCTTTTTAGATGCGTCATGATTGAGCAGCCTTAATCAGATAGCTTTCCATAGAAAGAACCCATACTTTGGAAATTACCTTAATTTTAAATTAATATAGAGAGGAAGTATATGTCCAGTGACAAGTCAAGAGAAACCAAGTTTCAAACTCCAGTTCAAAAGCTAACAAAAGAGATTGAGAGCATAACACAAGATTTTTATTTGTTATTAAATAACCAAGAACTTACTTCAAAACATTTAGAAGATTTCATTGAAAACAGAATTCAACCATCTATTAAAAATAGCGTATCTTTATACCAGCAAGAGAAAAAGATTTTTTTATCGCTTATGCCAGCTAAAGATGAAATTAATTGGAAGACAGGGAGCTACATTGTGAATATAGCAACAATGCTAAATTTAATAGGAGAATTAAATGTAATTTGCAAGATGATACAGGCATCCTGGGAAATGATGGCAAATGGAGAAAAAATTGTAGGTCAGGATGCAATTAAGGAAACCAAGGACATGATAAATGCTTTGGACCAGAATGATCCACTTATATCTCTCCTAGCTAAATTTTTATTCCAGCTCTCAGATACTACTACCAATAATATTATAGAAACATTGCAAAATTTTTTCGCACAAGATTTTTCCATCAATTTTCTAAGATTGGCTAACATATCTAAGAAATTAGCAGATGAATCATTGTCAAAGAATAGTACAAGTATATCTGCAGAAAATTCGGAAGAACCATCATCTCCAAAGGATTCTCCCAGAAACAATTCACTGAAAAGGGGTTCTCCGAATACTCTGCGTAGATTGTTTACTTTTAGTAGCACTGATACTTCTACTCCAATTGGTGGTGCTGCCAGTCCTGTGCCCGACAAAGCTGAGGAAATATCTCGCGATCCAGTGCCTTTTAAAGTCTCATTGAATGATATAAAGAATATTAATTTGAAAAGCGCTAATTCACCAGAGGCAGGAACACGTGGCAGAGCAATGACAGAAACACCTGCTTCAAAGAACATGATGCAGGAGTTACAGCAGAAACAAACTGATATGGCGAAAAAGGTAGACCAAAGTGTTACCAATACATCTTCAACTCCCGTAGCTCTGTCAACGAGTCAAGTTCTTGGAAATACAACGCAAATTCAGAGTCGACCAAAACCGACCAGAGCAGTGCCTCCTGTGCCAACAGCTACTGCGGTAAAAGAGGTTTCTCCTCCTCAAACTGGAACAACCGAGAAAGTGCAGCCAGTTAAGACGACAGCACCACTAATTCCGCCGCGTGCAAGAGCAGAAACAGGAATACCTGCAAAAGCAGCGCCAAATCTGATAAATGAATTACAGAAGAAACAGGCGGCAAACGTAAAGGATAAACAACCGATGGCAAGCCAAAATGGGGAGAAGTCAATGGTTATAAACTTAGAATCAACCCCGAAGAGCCGACCAAAACCAAACGGACCACCGCCTCAACCTCCTTCTGTAAAACCAGCTGAGCAAACTGCGGCAACGCCATCAGCAAATCGACCGCTTCCTAGTTTAATCAGCGGCAGTAAGATGGTCAGCAACAATCCATCGGCAATGTTTACGCAGAAACCTGTGCCAGCAAAGACGCCGGCAGTCTCAGAAAGACCATTGCCATCACCAGGAAAGAAGTAAGGCAGGGAACTTGGGATTGCTTTGAGAAGCAATACAGGTTGTTAAATCAGTAAAGCCTCTTCTTTCCTAAGAACATTCCATGTCAAAAATGAGACAGAAGCGTTTCTTATGTTGGGGGTGGCTTTTCTGATGTTTTCCTTACGTCTAGGCAGACTCTACAGATATCTTCTCCTACATTCGGGAGGTAGATTCCATTTATTTAGGCTGTAATGAAAATTATGCCCGTTTAGTCGGCTTAAGCTCACCAGAAGATATCATTGGGAAAACGGACAATGACCTTCATTGGCAGCCTGTCGGGCATACTGCAGCTATTTTTCAAAAAGGCGATCAAGCCCCCTCTCAGGACATCTCAATCACTAAATATGACTCTGCATAAAGTTAAATCATTCTGCCGAATAACTTGTTGTTTGACTTAGTCTAAAAAATTCTGGGCAACGCTAATACTTGAGTTACCCCCTGTTTCTAGCCTTGCATTTTAAATCATTCAGCATTGTGTTATGGGCACAGTTTATTTTTGTGCTAGTATTGGCACCACTACAAGGCAGTTATATCTTTGCCCTAGGAAAGTTATTCCACAAAGAAAATAACAACCTACTGTTTGCAATTATTTTTGCTTTCCCAACAGCTCTTTTTAGCAGAACAGCGCCTCTGGTTTGCAGTTACTCTATTCATTTTTTTAATTGGTTAAGCTTTCCAGGTTTTTACTTAATAGGCAGACCTGAAGAAGTAGCTGAACTAGTATATTTTTTAGCACAAAATCAAGCAGCCTATATTACTGGAGCTTTCATTCCAATAGATAGCGGTTATACCAAAAAATAATAATCTTTTAGTCGTTATTGCGGACGATAGACATGACACAAACCTATACAGGAAAAATAATAGATGCCCATCACCACCTTTGGGATTTGAGCTTAAAGAAACACAACTGGCTTATTGATAGTGTAGAAAATAATTATCTTGGGGATTATTCCTGCATACGGCATTCTTACCTTGTAGGAGATTTTCTAGAAGACAGTAGACATTTTCCAATCGAAAAGTCGGTGCATATACAAGCAGGTTGGGATAGGGATGATCCTTTAGGAGAAACTATATGGTTAGAGCAATTATCGCAAGAAAATGATTACCCAAATGCTATTGTCTTTTATGCTGATTTATCACAGAAAAAAATAGAATCTTTATTAGAAAAACAATCGCTTAAATCAACTGTTAGAGGAATTAGACAAATCCTAAATTGGCATGGAGACTCTATATATAGTGGTTGCGATAAGAACTATTTGTGTATAGATGAATGGAGAAAAAATTTCAACCTTTTGAAAAAATATGATTTTTCTTTTGATATGCAAATCTATCCTGAACAAGTCGACGAAGCTTGTTCTTTTTTAAAATCTTGTGACGAAATACCCATCGTTATTAATCATGCACTCATGCCAATGGAAAGAAATAAAACTTATTTAGCTTATTGGCGTAAACAGCTAAAGAAATTAAGCACATTTCCGAATGTGTATATAAAAATTTCAGGACTTGCCATGTTTGACCATCACTGGACAAGAGCGAGTTTTAAAGAAATTATTTTACCAGTCGTAGATTCTTTTTCACCTATGCGCTGCATGGTAGGCAGTAATTTTCCTGTGGATAAATTATACATCAGCTTCGATAAGCTTATGTCTTCATACTTGCATATACTGTCTATGTATTCTTTAGAAGAACAAGAAGAAATTTTCTATCAGGTTGGCCATAAGTTTTATAAATTAGGCGTTATGAATTTAACCAACTGACTACAGAACAATAGTGAGTCTCCACCAACCCAAAGGAGGTTCATGGGACGCAAAAGAACGCCGGATCTTACCAAACGTGGGGACTGTTCGCATATCGACAAGCAATTCTGTTGTTTTTTCTGTCTTATCCCTTATCTGTAAGCTGACTCTGATAAATAATGAACACCTGTTTTTTCTACTAAAATTGCTGGATGTTTTCAGTGATGCTTCCCTATGATTAGATTTTGAGTTATGATTTTAATGATTCTTCCAAAATGCATAATCTTCTTATAAGCTGGCTTAGCTCAGTCGGTAGAGCAACTGATTTGTAATCAGTAGGTCGTGAGTTCGAATCCCACAGCCAGCACCAATAAAATCAAGGGGTTACATGAATTGTCTAAGGCGCATTCTAGCTCCAAGTGCGACAGTCATTTTTGTATTGCTGTATAAACAGCTCATTCGGTGTTTTAAACCCAAGACATTTTCTTGGGCAATGGTTCATTTTTACAGCTAATTGGTCTAATTC
>JACCDN010007597.1_pt1 | contig 21984 bp, 18 predicted proteins | sample 7441691 | NCBI WGS metagenome assembly JACCDN01 (sample SAMN15323439, study PRJNA562643) | freshwater metagenome | isolation source: river surface water | place: USA:Blue River Watershed | collected 2017-08-16 | reverse complement strand
CAAGAAGTGGGCGAGTTTTCGGTCATCAGCCAAATTGGTTTTTTCTGGATGACGCTGGCCTTGGCGCAAGCCCCTCTTGGCATGCTGGCCAACCAACATTTACCTGCACACATCGCCGCTCAGCACGCGTGGCGCACGAGTGCTTTGCGTGGATTGGCGCTGCTGCCTGTTGCGGCAGTTGCTGTGTGGTTCAGTCAGCTGTCCATGTGGCCCGCCTTGCTGTGGGCGCTGCTGCTGGCGTTTTGCCAAATGGGTTGGATGTTGGCGCAAAGCTTCACTCTGCGCATGGGTTCGGCGTGGCAACAAGCCGCCGTGCGCGTGCTACCCCCTGTTACAGCGGCATCCACTGCGCTTACGGCTGCGCTGTTGGGCGCATCACTTGGCTGGAGCGGCCCCACCTTGGTGCTGTCAGCCCTGCTTGGCTACGCTGTGGGTGCAGGTTGGCTTGTGCCTGCACTGCGTGCGCGCGAAATCCATGCGTCGAACCCTGCTTCCTCCACCGACACCGATCAACCCGACAAGCCACAGCAGTCAGACACTCGCAGCGCAACACTTCGCATGGCCCACACACTGGTCGATGCACTGCTGGCTACCGCCATCATCGTGGTGTGGCAGCGCTTGTATGGCGCTGAAGAGACAGGGTGGATGAGTGCCCTGCTGCGCGTGCTGGGCTTCTTGCCTGCGGTGGTGCACATGGCATGGGCACAAGTTACCTTGGCACAAGGTCAACCAACTCACAAGGCTCAAACAGCATGGGCCAGCCCGTGGTGGCTAGGCCTAGGCGCATTTGCCTGCGTCATCGTGTTGGGCTTGTCTTGCGCCGTGGCGCTGTACCAAGCGTGGCTAGACCCGCGCTGGAGTGGCGTGTGGGCCTACATTGCGCCACTGGTGCTGTGGCAAGGCAGCGCCTGTTTGTCTGCTGCGTTTAGCCACCGACCATTTCAAACGCAATCGGCAAGCATTTATTCATGGGCTTGTATGGCATTGGGCGTATCACAAGCGCTGGTTCTGCTAGCACCCATGGTTATTACTCGCCCCATTGAGGCTGGACTGCACATGACTGCTTTTGCGTCAATTAGCAGCATCGGTCTACTTGGACTAACAGTGTGGATGGCACGCTTACGCTAAGGCTTTATCGCTTTAACCGAATCATCAACTCAGCCTTGAGTTTGAAGCGTGACAAATCTACGGACTCAATCACTACGTTGTCATTCGCAATTTCACCTCGATGCAATACCTGCTTGTCAAAGTCTCTCTGCGTCACATTCCACTTACGTAAAAACTGTTTGCGTCCATCATTTTTCTTGATACGACCAGTGGAAACACACGCAAAGTGATAGACCAAACTGCTGCCAACACCTAAGAAGATTCGGCAGCCTGCGTGATAAAGCTTCATCGTGAAGTCGTTATCACTACTCATGCCAGGCGAAAATTCAGTGCTATAGCCACCTACTTCTTGCCACATCCATGTAGGCACCAAAGTTGGGGGCCATGTCGAGCCCATCCAATTTGCTCGCTTCAGGCCCGCGCAACTCGAGAGGGCCAAACTCTCATTCCATTGGTCTGCACTCTGACCAAAATCAGCCACAACGACACACCTGTTTCCTGTTTCACGCGGTTCCACCATGGTGGCTGAAAGCATAAAACGCTGATCTCCAAAAATCTCTGCTTGCTTTAGCAGTGCCTCGTCCCAACCAGGCAAAGCTACCATATCGTCATTCATATACACAAGGTATTTTTGTGTTGCCAACGCCGCAGCACGATTGACAGCAAAGCATATGCCGATGTTGTCAGGGCTTGCCGTATGCTCTAAACCTTGTTCGCGCACCCATGCCAATGAGCCATCCGACCCGTCATTCACGTGAATCAATATTTGGTGGTTGCACTTTGAGTTTTTACGCAGACTCTCAACCAAGAGCTTGATATACGGCAAATTATTCCAAGTTGGGATGACGATAGAAAACATAACGGCCTTTATTCTTTAGAGTTGCAGGGTTGATTGTGGACAGCATTCAACATTAACCCCGCCACGCACATCCACAAACTACACAACACAATCCGGCCAGAGTTGTGGCTAAGGAAGGTTTGCGTCAATCCGAAGTCCATAAACATCATGGGCGTCACCATTCCAGCCATTGCCAGTGCACGCACATCCGGCCGACTGTCATGCAAATAGGGTTTAAAAAACAACACCATAGGCACTAAGAACATGGCCAAGTACAGCGCCAAGCCAACCAAGCCTCGCTTAAACACCACATTCAAATACTCATTGTGCAAGTGCGTCAAGTGCGCTGAAAACGAGCTTAATCGGCCATCGGCTATTGCAGCGTCACGCGTTTGCAGCCAACCCTTGTTGCCTTGGCCAAGCCAAGGCGCTTGCGCCACCCCCTGCGTACCCAATGTCCACATTGCCAAGCGGGCACCTACCGAAGTGTCTTGTCGGCCAGTTTCAAAGAATGCATTGAACTCCTTCACGGCCACAGTAATCCGCGACTGCACCACACCACCGGGCTGCAACGTCGGCACAGCCAAGAGTGCGAACATCACCAAAGCAGCTGCGCCACGCTTAACAGGGGCCCATTGCTTAGTTGCATTCGCCAAAATCCACACAAAAATAAGCACCACAGCCAACCAGCCACCACGGGTCTGGCTCCACACCGACGCCGCTAAGCCAGAAACAAAACCTAGCCAAAGCAATGAATTAAACCGGCTCCACTCAAATACCACCATGCTGCGCACCAAGCACAACACGCCAAAGAGCAAGGCTATGTTTCCAAACTGAATTGGATTCGTATGTCCGCCGGCACGCAAGCCCAGGACAATAGATTGATAGCCCGACAACGCGGCCGCACCAATCGCCCCAACGGCAAGACCAGCCCAAAACCAATTGGCATGGGGCTTGTATTTGCGAATGCCCCATACGCCAAACAGCACCAGCACAAAAGGCAAATAGTTACCAAACTCTCGCGCCGCCCACTTCTCATGCAAAGCGAGTGCGCAATGGCCAACTGCATACGCTATGAACGGCACAAAAAAATACCGCGTTTCGCTGGGCAACAAAGTCGAACGAATGGTCAGCCAGCTACCTAAGCTTAATAAGCAAAGCGCATAAAAACCAAACGAGTAACCACTAGGCACAACCAAAGCGATGCCGCCAACCAAGAAGATGCACAACGTCACCAACTTTGTCATGGTGTTATTTGCCATTCAACACCTCTTTGAGGTTGCATGCTTTTTCGTCCTTAGTGGCTAATAACGGTGGCGCATCTAACAAATGCAAAGGCCAGTCGATGCCAATAGCGGGATCAAACCATAACAAACTGCGCTCAAACTCTGGGTGGTAATAGTCGGTCGTTTTGTACAAAAACTCTGCACTGTCGCTCGTGACCAAAAAGCCATGAGCCAAACCGGCGGGTATCCACAGCTGTTTTTTGTTTTCAGCGGATAGCTCTAGCCCAAACCACTTGCCAAACGTGGGTGAGCCTTGGCGAATATCCACCGCCACATCAAACACCGCACCTTGCGTGACGCGCACCAGCTTACCCTGTGCGTGCTGCACTTGGTAGTGCAAACCACGCAACACGCCCTTTGCTGACTTGCTGTGGTTGTCTTGCACGAAAGTCTCTTTCAAGCCTGTGGCTTGCTCAAAGTCACGCGCATTGAAGCTTTCATAAAAAAAGCCACGCGCATCACCGAAGACTTTGGGCTCTAAAACTAAAACGCCCTCTAGGGGCGTTTGCATCACTTGGTAGGGCATGGGCTTACTTTAACAAACCCAACAGGTATTGACCGTAGCCATTTTTTGCCAAAGGTGCAGCCAGCTTTTGAAGCGCTGCGGGATCAATCCACTTTTGGCCAAACGCAATTTCTTCAGGGCAAGCTACCATCAAGCCTTGGCGTTTTTGCAGCGTGCCTATAAAGCTGGCAGCTTCTAGCAAGCTGTCGTGCGTGCCCGTGTCTAGCCACGCATAGCCTCGGCCCATGATTTCTACATTCAGCTGGCCCAGCTCCAAATAGCGCTTGTTCACATCGGTAATTTCTAGCTCGCCTCGGTGCGATGGCTTCACTGAGGCAGCTATGTCGCACACCTGCTCGTCATAGAAATATAGACCTGTGACGGCGTAGTTGCTCTTAGGCTGGATGGGCTTTTCTTCAATACTCAATGCACGGAACTGGCCATCAAACGCCACCACCCCATAGCGCTCGGGGTCGTGCACATGGTAGGCAAACACGCTTGCACCACTGGTGCGGGCATCGGCACTGTGCAGCTGCTTCACCAAATCATGGCCATAAAAAATGTTGTCGCCCAACACCAAGGCGCTGGGGTGGTCAGCCACAAAGTCTTTACCAATGATGAACGCTTGCGCCAAACCATCGGGGCTAGGCTGCACTGCGTATTCAATGTGCATGCCCCACTGGCTGCCGTCGCCCAACAGCTCGGCAAACCTTGGCGTATCTTGCGGGGTGGAAATGACCAGCACCTCACGAATACCGCTCAGCATCAGCGTGGTGAGCGGGTAGTAAATCATGGGCTTGTCATACACGGGCATGAGCTGTTTGCTGACTGCTTGCGTGACGGGATACAATCGCGTGCCAGATCCGCCTGCGAGGATGATGCCTTTGCGTTGTTTGGTCATATCAGTTTCTCTTGGTCTATTTTTTAAAGTATTTCGGCCAACATGCGGTCTACGCCTTGCTGCCAAGGTGGCAGCACCAGCCCAAAGGCTTGCTGAAGTTTAGCCGTGCACAAGCGCGAGTTCAGTGGGCGCGCGGCAGGCGTTGGGAATGCACTGGTGGGCACGGGGGCAATGTCGGCCACTTTCCAACCAAGCTCTGGCTTGAAAGCTTTTGCCTGCGCTATCAAATGGGTTGCGTAGCCATGCCAAGTGGTTTCGCCGGCTGCGACCAGGTGATACACGCCACTGAATGAAATATTTTGCGTATTCAGCACGTGGCGCATGGCATGCGCAGTGACATCTGCAATCAAGTCTGCGCCTGTGGGGGCGCCATGCTGGTCGTTAATCACGGTTAAGCGCTCGCGCTCTTGCGCCAAGCGCAGCATGGTTTTGGCAAAGTTGCCGCCCCGTGCCGCATACACCCAGCTGGTGCGAAATATCAGGCACTTGCATCCACTGGCCACAATGGATTTTTCACCATCCAGCTTGGTTTGGCCATACACGCTGAGTGGGCCTGTGCCCTCGCCCTCTTGCCTAGCATGCGTGCCACTGCCGTCAAACACATAGTCGGTAGAGTAATGCACCAGCCATGCCCCCACTTGTGCGGCAGCTTTGGCCAAGGCCGCAGGTGCATCGGTGTTTAAAACTTTTGCCAATTGAGGCTCTGACTCGGCTTTGTCTACCGCTGTGTGCGCAGCGGCATTGACGATGAAGTCTGGCTTGTAGGCAAGCACCGTTTGCGCCAGTTGCTCGGGCTTTGATAAATCACCGCAGTACACCGCGCTGTGGCGGTCTAATGCCAACACCTCACCCAAGGGGGCCAAGCTGCGCTGCAGCTCCCAGCCCACCTGGCCATTTTTGCCAAGCAGCAAAATCTTCATGGCAGCAAACTAGTCTGAACCAAATAAATCACGCGTGTACACCTTGTCGGTCACGTCGGCCAAGTCGGCGGTTTGGCGGTTGGCCACAATCAAATCGGCGCGTTGCTTGAAAGCGGCCAAGTCGTTGAGCACGGGAGAGTTAAAAAAGTGCGACTCGTGCAACACGGGCTCATACACGATCACCTCGATACCCTTGGCCTTCAGGCGTTTCATGATGCCCTGCACGCTGCTAGCGCGGTAGTTGTCGCTGCCCGCCTTCATCACCAAGCGGTAAATGCCTACCACTTTGGGTTTGCGCTTCATGATGTCAAACGCCACAAAGTCTTTGCGCGTGCTGTTGGCATCCACAATGGCGCGCATCAAGTTTTGCGGAATGTCGGCATAGTTGGCCAACATTTGCTTCGTATCTTTCGGCAAGCAATAGCCACCGTAGCCGAACGAAGGGTTGTTGTAGTGGTTGCCAATACGTGGGTCTAAGCACACTCCATCAATGATCTGACGCGAATTCAGCCCTAAAGATGCGGCATAGCTATCTAGTTCGTTGAAATACGCCACGCGCATGGCTAGGTAGGTGTTGGCAAACAGCTTGATGGCCTCAGCCTCGGTGCTGTCAGTCAGCAGCACGGGCATCTCTTTTTTAATTGCGCCTTTTATCAGCAAGTTTGCAAAAACTTGCCCACAGCCTGTGCGGTCGCCCACCACAATTCGGCTTGGGTGCAAGTTGTCTTGCAAGGCGCGGCCTTCGCGCAAGAACTCTGGCGAAAAAATAATGTTTTGCGTTTTGTACTTTAAGCGTATGCGCTCGGTAAACCCAACCGGTATGGTGGACTTGATCACCATCGTCGCCTGCGGGTTGATAGCCAACACGTCAGCAATGACAGACTCCACTGTGTTGGTGTTGAAGTAGTTGGTTTCAGCGTCGTAGTCGGTCGGTGTAGCAATGATCACAAAGCTTGCGCCCTTGTAGGCATCTTCCTTGTTGAGCGTAGCCTTAAAGTTCAGCGGCTTATTGCGCAGATAGTCTTCCATCTCTGCGTCTTCAATCGGCAACTCTTTGCGGTTGATCTGGTCTACCTTGGCCGCCACCACATCAAGCGCCACCACCTCGTGGTGCTGTGCCAACAAAATGCCATTAGACAGCCCCACATAGCCCGTACCTGCGATTGCAATTTTCATCAAACGTTCTCCGCGTATTGCTTACCCACCCATTGGCGGTAAGCACCACTGGTCACACCCTCAACCCAAGCTTGGTTGGCCAAGTACCACTGCACGGTTTTGCGGATGCCCGTCTCAAATGTTTCTTGCGGTTTCCAGCCTAAGTCACGCTCGATCTTGCGGGCGTCAATGGCGTAACGGCGGTCGTGGCCAGGACGGTCTTTGACGTAGGTAATTTGCTCGGCATAACGTTTGCCATCTGCGCGAGGCTGCAGCTCGTCTAGCACGGCGCACAGGGTGTGCACCACTTCAAGGTTTGGCTTCTCGTTCCACCCACCAATGTTGTAGGTCTCACCCACTTTGCCAGCCTCTAACACACGGGCAATAGCGCGGCAGTGATCTTCTACATACAACCAATCGCGCACCTGCTGACCATCGCCATAAATAGGCAGTGCCTTGCCAGCCAAGGCATTGAGCAACACCAAGGGAATCAGCTTTTCTGGGAAGTGATACGGCCCATAGTTGTTGCTGCAATTGGTGGTGAGAACCGGCAAGCCATAGGTGTGATGCCATGCACGCACGAGGTGGTCGCTAGCAGCCTTGCTGGCTGAGTAGGGGCTATTGGGCTCGAAAGCCTTGGCTTCTGCAAACGGCGGGTCGGTGGGCAGCAGCGTGCCGTATACCTCATCGGTAGACACATGCAAAAAGCGAAAAGCTTCTTTTTCTACTGCGGGCAGGTCTTGCCAATAAGCGCGCACGCTTTCTAACAAGTTAAAGGCGCCCACCACGTTTGTTTCAATAAAGTCGCCGGGGCCGTGGATTGAACGATCTACATGGCTTTCAGCAGCGAAGTTCAGCACAGCACGGGGTTTGTGTTCGTTCAATAGCTTTGACACCAAGGCACGATCGCCAATATCGCCTTGCACAAAGATATGACGCGGATCACCCTTGAGAGCCTCCAAGTTGGCCAAGTTGCCTGCGTAGGTAAGTTTGTCTATATTCACCACGGTTTCGTTTGACGACGACAACCATGTGAAGATGAAATTACTACCGATAAAACCGGCACAACCTGTTGCTAATATAGTCATGTTTACATTATGCTATAACGCATAGCCACCCATCTCTGAACTAACAGCCAAAAGGAATCATTATGTGAGTTGTATTTAGTTCGAAATTTCACTCTTTACTATTAATGAAACGTTAAAATTAATGCTATGCTTGTGTTGTTTTTTTGAAGTGTATCTGTCATTAAATGACTGAGCAATTTTCTTTACAATATTTACTCTTGCTATTTCCAGGTCACGGACCAGCACGTGGCACATAATTTTCACTACAAAAATTATGAAGCAATTGCTAGCAGCCTATTTCACTTAATATTTGGCAAATATATTTATGGAGTGTCAAATGAATTACCCGTAAAATTGATCAGTCCGAATCATACCATCAACACCAGCAAAGCCTCTTCTGCTTTTTATAAATTAAGCAATCTCAATATCAAACTTAATCTCACTACTCTTCAATGACCGTGCTTTTTTAAAGCTCATTATGCTCAAACCAAGACCCCCCTCTAACTCGAAATATCGCAATGACATCGATGGATTACGAGCCATATCAGTTCTAGCAGTTGTTGCTTTTCACGCCTTCCCAGACTGGGCAACAGGTGGCTTCGTCGGAGTAGATGTTTTCTTCGTTATTTCAGGCTATCTAATATCTACAATATTATTCAGAAATTTTGACAATGGCATCTTTAGCCTTGTCGACTTTTACTCTCATCGCATTAGAAGAATATTTCCAGCCCTTATAATTATATTAATTTTTTGCCTTACCGTTGGTTGGTTTAGCCTACTTGCTGATGAATTCATGCAATTAGGAAAGCATGTGACTGCAGGCGCCACATTTGTTTCGAATTTCGCACTACTAAGTGAAGCTGGTTACTTTGACAATTCTGCCGAAACCAAGCCCTTGCTCCACTTATGGAGCTTAGGCATTGAGGAACAATTTTATATTTTATACCCTTTAATACTATGGGCAATTTACAAGTACAAATTAAACCTCTTCAAAATCATCATTAGTCTTTTAGTTATTTCTTTTCTCTTCAATATTATTAGCGTCAAACATAACATCGACTCTGCATTTTATGCGCCTCAATCGCGCATCTGGGAACTATTATGTGGGAGTTTACTAGCGTATTTTATACATTACAAAGAAAAACTAAGTACATGCTCGAATACACATAACACCCCTCACTCACTTCACCTCCGAATTATCACTTATTGGCCAAGCAATGGGAGCATCCAATTCGGGGACTTCCTTTCAGTCACTGGATTTTCTTTGCTTATATTTGCCTTTTTTACAATTAATAAAAAAGATATTTATCCTGGATGGTGGGCCTTAATTCCTGTTACAGGCGCCATGCTCATCATTTTGGCAGGATCCAATGCATGGCTAAATCGGAAGATTTTATCTAACAAACTTGCGATTTGGTTTGGGCTAGTCAGCTTCCCCCTGTATTTATGGCATTGGCCATTAATATCATTTGTTAACATAATTGAGAGCTCCTCGCCTAGTACTCAGTTTAGGATACTAGCAATCATTATATCAATTGCAATGGCATGGTTTACTTACGAATATATTGAAGTCCCCATACGCTATGGCAAGCACAATAAAAAGCACACGCCAATTCTACTCGTTCTTATGGCATCTTTAGGAATCATCGGTAGCGTCATTTATGCCAATGAAGGATTCATACTCCGTAAAAACATCAAAGAATTCGCTAATGATCAAAAGGGATTAATCGCCCCTCGTTTAATCAACGAAACAGATGCATGCAATAAATTAATATTAAAATTTTCAGGTAATTGCATAGCGCAATATGACAACAACCCCACTCAGTTTGATTTTATATTTTTAGGCGATAGCCATGCAAGGTCTCTTGCCATGAGTCTTGCGAACGCAGATCAAACTAAATACAGTTTTATTCAAATTGGCAAATCAGGGTGCCCTTTCATCAAAGATGTCGACCGTTTTTTGTATAGTCAACCTTACAAATGCAATATTGTCTATGATGAAATGATTTCTTACCTTAAAAGCCTGAAATCAAGAGATATTGCGTTTATATCAATGTATTACACAGCTTACTATTCAGGAAAAGGATATAACATTCCGCAAGGGAGTATGCATTTAGAAAAAGTTGCAAACAACATCTCTAATAGGAATATGCACTCCACTGACGAGGCCTATCCTAACATCTTTGATAATGGGTTCAACAAAATGCTGTTAGATATTGCACCTATGTTTAAGCGTGTCATTATTGTTTTACAGCCACCTGAAATGGGTTTCAATATGAGAAAATGCATGAATCGACCATTTTCGACACCTATAAAATGTACGGTCAAACAATCCGACATGCTTATTCACCAAAATGGTTATAGAAAAACTGTTGAAGCAGCTAGCAAACGCTTCAAGAATGTCACGATATATGATCCTACTAGAGTATTTTGTTTTAACGATGTTTGTAACTCAGTTATAGACGAGCGACTTGTCTATCGAGATGATAATCATATTAACCAATTTGGATCAGCCTTGGTGTTGCAGGATATTATAAGTTTAGTTAAGCCTTAATCAGAGGCTTAGCCCAAATTAACTTATTGCGTATTGAACTATAGGGTGTAAAGATCAGTCAAATTGGCATTCCATAAAGCCGTCTGCTCAATTGATATTCTTTCCATCTTTTTGATTTTCCATCCAAACCCAATCCACAACTTCTACATCTGATTGATAGCCTGGCACAAGATCTTTAAGGATGGTACGAATTAACGGTACATTATTTATATCAAGTGCGTATGATAAACCCGTCAATTTAACCTGTAAGTCGGTCCAAGGTAAAAAAGCTTCGTGGGCTTTCATTATGCGTCCATGCCCAGTTGGCATTGGGTTGCCGCCAATTAGCAATTCTTCATATAGCTTTTCCCCCGGTCGCAAACCTGTGACTTGAATTTCTATATCGCCATTTGGATTGGCTTCATCCCGCACAGTCAAACCCGACAGCTCCACCATGCGCGTGGCTAAGTCAATAATTTTTACCGACTCACCCATGTCTAGGACGAATACATCGCCTCCACTTGCCATTGCCCCAGCCTGAATTACCAGCTGCGCAGCCTCGGGAATAGTCATGAAATACCGAGTAATGCGCTCATCTGTAAGTGTAATCGGACCACCATCCTTAATTTGTTTTCTAAACAGTGGAACCACAGACCCCGAAGACCCTAGTACGTTGCCAAATCTCACAATGCTGAAACAAGTAGAGCTACTAGCTTCCGCCATAAATGAAGCTTGCGCTTGCAGAACCATCTCTGCAAGACGCTTGCTTGCTCCCATTACGTTGGTAGGTCGGACTGCTTTGTCTGTGCTAATCAGCACAAAATCTCTTACTCCATGTGTTACAGCTAGCTTTGCTATATTTAAGGTGCCAAGCACATTATTTTTTATGCCTTCTGCAGGGTTATGCTCTACTAATGGCACATGCTTATATGCAGCAGCGTGATATATGGTGTTCGGCTTCCACGTTCGTAAAATTTCATCAATGCGCGAAGTATCGCGCACATTAGACAACAATGGCACCAAGCGGACACCACCTAAAGAAGCATCAGCAATAATGTTCCGCAATTCATGCTCTATAGCGTATAACGCAAACTCCGTTACCTCAATCAACAACAACATGCTAGGTTGCTTTTTAACAATCTGCCGACACAGCTCCGATCCAATTGACCCACCTGCTCCTGTAACCAATACAACTTTGCCTGTAATATTTTTTGCCAATAAAAAAGGGTTGGGATTCACTGGGTCACGACCAAGCAAATCTTCGATGTCCAGTTCTTTAAGGTCTGATACTTGTACACGTCCATGAGCAAGATCCATAAACCCAGGCAAAGTGCGTACCTGAACATGCGCTGCACGCACATACTCTAATATTTCGTTGCGTCTTGCTCGCGATGCAGATGGTATAGCCAAAAACACCTGATTTACACGCAGCTTGGCGACCAAAGCCAACATCATTGATGGGGAATAAATCCTCAACCCATTCAATACTTGCCCGTGCAATTTGGCATCATCATCCAGCATACCCACTACCACCAATTCAGGACTTGCCTTAAGAGCGGCGGCAAGTTGCCTGCCTGCTGATCCTGCCCCATATATGAGAACACGTGGCAAACGTTCTCGATGTAGCACCCCTTGATAAACTCCGCCCAACCAATATCGCACAAAAGCTCTGGAAAGCGTAACGGCAAGTAATAGCAGCATGGGTTGCAGAATACCCACACTACGCGGCACCCCCGGTACACTGACTATAGCAAATGCAACCGCATAGATAACAGCATATAGTGCAACTGCTTTTAAAACAGTCATCATTGCTGGCAAACCTGCATAGCGAAAGATCGCGCGATATAGTCCAAAAATAATAAATAGCGGCAACGCAAACGCCGCCGACCCAATAAACGCAATAAAATGTGCGTGTGTCCATGGGGACCAAGACTCTAGCCTTAAATTAAATGCAACCCAAACCGTCAAGGCACACAAGAGTAAATCTGCCCCTAAAGCCATCGAGCGCTTATAAGCTCGAGGCAACCCTAGAAGCCAGTCTGTCAATCCCACATGATCTAAGAACTGATTCACGAACATCATACTTCTCATCGAATGAGAGCTCTTAAAGTCACAAATATTATCATTAAATCATCCATAAACGTCCTATTATTAACATACTCTAAGTAATAACTTATTTTAATTGGCAATATCTCATTTATATATGTATCGTGCGGGTTAACAGAATTACCAAGAACTTCGTTTTCGTCCCTGTACTCAATCGATGCACGGTCCGTGATGCCTGGGCGAACGGACAAGACCAACTCGCGCACATCGGCCGGATAACACGCCACATAGCGCGGCACTTCCGGCCGTGGACCGACCAGGCTCATGTGGCCCAGCCACACATCCAGCAGTTGCGGCAATTCGTCCAGCTTGTATTTACGCAGCCATTGCCCCACGCGCGTTACACGCGAATCAGCACCCACGGTAATCTGCAAACCCAACCGCTCCGCATCCGTCACCATGGTGCGGAACTTGTGAATTCGGAATAAACGCCCAAACTGCCCTACCCGCTCCTGCCTGAAAAACACCGGCCCAGAAGAATCCAGCTTGATCCACACAGCTAAGACCAACAACACAGGTGACAGCAAAAGCAAACCCAAACCACTGGCCAGCCAGTCAAACAAACGCTTGGCCATTAGCCCAAAGCCACTTTCACAGCAGCCACGACACGCGCCACATCGCTATCTGTCATGCGCGTGTACAGAGGCAGCGACACTGTGCGCTCGTAAATCCGCTGACTAACAGGAAACATCTCAGGCGTCAGCTTGTAAGTGTCGCGCCAATACGGCTGCAAATGCAGCGGAATGTAATGCACGCTGCAACCGATTCCCTGCTCAAACAAACGCTCGATGAACACATCACGCGCCACGCCTGCGCCATCGGCCAGTTGCGTCACATACAAATGCCACGAATGCACATCACCCGCCGCCGCATGGGGCGGCCGAATGATGGGCAAACCCGCCAAAGCCACGTCGTATAGCGCGGCAATGTGTGCCCGTTTTTGCTGAAACGCATTCGCCTTCTTGAGCTGGTGAATGCCCATCGAAGCCGCAATGTCCGTCATGTTGTACTTGAAGCCCGGCGCCACGATCTCGTAATACCAGCTGGGCGCTTTGGACGTGAAGCGGTCAAACGCATCGCGGTTGATGCCATGCAACCGCATCACTCGGGCGCGTTTGGCGATCTCCGGGTCGCGGGTCACCAGCATGCCGCCCTCACCGGTGGTGATCGTTTTATTGGCATAAAAACTGAACACTGTCACATCGCTGGCCAAAGTGCCAATCAATGCACCATTGCAAGTGGCGGGCAAAGCATGCGCCGCGTCTTCCATCACCTTCAAGCCATGCTGTTTGGCCAGTGCCAGCAAACGTGTCATGTCGGCAGAGCGGCCCGCAAAGTGCACCGGAATGATCGCCTTGGTACGCGGCGTGATCGCCCGCGCCACAGCATCCACATCAATGCATAGCGTGTCGGCATCCACATCCACAAACACAGGGTCTGCTCCCAAGTAACGGATGATCTCGACCGTGGCCGTGAACGTGTGCGTGGTGGTGATCACCTCGTCGCCAGGGCAGATGCCCATGGCTTCAAGGCCCAGGTGTAAACCCGCTGTGGCCGAATTAACCGCAATTGCCTCCACCCCGCTCCCCAAATAGGCGGCAAAGTCGACCTCAAACTGCTTAGCCTTGGGGCCAGTAGTCACCCAGCCTGAACGCAGTGCTTGCACTACTTCTGCAATTTCTTCTTCACCGATTTCGGGAAGGGCAAAGGGCAAAAATTGAGGCGTCATTTCTTTTGGATCCAGCAAAGCACATGCGTGCGCAATAAAGGCATGGTATTCAGCACGGTGTAAAGGGCCGGATGAATCTTACACACACGGCGGCTTATGGGAGGTGCAAGGGTAACTCTTCTTGAATGAATAACCCCTTCCGGGAACAACTGCCGAATACGGGCCAAGCTCACGCCCTTAACGTCTTGGTTGTTGGGATTGTCAAAAGTAAAGTCGTACCAAAGCACCGCTCCAGGCTTGACCCAAGACCAGATCTTGTTCGCAAACTGCATCTGAAAATTTGCATCCAACAAAGAAGAGAAAACCGTGGACTGGTACACCACATCAAAGCTGCAGCACTCAAATAGCAATTGCAGTGCATCCCCAAGAAACACCTGCGTGGCTTCGGGCAAATTTAAACGCGCTGCCGCCGAACGCTCTGGCAACAGTTCATTACCCACCAATTTGGATGGACTGAACCCCATGCGCAGCAACTCCAGCAAATTACCACCACTGCCGCAGCCAACTTCCAGCAAATTCAATTCGGCCAAAGGCTTTGTCGAAAACTTTGTCAGCAGTTGCAGCAAAACAGGCTGCCGCTCTTGAAAGCTTTGCCAAACGGCAGGCTTCAACATGCTGTATCGATCATCATTGATCGAAGCAGCCCGTGCTGCATAACGCTTGATCACTTCATTGGGTTCGGTTTGACGTTCAGACATGTGTTGCGATCACTTTCAAGAATTTATGGGCCAATATTCGCAGGTCCGCTTTACACGAATAGAGACCTCTCCTTTTGGCCCGCGGCCTGCTTTCGCAATGGCAGTAAGGTCATTCGTGCAATCGTGAGCCGCTACCACTTCAATCACAGGGTCGTTGCCTGCGGCGACAAAGTGTAAAACGGGCTTGCCTACCATCATGTAATCCATCAATTTATTAGAAGAAATACCAAAACGATACATGAGGTGACAGCGCAGACTCTTCCACAGATTGGTGTCATTGACCTTGCCCGCATACTGGTACAAATAAAGCGTTTCACAACTCACAGGCAGCTTGCCTGCAATTTCCTCGGGACTTCATTGCAGTTCGAGCAGGACATCCGCTTGACACATGACCCACGGATTGACCTCACGTGCATTACAACTGCCCTCAGAGCGAACTAACGCCAGCTCACAGGCTTGATTGAGCCGATAGCTGCGAAAGCCTTCGTTTCAAGAAAGCAAACGGATGATCCTGGAATTGTGGCATCCAATTAGCTCAGCGATATTTGTAATGCTTTGATAGACTATAGTGAGGCTGTAAATCTAACATCTTTCGATCTGGCTGAAGTGTTTGTATTGCATGGCAACTTTGAATTGCAAGTCAAGAAACTTTGAATGCCAAACATACTCAGTCGGCGACCTTCAGATATCGAAACATTGCACTTCGCATTTAAATTCGTCATTTTAACGAGTAAGCTTAGTCATACTTTTTCGCCCATTCCGTTGTAAAATTATAAAATCCAATATAGCTCGACCAAAACCGACCGCATATCCTAAGTGCATTATTGCAACAGCCACTAAAATTAGCCAGCGAGGATCGCTAGGTGCCAAGGTAACAAATTGATCTTTGGTACCTAGGTAAAGTCCAAAAATATAAATCAATGTGACTGCAAACAATACAACACCAGCAGTCCATATAAAAAAAGAGACAAGCATTAATAAAGTCAACAACAGAAAAAAAACAAATGGAGCCAAATGGCGTATCGAAGCAGGCATTTTGTGCTTTCGAATTACTGGAATTTTCCAATACCCGTATTGGCTGAACTGCATATACAAAGACTTAAATGATTCACGAGGAATATAGGTGGAGTGGATTTCATTGCTCTGCCAAACTCGCCCTCCTCTACGGTGAATACGCAAACATAACTCATCATCTTGATTTCTAACTAGAGCCTCGTCAAAGCCCCCCAACTGCATCAACTCATGGCGGCGCCAAGCCCCTAAATACACCGTATCCACCCAGCCAGAAAAGTCAATCTGTCTTGAAACTGCCCCACCTGATCCAACTTTACTCTGGAATGCTGCAGCAATAATACGCTGCAGTGGTGTATATCCCTGCGCTACCCAAGCTCCACCAACACAAGTTGCCTCAGAATTAGCTAGAGCAACAACACATTTATAAACATAATCCGCTGCATAGCGTGTGTGAACATCCATTCGAATTATTACATCTCCTTGGGCTCTACCAATAGCTAGATTCAATCCAGTTGAAACAATTTTCGCCGGATTATTAACCCAGTGTAAACGCGATTCATTTAACGCCAAATCCTTCAAAATCTCACTAGTGCCATCCTCACTAGCACCATCAGCAATAATAACTTCAATATCCAAATCATACAAATTCTGATTAAACAAATTAATTACAAAATCTTTAATATGACGCACCTCATTACGGCACGGTACAACAATAGTAACCAATTTAAAATTCACATTACCCCCAAGCTTCATTGACAATATTATGTATCATTTGAACTCAAACTCAACAGCTGAATCAGCAACACGGCCCCACCAAAATGGTAATAAATTGCCGACGGAATCCACTGTATTGAAATTATATTCATAAGCAGAAAAACAAAAAACAATATAGCCGAATTGCGTCTTATTTCACTCACTCGGGCAGACAAATGAGGCATCAATGTACAAATAAAAACAAACAACCCTAAAACACCAATGTCACTTACAATAGAAAATAAGCCTGCGTGCGAAGGCAAATTAACCACATGTTCTTTTAATACTGGATGATAAAAATCATAGCGCAAAGCACTAAAGCCTGGACTAATCCCAAAAATAAAGCTTAACCAATTATCGCCATCGTGCAGCATTGATACCTGCTCGTTCAAAACAGCGATACGCAATAGAAAAGAATTATCACGTTCGAACCCTATTAAACCAGAATACATTGACAAATCTTGATCATTTAACGATAAACCAAAAACAAGAAACCCAGCAACAAGCGCCACCCCTAACATTGAAATTGTTACTGCACTTAACTTAAGAAGATACTTTAATAAAATAATCGAAAAAACTAGACCAAGAATTTTCATCTCAACTCTAAAATCAGGGAAGTATATATAAAATCCCAAATAGGTTGCCATCAAAATAAACGTCATTAGCGTATTTAGATAATCCAATCGAATGCCTAATGCATACAAAAGATATGTATCCTTCTCGCTTTTATATGCGACAAACACCATTTCGCGTGAGAAAAGCATTAGCGCAAAATATATTGGAAATACATTTTGATAAGATATATCCAACACTGCCGCTCTAAACACAAAATCTAGAATATTAATAACAAGAACTACAAATTGCGACCAAAAAGAGGTTAGCAACACCACTCTTACTCTAGCCGAAAAATTCAACAACCTAAACTTATTAATGTACCCAATTACGATTAAAAGCTGCAGCACGACAACAAGATAATCCAAGTACCCAGATCTTAAACCAGAAACAATTGATACCAAAGAGATTGCCATTAGCAAAAGCAACTCGAGTCTTGAATAGAAACGACAAGAAAAAAGATAAATTAGATATTGGCCAGAAAAAATAATGAATACTAATTTAACCAACTCCTCATCAAACAAATAGCCAAGCCCCAAATATAAAATTTCCGTGTTATTAAAAAACACTGACAACATTGTGAACATTTAACTACTCATCAAAAATTTTATGATTTAGACGCAGCAAGTTTTATTACAAAAATTGTTGACAAAAATAGTAATGCACCCGATATCACGAAGCTAATTGAAGCGCCGACCAGATTATATTCCGGCACTAGCAGAATATTAAAAAACACCCCGCACGCAGATGAAAAAATAAAGATCATTAATTTCTTTATATACATCATACGAGAATCCAAGATTGAAACATAAATCTTGTAAAGACCTTGAAATGAAAACCCCAACCCTAGCAAAAAAACTTCCACAGTTAAATCGGAGTAAATACTCCTCCCTAGCAAGAGCGCAATATCAGTTGAAAAGTAAGCGACAAAAAACAAACCAGCAACACTAGCAAGGAAATTGTAGATAGCGGCATTTTTAATTTTACCACTCAAATCATTAGACTCTGACTTATACACTAATGGGATAACAGCATTAACCATGCTATTGGACAATATTGAAACACTTGAACTTAACAAAATAGCGAATGAATAACGCCCCAACTCATCCATTGTTAAGTAATAATTAACAAAAACCCTATCAACGTACTGATACAGCCACCCGAAAATAACCAATGGTAAATATTTTATACCATAAACCAATACGTTACGAAACATCTCGAAATCAACATTTATTATAAATATCGATTTAAATAAATTCTTGATATAGCCCCTATAAATTAAGGAGCCAATCTCAGAAAATATCATTACTAATAGATAAATCTCTATAGAAAAGTAGCTCATATAGTCGCAGACCAACACTCCTAAGACCGAAGTCAGCCTTGAAATTAAAATGGCAGCACCATATTGGACGCTCATACTACGACTAATTTTTTCTGAGTTATCGACCTCATTTAAAGAGTACACCAACGAATACATCACAAATAGACATAGGCTTGTAGCATTTATTACCGTTTGCACCGCCGCAGCATATACTATAATAATTAATACGAGTCCAATTTTTGGTGCTACTGAATATATTACAGACTTATAGCGATTTAAGTCATTGCCCTTTCCCTTACCATAGCATACCGGAACATAACCAAGCGAATTCAATAAAATAAACTGCACTAAAATAACTAGAGCAGATTGCAACAAGCTAATTTGACCAAACTCATAACTTGTTGATATTTTAGCTAAATACAAGCCAAGCAATAGCGATGAAAATGAATTAAATACGCCTGAAATTATATATATTAGCGTAGAATAATAAATTTTCTTATCGCTGCCTGCCATTTACACGACCCCAAGCAATAACGGATGACTCACCTTAATCATTTTGCACAAACCAATAAATTTCAAATATCCATTAATATAGATTAACATATATCCCTTAAGATAGGATGACAATAATAATGCTCTCTTGAAGCTAAAACCCGAGAATTTACTTCATCTACACTTCTGACGAAAATCATATTCTGACGCGTAATCTTGCCATCAGAGACTTTCACACAATTAATATTTGGATCGTAGTTACACATCGTAAAGCCGAACGATGAAATATGACTTATAACATCACTATCGGCATACCCGAACTTCTCACCACTTCTATTTAATTCAATTATTATGACCTTCAAAGCCAATGATGAAAGGAGTTGAGTAGCCCCACGAAGCACGGGTAGCTCAAATCCCTCAACATCTATCTTCATAACAGTAGGCCTGACTTTGTGCTCGCTTAGATCACTATCTAGCAAATTTACAGAAACAGACTCCGTAGCCTCCGAGTCAGTTGCATCACAAACAACATGGTTAGTCGCATCGTGTGAGTTCGTAAATCTAAGCACACCTATGCTATCCGACAAACCAATATTACGCGCAATAACTTTATGACCTATATTATTTACATTGATATTAGCCATCAATCTATTGTACGTTTCTCGAATTGGCTCATACACAATTACCTGCATATCCTTTACTTTAGATGCCAATACCGTATATAAGCCAGCATTTCCGCCCACATCAACTAATATATCTTTGCTGTCACAATACCTCAATATGAACTTCATTTCAACATCTTCATCAACCCCAGTGTAATAGGTATGAGTGACCATGTGCTCATGAGACCTCATAATCAACACAGAGTCATTTATCCATTTAAAAATAAACAACCCATCAAATATACGATAAGTAATTTGCCACAAAATATAACGTAAAACCAATCGAACAAATTGGCCCTTACTACTAGGGTGCTCTTTAAGAAAACGAATAATTTTTAAACTCATTTTTTATCCTTTGTACGCCTGAACTACCTCAAGTAGACCACGCTCTAGCTGATATGATGGAAACCAGTTTATTTCCTTAAGGAATGGTGATGGCTTAAGAATTTTAACCAAAGCACCGTCTGGCTTAGTCGCATCAAACTCAAGCATAATTTTTTCATCAATTATATTTCTTAGTTTTTCAGCCAACTCTTTAATACTAACACCTACTCCACTGGAAATATTAATAGGCACTTCGGGCGTCTTGCATTCTATAAACTTTAAAATTGCATCAACCGCATCAGCCACATGCAGCCACTCACGTATTGGCGCACCCGAACCCCAAATAGCAACAACGCCAATATTATTTTTCTTTGCTTGAGCCAATCTTGACAATATTGCTCCAAGCGCATGTGCACGAACAGGGTCAAGGTGATCACCAGGCCCATACATGTTTGGGAAAATTAATTGAACCGTATCTAAGCCTTCAGCACGCAACGCTTTTGATGCAATACCAATAGCCTTCTTTGTATATCCATATATGTCGACAGTATCATGCATCGGTCCGTCCCACCATTCATCTTCATCATATACCGTCTTATGACCCGGATATGTACAATTACTGATTGGATGGATATTTTTTAATACACGATATTTCCTAATTGCCCTTATAACATTAATATGCATCAGCATATTATACTCATAAATGTTTCCTTTGTTATTTAGGCCAAACTGAATACCTCCTACGTATGATGCACAATTTATTACCACATCTGGTTTTGTAACTTTGAAAAGCTCATCCACCTGATTCCATTCACGTAAGTCAACACCACTAGATTTTGAAGCCGCATCAACGATATACTCATTTTGAATAAGTAATTTTTCGTGCAAGTTTTTGCCGAGAAAACCCGTGTGTCCTAGTAGTAAAATTTTTCTTTTCATTTTATAAAAACTCCAATCTTGATTTAATTGACTCTAGCGTATATTGCTTCGAGCATTCAATTGCAGAAAGTTGCGCAGAATATATAATTGACTCATCTTGAATCAATTGAGTTAGCAACAGTGAAAGCGAATTCAAATCATCGTAAAAAAAAGTTGCCTGTTTATATTCAGTATCAACTGGGTAATCATCATTTACAATTAAAATTTTAGAATTAGAAAAGGCATGAGCATCAACACCCGAGCCCTTTGTTGTACCATATTTTTCATCAATGTATCTATCTTGATAGCCCACTTTAAAAACCCCCAATATTACACTTGCCTTCTTTATATATTCATCATACTCACGCTGCTCAATGAATTTATCGAAATATATTAAGTAATCACCTAAGACTGACTTGCACTTACTAAGTAATTTCAAATCTTTGTCTTGCTCAACTCGACCAAGCAAAGAAATTTCAAAACGAAGCCCCCTACTAGCACACTCTTTGCAAGCATCTATTATTAATTGGTAATTTTTTCTATCAAAATTAACAACCCCGGGAATCGCTATATTAAACACAGTTCCCTTTGCCACAACCGACGTATCACCCATTCTTTTCAATATGAATGGTATTACATCAACATTTTTAATAACCAATCGACTTTCAACATACTGTTTGATTGTCCACTTCTCTACAAGGATTGATTTTCTAGACAACAACATAAATGTTTTACAGATATATTGAACTAATCTGTGCGGGAAATATTTCAGCCCTGGAAAAATCCGAGGGAATTTCAACCATGAGTTTGCATTTCGTATATAGTATACGTTTTTCCCCCAATTCAATATAGATACAAACAGATTAGGAACGCATGTTCTAACTGAACTAGTATTAAATATAATAATTTCGCTTGCGTACGCAAGCATCAAAAGCTTAAAGAAACTGCCTTCTAAAATGAAGTCAATGTCAGTCGGCGCGGCGCCGACAACACGCTTGTAATTATCCCCAGTTGCATACACTCGAATTTCACAATCAGGGTAT
>JACCDN011227510.1_pt1 | contig 21986 bp, 13 predicted proteins | sample 7441691 | NCBI WGS metagenome assembly JACCDN01 (sample SAMN15323439, study PRJNA562643) | freshwater metagenome | isolation source: river surface water | place: USA:Blue River Watershed | collected 2017-08-16 | reverse complement strand
GCGTTTAATAGCGCATCTTCCTAATGGATCTGTTACATTTTTTAGAGGAGTGCCTCAAGATAGCAATAAGCAATCTATAGCGGTTCGCAAGATAAACATTGGTGAAGTTGCGTATAAAATTGACTCGTACACGGATACTTTATCAATAAGATAAACCATATTGATTATCATTAGGCTCTAGACTTTTTTACAGAAATCTATCAAACCTCGAATGCAATCCTATTGATACTAAAAATAAGGGTTTTTATAAATAGTCGGAAAACTATCAGTAGGTTATACCTTAGTGATAATTTATTTAGTTTGCCTAAATTCTTGTTTAGGCTTAATATTTTAAATAAAATATACCTGGGTGAAATATGAATTTTAAACAAACTATTTTTCTGATAATTGTCTGTGCAAGTTCGCCTTTAACATTCGCAAATGATGTTGATGTGAATGGTTATTACAAAAATGATGGTACTTATGTGCAACCACATCATAGAACATCCCCTGATAATGATAAGTCAGACAATTGGTCTACAGAAGGAAATATTAATCCTTATACAGGAAAAAAAGGCACAAAAAATCCTTAGCTGATCAAAGCACTGTTGCTCGTTTTTTTTAAAGACCGTCCTGAATATCTACTAACTCGATTAGTAGATATTATTTGTCTAATGAGACTGGATTCGAATTAGCAAACAATATAGTCCGTTGTGCGCGCCTGCCAACTTCACATACTCAGATTGGTTACTTATATAGGAGACATATATTGGCTTGATTTGAAATAGCATTGTTCTTACACAAAAGATCAAACCATTATAGACGGGCATGCGTTTTTTAGAAAAAGCACTTCAACTTATGGTTGTCCAAAGAATTTCAACGCCATTAATCTATGTATCATATTAAATTAAAACATAGGGTGGACAATGATCTGTATTTTAAATATAGGCTTCAAAAATAGCAGAATTTATTTTTAATTCTGTATGTATCTTTGTCGAATAGGATTTATTAAGGATTTTCGTAACAGCAACAACTAAGAAAAACATGAAAATGAGTCCAATACTTATTTTTTTATATCTCACTCTAATCACTCCATTGATTATATACACAAATACAAAGCACTTTTTACAGAAAATAAGAGCATCCCAGCCAGTTTTTAACAAAACCTACAAATATAATTTATTTTTAAGTAAACGTCATACCTGTTTCGTTTATTAATAAATATCGGGATGCATTATATATTGCATCTTCATCTAAATGTATATAGTATTGTCGAAAAAATGCATTTTTAAGGAAAAAGATGAAGTTTTATTTAAAAAACATGGATTTTAAAGAAAAAAGTCATTTTTTTAAAAAAATCGAGAAAATAACAAAAATTATATGCAAACATGGTTTATATGAGTTTGATTACCAGATTTTAGAAGAAGAATTTGAGAAGTTATCAAAAGAATTAAAAAACAGGCTAACGCAGTCAAAAAAAACTGATATAGAGACTACAGAGACTTGATTTTTTAAACCTGATGCAAATTTAGATTGTTAGATAGTTTATTCAGAACCATATAGCGTTAAAAATTTGCATTAGCAACCAAATATATTAGTGAATAGTTTCTCCAATCTGCTAGACTTGGCTCACAAGTTTTTGAGAAACGAGGCGTTAGGTATGGCAAAAATAAAAAAAACACTGCAAGAGCAAGAGGATGTTTTAATACAGCAAAAAGCAAAATTAGATAAGAAATTAAAAGCAGTACAAAATAAGTTATATGAAAATAAATTGTTGGAAATTAGTGAGTTAGTATTTAAGTACAAATTATATGATTATGACTTAGAGGTTCTGGATGCTGCATTTGAAAAAATGTCTTTGGATTTAAAGAGTAGAAGCTAGTAAACCAGAATTTTATTTTACTATCCAATATTAAAGGACAAAAATGAACAAAAAAGAATTTGTTGGTATGATTGCTGAAAAAGCTAGTCTAACTAAGAAAGACGCTGAAATTGTGTTGCAAGCAGTCACTGATTCCTTAACGGAATTATTGGCAAAGGGTGATTCGATTATATTGCCAGGCTTTGCAAGCATATCTATTAAGAAACGCGCTGCACGTAAAGGACGTAATCCGTCCACAGGCAAAGTGATAGATATTCCAGCAAGTAATGCAATAAGCTTCAAAGCAGGAATAAAGCTTAAAGAGGCAATTAACAAATAATTTTAATCTTGACAGCTTTTATTACTTTGACTTTGTTGTTTAATTTAAGGCCACAATAATGATTATTTTTGCTTTTTTCTCATTTATCATCAACACAATGAATTTATTTTTTTGATTAAAGACTGATCAAATATGCGCTATCGTCAAGGAGATACATCGTGCCAAAAGATGGATTTTATACTGATACAGAAAAGCGGTTTATTAGCGTATTTACAGATGAATTCATTCGAGAATTAAAGTTTATCGTCGATATATCAAGAGGCCGAGCGCAAGATAGGGCAAGTTTTTGTGATCAACTTATCGGAAAAATAAGTCTTGGCACAGAAGTTTTGAGTGCACTCGGTAACTTTTTCCCTGCTGGCGGGGTTGCTTTCAGTGCTGCAGGATTAATTGTCACAGCTGCAGCTTACAGTTTTAAGTATTTGTATGAGTATGACAGAAATAGCAATATTGATGAGGTGATTTCTGAAGCAGGTAAGCCAGAAATAATTTTACAACTCATGATAGAGGGTGTTGCAAGAGAATTGGTAAGGCGGCATGAATTTTTCTTGAATCATATGTGCCATCCTGATGCTGTCGATCTTTTTGCGATTGTGGGGATTGCTAGGATATTACAATATTTATCTGACCATAAGAATCTGTCATTCAACTCTGAAAATTTACTTAAAGGTGCTATTGAAGGTAAATCAGGCGCCTGGCAACAAGGTTTTCGAAATAATAAGCTTAAGTCTATTCACTTTAAAATCTCATCTGTATCTGCTGAAACCGTATACGCTTACTCGGCTCATATGAATGGCCATGGCCAATATTATGCTAGAAAAGCCAAGAAAACTTTGTTCTCCGGAGAAAAGCACTATGTAAAAATGATAGAGCATTCATCAGAGAAAGAGCTTCCAAAAGCAGGAGTCATGATATTAAGACAATCAGATATTGATAATTATGGCTACCCGGAAATTACCATATCAGAAAATCTTAGAGAACATCTGAATTACTTTTCTCCTGGATATGTTGTGTTATATCGAGCTGATATAGAGCGGTATATGCAAACAACAAGGCAGGGCGATACTACTACATTAATACAGTACTTTGGGAATAAATGTGTTATTTGCCGAGATGATCTGAGTGGCTTGGATTTATCAAATGGCCAATTTGATGATGTTGATTTTAGTGGCTCGATATTAAACAATGCAATATTGAATAATGCTTCTTTTAAGAATTCACTTTTGGTAGAAGTTATTGCCAATCGTGTACAAGCAATAAATGTTGATTTTGGTAACGCGCGACTTTCTTTAATAATCGCAGTAGACGGTGCTTTTGAGGGTAGTAATTTTAATGAAGCAATTGTTTGGTATGGAAAATTTGCCGGTGCAAATTTGACAAATATTCAATTTTTGGGGACTGATTGGCATGGCTCAGACTTTACTAGAGTTGTTTCAACTACTATTGCACAATCAACATTAGAAAATCTCAGTTTATCTACTTATGCGCTATTGCACCAACAAAATCAATTAGAAACATCTCTAACAAGAATAGAAGGCACATTGTCTGAGCAACAAAAATATCAAGCGACGCATGTTCATGAGATGCAAATTTCTTTAAGCCAAATTCAATCAGAAATGCGCTTTGAATTAGCAAAAATGAATAGTCAGCTGGTCGTTTTTGAAGAAAAATTCACACAAGATGCTCAGTCTGTGGCAGAGGCGCTGACCGCACTAAGAGAAAAAATTGCTGATTACCATGAGCAGTACCAGATAATTTCTTTGCAACTTAAAGAACAAGACAAAACTGTTAAGCATATTATTGAATCACTTAGCCAACAAGGAGTAAGTATTCAGAAAACATGGGAAAGCATTACTGAATTAGACTCGAAATTTGAAACAATAAAACAACAATATTTAAATTTGCAACAAGATATACAAACTATTTCGACCAAAATGAGTGAGCAGTTAGAGCGCATTATATCCCTAGAGCAAGGGCAGGTCAGGTTAGAGCATAAAGTAGAAGAAGTACATGCGGAGCAAATCGCATTTCGTATGGAGATTTTACAACATATTTTGAGTAACGCACGTATTTCTCCTAAAGCCTCTATTGAAACAAGATTGCAGCTTATACGTAAAAGAGTGATAGAAGATACTGAGCTTAAAAAAGACTTAGATTTGTATATACCTGTACGCTGTGTTCAAGGCCAAGTTAAAGCATTTTCCCAACCTCGGCGCGATTTAGAAGATGAGGCACTCAAATTTCTAGCTTCTGAAAAAAGAGTGATGCTGCTTTCCGGTGGTGCCGGGGAAGGGAAATCAACATTCAATCGTTACCTAGAGAGGAAGTTATGGGTAGATTTTGAGGTTGGAAAATCGGTACCTATATTTGCTTCTTTACCCAGTCTTCAAAATCCTATGACCAATCTTCTACAAGAATACTTTCAAAATGAAGGATTTACCCACGAAGAAATTTCACTTTTGCAAAGAGATTATTCATTTGTTTTAATCTTAGATGGGTATGATGAGATGAATGCCACACCTAATTTATATACGACTAATAATTTAGAACGGTATCAAGTCAAAGTGATTATTTCATGCCGCTCTCAATATTTTGCGCAGATGATGCAATATCAAGATTTCTTTATGCCTATTCATGGGGAAAGATTTTTAGAAAGCTCATTTCAAGAGCTAACCACAGTACCGTTCAACGAGCAACAAATTGATGCATACATTGCCAAATATTTGGCAGCGGATAAGGAAGAGGATTCGCCATTATTATGGGATACAGTTGAAGGATATCGTCATCATATTAATGCCATTTCCGGATTAAAAGACTTGGTGACAACTCCTTTCTTATTGATGATAGCGCTTAAAGTCATGCCTGAAATTGTAGAAAAATATGTTGAAGTAGAGGCGGGAACAAGGCAAAAAGTAACTCAAACAGCTTTGTACGAAGCATTTATGCGATTCTGGTTTAGGCGAGGCTATATTCAAGCAATGCAACATGGTGCTACCAGTGCTTGGAGCAACCCAACGCTTGAATTTCAACGAACGTCAGAAGAGCTGGCCAAAGAAATGTATTTTTCTGATGTTATGCAAGTACGGTTTTTAACTAGCGAAGTACAAGCAGGCATTACCTATGAAAGTCAATTTAGTACTTATGATATCAATACTGTTGGTGCGGCTGATTTGCCAGAGGTGTACTTAGAAGAACATGTCATGCGGTTACTTTTTGTACGTGATGCTGAAACTCCAGATGAAAGGTGGAGAATCGTCGCTAGAAATAATGCAGGAAGTCCAACATTTGTTACCCCAAAAAATGCCTTAGCAAAAGAAAGTACTAAAACAGGGTGGTTGCTATTTTCCGAATTGGTGAAACGCTGGTCTTTGCGAGACCCAAGCGTGCTTGCACATCAAGAAAAGCTAAAAGCTTTAAACCATGCATTCGAATTATTGAGAAAAAACACCCCGGAAACCCTAGACGCAAAACAAAGAGATATTATTTTTCATGCAATTTTATTAGGACTTACTCATCCCTGGGAGAGGTTTTTTGATTTTACTAACCCGCATACTAGGCAAATCATACATGGTGTTCCAGTAAAGCTTGCTAATAAAGGTGGATATACATTCATACACGCAGAAATTTTGAGTCATTTTTCCACAGCTGCTATGGTGCGAGAAGAGTCATTGTTGGCAAGTCCTACACGCAGTAAAAAACCTTGGGATAAACCGGTCGCTCCTCTGCTAGCAAGTCAAGGCCAATTTCAAGCCCCGCCTGTTCATAAAACTACGGTTGTTCACCAAACAACAACCATTCATGTGACACAAAAAGAACCTGAACCCAAATCAAAATGCATTATTATGTAGCTCACAAAGGAGTTTGTCATGCCATTTCGAACTATTGCAGAAGGAATTGAAAACCTTAGCACACAAACAAGAGCAGAATTAGCAAAAGAAATGATTTCTTATGTGCCGTTATTAGGTGGTCGACTTGCTGCAAGTATAGAAGGTGCAAGTGACTTAGGGCAGGCATTTGAAGATTTTACGACCACACAAAATCCTAAAAAAGTTTATGTTTTATTTGGGAATGCAGGCTCAGGAAAATCTTTGTTTTTACATCATCTAACTCAAAAATTGTGGGAAGGCTATACACCTGGTCGGTCTATTCCACTTTTAATTTCACTTGCAAAATTAAAAAAACCAATCGGGCAAGCTGTTGAAGAAACACTCAGTAAATATGGCTTTTCAGAGGAACAAATTACTGAGTTAAAAGCTCATCATTCTTTTATTTTCATTATGGATGGTTATGATGAGCTATATACGACCCACAACTTATACTTCACTAATAAGTTATCGACCTGGAAAGCCAAAACAATTATCAGTTGTCGAACGCAATATTTATACAATAAAAAAGATACCAATATTTTTTTCATGCCTATTCATGGAGAAAAGGAACAGCCACATTTGCTAAGCACTTTATTTGTGGCACCTTTTAATCAAATGCAAGTGGAGCAATACTTAAGCTTAATGAGTCAACAGCTTGAAAGCGTGCCATCTTACGTTGAAATCGCAGATATTTCTGGATTAAAAGAGTTAATAACCACCCCATTTTTATTGAGTATGGTAGTAAAAATACTGCCTCAAATTTTGGCTAGATATGGTAAAGATGTAGAGCAATACGAAAGACTTACTCAAACAGCATTATATGATTTATTTCTAGAAAATTGGTTTTTGCGACAAGAAGGGAAACTAGGCGTTACTAGTGTAGACAGTGATACAAAAATGATGTTTTGGCGATACTCACAATCTTTAGCTCTTGATATGGCTAGACATAATGTCACTTGGATTAGGTCGGATGATGAGCGTTTTTCAGTTTATTTTGAGCAAGATACAGAAACTGAGCAGATACGTTCTGCTTGTCCTTTGATAATAGAAAAGGATGGTATTGGATTTTGGCATTTGTCTCTCAATACTTATTTTACTTCTAAAGCAATTAGCGAAGAAGAGTCTAAAGAGTTGTCAGAAACAACTGATTACACTAGCTCTAATACGACTCAAATTACACAAGAACCTTTGACTGGGATGATTCATGAGCGACTATTCACGCATGATATTTCTTGGTTGCAGAAAAGTGCTGAAAGATTAGAAGCCAATCCTAGATTGAAAGAACAGTATTACAGGCATATTGAGCACTCAAAAACGGATGCGCGTTATGCAACAGCTGCTGCAAATGCCATCAGTATTTTAAATTATGCCAGAGAAAGTTTCTCCAACATTGATTTTAGAGGAATACGTATTCCTTTTGCGAACTTGTCAGGAGCAATGTTAGATCACACTAATTTGTCGAATGCTGATTTAACTGGGGTTGATTTATCCAATGCCTGGTTGCGCCGTACAAATTTTAAAAATGCTCGCATGAAAGATGTGATTTTTGGAGAAGAAGCGTTTATACAAGATGAAGATGATGTTCATTGTATTGCGTATAATGCAAATGGCGAATTTTTAGCATCAGGTAAGCAAAATGGTGTAGTTACAATATGGAGTACTGCTAATAATAATCTGTATCGTAAACTGCAAGGACACACCGATTCTGTGGGAACACTGGCATTTAGTCCAACGGATAATTTTTTATTGGCGACTGGTTCTCATGATAATTCAATACGCTTGTGGAATATTAATCAAAATAATGCATTAAAAATATTGCGTGGACACGGTAGTTGGGTAGAGGCCGTCGCATTTAGTTATGACGGCAAAGTATTGGCGTCATGTGATCACACAATCTATTTATGGGATGTTAATTCAGGTACGCCTTTGTATCAAACGACATCAGCTATGGGACTTAATTGCCGAAATTTGTATATTTCTGGCAATGTTAACCAAAGAGTAGTGCGTGTATGGGATAAAAGTCAAAATAAGACTGTACCGCAAGAAGGTATTCCTTTTGATGATGTTGAAGGTGTGAGACGTTTATCAGAAAGCGTTCCACCTATGTTTGATCCGTCAACTGCATCCATAAGAGATACGATGGAATTTTTTGGAGAATTACCAAAAACAGGATTATTGGCAGGGCATTTAAGCAAAATTACATCTATTTGCTTTAATTCAAAGAAAAACATCTTAGCTTCTGGTAGTGCTGATAATACGATCCGTTTATGGAAGCTAGAGAAAAATGGGCTTAAGTATTCTTTAGATTGCTATGAAGTATTGACCGGACACACTGAAAACGTGCAGTGGTTAAGCTTTAATCCCAACGGCGATCTTCTTGCATCGGGGAGTGATGATCAGTCAGTTAGGTTGTGGCATATTGATGAAGAAAGCGAAGAAGTTCAATGTAGCATATTATCATCAGATGAAAAAATTAAAAATGTGCATTTTGGTCCAGATGGTCAATTACTGATTGTAGCAGCGGGCGAGACTATTCATTTTTGGGATGTAATAAGTGGCCAAAAATTACATTCCAATACAACTGATCATGCTGCGCTGAGCGGATTAGCTGTTCATCCCAAAGGGCATATTATTGCCTCAAGTGGATCTAGCGATTGGTCGGTTAAATTTTGGTATCTGAATGCTCAAAGTGGATTTTCTAATTCGGAAGATACTTTTTATACCTCAATGGCAATTAGTCCAAATGGATTACTTTGTGCAACTGCAACTGAAAAAAACGTGTGTTTATGGAATACCTTTACCGGCCAATTATTATTTAAAAGCAATGCAACTGATATTCATCGTAATCACATCAGAGAGCTTGTGTTCGGACATAATGGACAATGGATTATTTCAGCAGATATGGATGGTGTACTATGTTTGTGGCAAGTGACATCCCGTATGACATTAACTCCTGCCGATCTTTTTGCATTTCATCCGTTTGAAGCGGTCAATCTAGCTGTCACAAAAGATGGCCATTTTGTGGCACATGCAAGTTATGATAAAGATGTTCTCTTATACGAGATTAATAACGAGCCTAAGATTATTAAACGACACCTCTTAAAAGGGCATACTCAAAGTATCAGAAGTGTTGCTTTTAATAATGATGGGCAAGTATTAGCTTCAGGCAGTAATGACAATTTGATTCGTTTATGGGATGTGAGTCGTCATAAACCTTTGGCTGGGAAAGGTATTTTATCTGGGCACCAAGGGCGCATTAGAAGCCTTGCTTTTAGTCCGAATGGAAGATTATTAGCGTCAGGAAGTGATGATTTAAGTGTGAGAATTTGGGATATTTCATCTAGTGTAATAAAAGTTCGGGTTTTATCTGGCCATTCTTATTGGATTTGGAGTGTGGTATTTAGTCCAGATGGGCAAAAACTTGTGTCAGGAAGCCTTGATAGAAGTATTCGTTATTGGGATAGTACGACTGGCGTGAATATAGATTCCAGCTCTATGTTGAATGGTATTACCAATGTGGTTTTTAATCCTGATTTGAGTAAACAACAACTGTTGGTACGATATTCAGATGGTACCATGCAATTTCTAGAGCGCGCTCAGATTTCAGATACGCATACTTGGATTGTTCGATGGCGTACAATGCCTTATATATTATATACGCAAGAATGTGTTATCGATAATGCCGATGTTTCAACTAACAATCGAAAACTTTTAACGCAACGAAAAATTGAGCCTCAAGTAACTGCTAATATTATGGATACTCGCATGGCTGCGATCATGTCTTCTGTCGGCATGGCTATGCCGGATACGCTTGCTATGCATCCAACTATTGGTTATGAATCAGAACAAGATTTTAGAATTGTGCATTACAATCAAAGTGCTTTTGAGGCGTTAAAGAACAAGGATTATCTGAAAGCTGTACGATTATTTGAACAACTAATTTCATTTTATCCCGATGATGCCGGCAATTATCATAATTGCGCATGTGCTTATCATTTGTTAGGAGTTCAAACTAAAAGTGCTAAAACCTTTCAACGTGCAGACGAATTATTTCAAGAAGCTTTGAAGCGTAGTCCCGGAGCGATTGGTGTTTTAGTTGAGTATGCTAATTTTTTGAGAGATCGAAAACAATATGCGAAAGCTTTATCTATGCTTGAGCAAGTTATTTCAAGCCGACTATCGTCTCCAGAAGAAACTGGCTCATTAAGTTATGGAGAAGGTGAGCTACCGGTCTTGCCATTAGAGCTAGCCAGAGAATTGAGCTCAGATGGTCGTATTGATCTGCAACATCCTAAAGTTTTTGCTTTTTATCTTCAAGTTTATTGCCTTAGGGAACAAAGGATTTCTCAAGGTACTGAGTTGATTTTAAGTGATTTTCAAGCTTTAGTAGATAGTTTAGAAACTACTAAACCATCATGGTTTTACTATAAATTGTTGCATTTTAGTTATAATCGTTGCGAAAAAACAAAACACGCGGAGCGGAGTTTAGAAAAATCAAATCGCTTATGTGAACAAAATGAGATAGTATTTTTGGCGGATATTATTCCCACTATCCAGATTGTAGAACCTATTTCACAGGCTCGTTACAGTTCTGCACAAACAATGGGTCAACAAGGTCAATTTAGAGCGGCAGCCAATAAAGGACAAAGTAACACGCGTCCCAATGCTAAAGAAGAAAAAGGTTCTAAATGTTTAATTATGTGATTGCAGAAGGAGATTATAATAACCAAGTGCGTTCTTAATAGTTTAGGCGCTTAGGGAGTAACGGAACCGTTAAACCACTTAAGGAAATAAGTTTTTTAAAAACAATGTATTATGGTTTTTGTTAATGAAGATATTACTGGGAGAGCTGCTTCTTAACTTGTCTAATATTGTGAATTATTGACAATATAAATGATTATAAGGTTAATTTATTATCTTATTTGCGGCCTTAAGTGGTTTAACGGTTCCGTTACTCCTCAAGCCCCTTAATGAGAAATGATTCGAGCACCTTGAAAAACATATCTCAAGGTGATATATTTAACAAATGAAAGATGATACAACACTTGAAAATCTTCTTGATCTTGATGGCATCAAGATGGTTATTGATGAGAAGCTTGGCCTTTGGGTTAAGTTTGAGGCGTCCGTAACATCTTTATCAATCAGGTCGAATGGGATACGTTATTCATTAAGCCTACATGATCAGTACGGCCGTCGCATTATTGGTTTTGATAATGCGCATGAAATTGAATATGGTGCTAAACGGATGGTTGCACCAAAAAGAACGTTCGACCATTGGCACTTTAATGAGCATGATGAGGGGCGACCTTATCATTATGTAAATGCTGGTAAATTAATGGAAGATTTCTGGTTAGAAGTAGAAAAACGATTAACTTTGCTGAAGGAGGATGAAAAATGAGCACACAACATAAAATCGCTATAGTTGGTGTAATGTCTCTGGATGATTTTAAAAAACATACTATAGCTATAGCTAAAGGCGAGTATAAGCCTAAAAAAGACGAACCTAAAATATGGTTTAATTCTATTAAGTCATTGGCTCACGTGCTTTCTGAGGAAAATCGGCATCTATTGAAGCTGATTATTGAACAAAAGCCACAGTCTGTGTCAGAGCTTGAGCCCTTGACTGGCCGTAAGGCGAATAATCTATTACGTACATTGAGGACGATGGAGCATTATGGTTTTGTTACTCTTAATAAAAGCACAGAAAAGCGTAAGGGGCGAAGTTCTCTGATCCCACAAGCTATCTATGATATGGTGGATATAAAGTTAAATTTTTGTTACTCCTGATAGCCCTGGTGATTTGTTCGTGTATCTTCAACAGATCACTATCAATAAATGTCTACTAAATCGATAAAGAGACAAGGCAGCCTACTAAATAATACCACCCGAATTAGCAGACATTTAATTTGGCTATTTAAGCTGCCTTTATTTAGACTGCCAATGTCATAACATAGTTGATAGAGTAGATTACTGATGATGTTAACATAATTGATTTATTCTAATGACAAAGAGTGTAATAGAGTTTAATATTGACCTTTTTTTAGTGTATAAAGATGTTGACTCAGCTTGAAAATAAACCAGTTGCTTTGATAACAGGCGCGAGCAGAGGCATAGGCGCAGAGATTGCTAAAGTTTTATCTATGGCTGGTGCTTATACTATTTTAATAGGTCGAAATGAATATCTTTTAAAATCTAATGTTGCTGAACTTAGGAGCCTTGGGTTTGAAAGCGAATATTTCGTTTGTGATGTCACTCATTATGATACTTTGGCTCATTTTATCGATAAAATAGAAAAGATAGATATTCTTGTTAATAATGCCGGTACAGTTTTAGTTAAAAAATTTACTGAATACACGGAAGATGATTTTGATTTTCTTTGTAATATAAATATTAAATCGTACTTTTTTCTTAGTCAGTATGTAGCTAAAAAAATGATAAAAGATCAAAGAGTGCAGAGTGGAAATATTATAAATATATCTTCAATAATGGGAAAAAGATCAGCCCCTATTTCAACACCAAGACCACAATCTTTATATACCGTATCTAAGCATGCTATTGAAGGTTTGACTAAAGCGTTAAGTGTTGAATTAGCTGAATATAATATACGCGTGAATTCAATATGTCCAACTTACGTAATAACTGATTTGACTAAACAATTAATAGAGAATGAAGCAATAAAAAATTTCATGCTTAGTAATATTCCGTTAAAAAGATTTGCAACGGTAAGAGATGTTGCAAATGCAGTATTATTTTTATGTTCTCCAATGGCAAATATGATAACTGGAGATAGTCTAATGGTTGATGGTGGCTGGACAGCCACATAATTTATGGTTTTTGATTATGAATGTTACTGAAATGTATTATGAATACCCTTCACGCAAAGGATGTAATTTTATTGTTGATACTGATAAGGATTTTTCTTGGCTCAGATCTTATGATTTTTCTGAATTTGAGCGTTTAATTGTATGTTATGACACTAATGTTTGTGATTTTTATTTAAGTAAAGTTTTTGAAGCGTTAAATTCACATGCGCAAGAGATTATCACAATTTCATTACTTGCATCAGAAGAAACTAAATCACTAATCTATTACTGTAAATTTATACAAGAGTTAGAAGATCACGGTTGTACTAAATTTGACCTTGTGGTTGCTGTCGGCGGGGGAACTATTTTAGATCTTGTATCCTTTTCTGCATCGACATATATGCGTGGTATTCCGTTGATGATGATTCCAACGACATTAATGGGGCAAGTAGATGCTTCTACTGCGGGAAAAACTTGTATTAATACTAGCAATACAAAAAATATGCTTGGCACTTTTTATTATCCTAAGTTTGTTTACAATAATGTGAATTTTTTGTTAGAACAAAATGCTTATTATTTTAGACAAGGATTGTCAGAGGTATTAAAATATGGTCTTTTGGATTCGACAGAATTAGTAAATCATTTGAGCAAAGGTTCATCTAAAAATGATTTAGAATGGCTATGTAAACTTGTGATATTGACCATTCAATCTAGAGTAAAAATTTGTAAAATAGATCCTGCGGCGAGTAACTTAGGGCATACATTTGGGCACGCAATAGAAAAGTTATCGAATTACACAGTTTTGCACGGAGATGCTATAAATATAGGGACCGTGATGGCGTTATATTTTTCTTTAAAAATCGGAATTATTAAAAAAGAAATTGTGCTTGGTATTATAGAGATAATGAGAAATTTACAGTTGAACTTATTTATTGATCCAAAATATAATGTGTCCCAATTTATTGAACTTATGAGAAGAGACAAAAAATGCTCGAATAAATATCTAAATTTGGTGTTAATTACTGATATAGGAAAACCATATGAAGCAAATGGATCAAGATTTTTTAAAGCTTCTTATGAAGTTATGACAGAGTTTCTAAATGAATTTTTGAGCTCTTCGGAGTTTGTATTCGAAAAATAAACCACAAGGAAAAATAGTGAGCAAATTGCGTGTGGCAATAAACGGATTTGGCCGTATTGGGCGTGTTCTTACCAGATTGAATTTAAAAGAACATATTTTTGATTTGGTTGCAATTAATGATATTAACGAAGATATTGAAAACCTTGCTTATTTGCTAAAGTTTGATAGTGTTTATGGTAAATTAGCCGCGCAAGTAGAGACAATTAATAACAACACTTTAAAGATAGGCTCGAATCACGTTAAAGTATACCACGATAAACATATTGAACAGATTCCTTGGTACGAAGATAATATTGATATTATTATTGATGCATCTGGTGTGGCAAAAAATTATCTTCGTTTTGCTCCAGATGATGAAAAAAGATTTGGATATTATATTCTGACATCGGAAGATCCCGAGCTTAATACTGTTGTATGCGATATCAATGAGAGTACAGTGGATCTGAAAAATGTCAAGTATATGTGCGCAAGTACCTGCGATGCAATAGCATTGTCACCTATTATAAAAGCGATTAGCTCAAAATATGCAATAGAATACGGTACTTTGATGACTTTGCACCCATGGTTGTCATATCAAAGGCTAACTGATTCTGAAAGAATTCACGGTTTCAACAAAAGTGATGCATATACTTTGGCTAGAGCCGCAACATCTAGTTTAATTCCTAAAGCTACTTCAGCTGTGAGTGCTGTACGTAAATTATTACCTAACGTGACGGAAAATATAGAAAGTTTTTCTTATAGAGTTCCAACAAGTGCTGTTTCAAGTGCTGTGATTAACTTAAGAGTTAAAGAAAAAATACAGCAAGAAGAAGTAGAAAGCGTTTTATATCAATTTAAATCAAATCAAAAATTTAAAACTCTGAGCTTAGAACATGAAAATACTGTGTCCATAGATCATTTGGGGACAAGATATTCATCAATTATTGATACACGATGGAGCAAAATTAAGGAACACAATATTCAATTGACCTTCTGGTATGATAATGAAATGGGATATTGCTCTAAATTAATGGATTTAATTGAGTATATTTCCTCGCTTCAGTGTAAAACAACTCATCGAGTCCATTCTAAATTTATGAATACTTTATTGACGGTATAACACATAATTTTATCAGAGTATTGTCTCATGATTTCTGCCCCTCAGAAAAATACCTACGATGGCTTCTATTTATTGAGAACTGCATTTCCTTTAATGTTAAGTAACTTAGCAGGGAACGGTATAAGTTTTTTTTCTACTTTTTTTTTAGCACATCTTGGGGAGCAAGAGTTAATAGCTGGAACTATATCTCTTTGGGTATATTCAGTTATTTTGATCGTTATTTGGGGAACCATGTGTTCTGTTAGTATTATGGTTGCACGTAGTTACGGCGCCGATGACAAAGAATCTGTAGGAAAAATTTTATATGACAGTATCATTTTAGCTTTATTGTTTTCTCTAATAGGATTTGTTGCAGTATGGAATATGAGCGCTCTCTTAGCAATTTTGGGCCAACCATCTTCCATAGTTATTTTATCTAAGGCTTATTTTCATGCACTAGCCTGGGGTTTGTTGCCAGATTTTATCGGATTTGTACTAATACAGTTTCTTATTGGAATTGGTCACACAAAAACAAATTTGATATTTACCCTTATTTGGGTTCCTATTACCATCACTTTGAATTGGCTGCTCGTTTTTGGAGAGTTCAAATTTTTAAAATTAGGAATTATTGGTTTAGGTCTTGGCACATCATTAGCATATTGGATAACTACACCTGCTTTAATGCTCTATATATTAATGGGGAAACAGTACAAGCCCTATTTAGATAACTTTTTTTGCTTCAGGTCACCAATTTTTTTGAAAAGATTAGTGAGTATAGGATTTCCTATTGGATTAATGTACTGCATTGAGTTAGTTACATTCTTGATTTTGAATTTATTGATGAGTTCTATTAGTAATGACATGTTAATTTCTAATCAAATTGTTTTACAATATATAAATCAAACTATGCCAATTATGTTTGCAATTGGCCAATCAGTTGGAATTAGAATCGGACATACGATAGGGAGCAACAAGAAGTATTTGTTACGTAAAATTACATATCTAGGTATTATTTTCTCCTTTTTTATAACGTTATTTATTGTATATTTTTATTGTTTTTTTCCAGAAATATTAGTTACTTTTGATTTGAACAAGGATTCTAGAAAGTTGGTTTTACTTGATCTTATCAAACCTTTATTTGTTATGGGGGCATTTTTTCAGCTTATTGAAAGTATTCGTGTCATATTGCTAAATGTGCTTAGAGCGCTCCAAGATAATTTATTTAGCATGTCTGTATCTCTATGCGGTTTTTGGTTTTTTGGATTGCCAGTTGGTTATTTTTTTGCTGTTTTTTTTAAAATGGGCGGACAAGGTTTGTGGTTAGGACTTATTATGGGATGTTTTTTTAGTGCGATTTTTATGCTAAAAAGAATTCTTCAAAAAACCACAGTATCATAATTAACAATTTTGTTGAGAGGCAAGAGAAATATTATGTTAAAAAACAGAATTTTAGAAAAGAAAAACGGTGATTTTCCTTTTTTGATACTTGCAAATAATGAAAATAACTCGAAAAGAGATTTAATAAGTTTAATACAGTTAGAAAGAAATCAATTATTAATTGAACTCTATAAACATGGGGCTATTTTATTCCGTGGATATGATTTATATGATGAACAAGACTTTAAAGAGGTTATAAAAAACATTACGCCTGAATTAGCATATTATGTCGGTGGTGACTCCCCTCGCGAGCAATTATTAGATGGTATTTACACATCTACAAGCTATCCCAAAGATCAATATATTTCAATGCATAATGAAAAGTCTTTTTCTAATATTTATCCAAAATATGTGTTTTTTTTCTGTCAAACAGCACCAGAAGTTGGTGGGGAAACTCCAATTTTAGATGGCAGAAAGATGCATAAATTATTGAATGAAAAAATTATACAAGAGTTTTCGGATAGAAAATTAAAATATGTTATGAATCTGAATGACGGGCCGGGTATTGGCAAATCATGGCAGGAAGTTTTTGAAATTGATGACAAAAAATTATTGGAAGAGATTTTAGTAAAACTAAAAGTTCATTATTATTGGAAAGAGAACGGGATGTTGCGGATAGAAGAAACTGTTTCTCCTGTGATTTCACATCCTATTACACAAGAAAAAGTATTTTTTTCACAAGCAGATCAATGGCATCCCTCTAACCTTGAGCCCGAAGTATTGAATGTATTAAGTGAGGTTATTCACGAAGATGACTATTATCACCATTGTTACTATGGTGATGGAGGAATGTTGAATTTAGAATATTTAGATGAAATTAGAGATTTAGCTAAGCGAGAATTAGTTACTTTTCAATGGCGACAAGGTGATTTGCTTCTTTTAGACAATATTTTAACACTTCATGGTCGTTTTCCTTTCGAAGGTAAACGAAAAATATTAGTTTCTATGGCATAAAAAATCTTAACAGATAGAAAATGGAAATTTTATAATGAAAAAAATGGATTACCCCTTGTCTTTTGCTCAAACTCGTTTGTTTCTATTAAATGAGATGTTTCCCGACAGTGATGCGTATAATGCAAATTTGGTGTTTAAGTTGGATGGTCTCTTAGATAGCTCGTCTTTAGAAAAAGCTCTTTTATTTTTAATTGAACGTCATGCAATTTTACGTACTACATTTTATAAAGATGATCATGGAAAATGCTGGCAAAAGATACATCAAAAAATCAAATTTAAACTGGTTCTAAATAAAGCGTTCAATTTTTTAAATGAATGTGCCTTATTGTCATCTATTAAGTCAATAATAAAAAAACCGTTTGATTTAGAGCATGGCCCATTAATTAGAGCTTATGTTTTTCAAAAAAATGAGCAAGAATATATTCTTATTTTGTCATTTCATCATATCTTAATAGATGGATGGTCCATTAAAATCTTAATAGATGAGCTCAGTGATTTATATAATAAATTTCGGAGTAAAGTGGAAGTTGAAAATATACCACCAGCATTACAATTTTGTGATTACGCACTATCTCAACAGGATAATCATAGCGCTTTGTCATTTACTAAAAATTTAGAATATTGGTTGCGTCATTTGAAAGGAATCCCCGATATACATCAGTTTCCTTTAGATAAACCAAGGCCAAAATTTTTAAATTTCAAAGGTGATTGTTATAAAATTTCTACTTCTGTCGAGACTTTAAAAAATATAAAGGCTATTTCAAAAGAAAACAGATGTACTTTATTTATGTTCTTGTTGGCAGCTTTCAATGTTATTTTATATAGGTACTGTGGAGAAGAAGATCTTGTAATAGGATCTCCCGTTGCTAATAGATCAGGCTCAGAATATTCTGTCATTGGTTTTTTTGTAAATTTAATCGTATTGAGAACCAGCTTAAATAAAGAGGATACATTTGAAAGCTTTTTAGGAAAAACTAAAAATATTTGTATCAACGCGTTTAGACATCAGGAAACACCGTTTGATTATCTTGTGGATTCCCTTAAGAAATCACGAGACTTAAACTCCCATCCAGTGTTTCAAATTCTGTTCGATCTTCAAAACTCAGGAGATGATACCTGTCCGAGTTTTAGCAATATCAAATCTGAGATTTACCCTGCTCCAGATCTAGTATCAAAATTTGATTTAACTCTTTCTGTACGTGAATCTAGCGATAGATTAGAGATGGTATTTGAGTACGCGACTGATCTTTTTAATAGAGATACTATTGTTCGATTAGCACATAATTTTTTAACATTACTTGAAAATATTATTTTAGATCCTAAAAGATCAATTTCATGTTTAAGTGTTTTAGCTCTCGAAGAAAATAAGACCGTAGTTTATGATTGGAATAGAACATACAAGGAATTTAATCGCTCCGATTTAGTCCATGATTTTTTTGAAAGGTGTTGTGCTAGAAATCCGAACAATATAGCTGTTATGTATGAAGATATAGCTTTTCCCTATAAACAATTAAATCACCGCGTTAATCAAATAGCAAATTACTTGATAAATACTTATTCCGTAATTCCTCAAATGTTCATTGCGGTTAGTGTAAAACCATCCATAAATTTGGTAGCTTCTTTTTTGTCCATTTTAAAAATAGGTTGTGTTTATGTGCCTATTGATCCAAATTATCCTTCGGAGAGGATCAGTTTAATTATATCAGAAATAAATCCAAGTGTTTTAATTACAGAGTCAAAATTGATAGATAACCTTGTTTTTGATGAAAATAAAATTTTATTTATTGACACAGCATCTGCTGAAATAGAGAGAGAAAGCATAGTAACTCCCAATGCTTTGATACATCCAAATTTTTTAGCTTATATGATTTTCACATCGGGCTCCACGGGCACTCCGAAAGGTGTGATGATTGAGCATTGTAGCTTAGTTGAACGTCTGAATTGGTTGGAAAATCAATATCCTTTAGATTCCGATGATTCGATAATAAATCATGCCTCAAGTAGTTTCGATGTTGCTATTGAAGAAATATTGTGGCCATTATCTGTTGGTTCTAAATTAGTGATCGCACCCTCTAATTCATCTAGAAACATAGACGAGTTTATAAACTTAGTATACAAAAAGAAGGTCACGGTTATAGAATTCGTTCCAAGTTTGTTGTCTGTCTTTTTGAGTTACGCAGAGCGTGATAAATTAAAATATATAAAATTTGTTTTTGTTGGCGGTGAAATATTAAAACCAGAAACACTACAAATGTTTTATGATAAAACCAATGCGCGTCTTTTTAATACTTATGGAGCGACAGAAGCAACTATAGATTCGACATTTTTTGATTGTAGTCAGTATGATCCAGATATTTATCCCAATTCTATTCCTGTAGGAAAACCTCGGGCAAATACCAAGATTTATATTTTAAATGATTCACTGATGCCAGTCCCAATGGGTGTAATCGGAGAAATATATATCGGTGGAATAAGTGTTGCCAGAGGTTATTTAAATAAGAGCAGCTTAAACGAGGAAAAGTTTTTGATTAATCCCTTTGAAAACCTCGATGGAGAAAGAGAGATTATTTATAAAACAGGTGATTTAGGTTGTTTTTTGCCAGATGGGAATCTTTCATTCTCAGGGAGGACAGATGATCAAGTAAAACTCCGCGGGTATCGAGTAGAACCAGGAGAAATAGAATCTTCAATTGCCAGCTTTTCTGAGGTTGCCTATGTTGCGGTGATAGTAAGAGAGGATTTATTAGGAGATCACAAACTTGTAGCCTATCTGGTACTTGATGAAAAAAATAAAAGTAATCTCTCCAAAAATAAGTTTCTTAAATTACTAAAGAAACAGTTATGTACTACATTACCATCTTATATGCTCCCATCGTTTATTGTTTTTTTGCAACAAGTACCACTTACTGATAATGGAAAGCTAGATCGAAAAAATTTACCGTTACCAACTCTAGACGATCGTTTAAGTATTCGAGATTATGTAGCACCAACTACTGTTACGCAAAAGAACCTTATTAAATTATGGGCCGATGTTCTAGGGATCAATGAAATTAACAGGATAGGTATAGAAGACAATTTTTTTGAAAGCGGTGGTAATTCTCTGCTTGCGATGCGACTGGTTGCAAAATTTTTATCAGAATTTGCTGTTAAATTACCTATGAATATAGTTTTTGAAAGTCCAAATATTGCAAATTTAGCTTTGGTGATAGAAGAAAAGATTTCTAATAAAAATAGTAGTCTTGCTGTTTTTCAAATAAAGAAGAGCGGCTTGTTATACTCTTCTTTATCATATTACCAACAACAATTATGGATTATTCAGAATCTTGTTGCTGATAAAGGGTTATATAATGTACCTGCGCATTATTGTTTGCATGGACGTATAGATATTGAAAAATTGGAATACGCTTTCAATAAAATTATTGACAGACATTCTATTTTGCGAACAAGTATTAAATTAGATGATACAATACCTATACAATTTATTTCTAATAAACCAGCCTTTACTATAGAAAAATTGGACTTATCATCATTTTTTAGTCATAAACAGCAGGAGCTATTGGCCAAGTATATTAATGAATATACTTTTAATGGGTTTAATTTTACTCATGACTATTTGCTACGTGCTGCTATATTGAAAATAAACGATTTAGAACACGTACTACTTATAACGTTTCATCATATTATTTGTGATGAGTTTTCCATTGCTTTTTTCGAAAACGAATTAAGTATCATTTATAATAGTTCATCATTTGAAGAAATTTCTTTACCAGAGTTGCCTGTACAATACATCGATTTTTGCCTTTGGCAACGTGAGTTTCTTAATTCAAAACATTTAGAAAGGCATATAGCATATTGGTCTGAACAATTAACGAACATCCCAGAAACCTCGACCTTTCCTCTTGATAAAAGCAGAGATTCTGAGTTTACTTATAGAGGAAATACACAGTTTTATGTTTTATCTAAGCATGCTAAAGATTCATTATTAGAGCTGGCTGAGTTTTACAATACTACTTTATTTGTAATATTGTTTTCTGCTTTAGCAACGTTAATGTTTTTGTACACATCTCAGAATGATCTGGTGATAGGTACGCCCTTTGCAAATAGGGATGACCCTTATCTAGAAAATTTAATTGGATATTTGGTCAATGTATTAGCTTTACGCGTACAGGTCAAAAGAAACATGAGATTCTCTAAAATGATAGAGCAAGTTAGTAAAACCATTTCAAATGCTTTTAGTTATCATGCCCTTCCATTTGAAAAACTAGTTGGAATGTTAAAAAAAGATAGATCTCTTATTTATAATCCAATTTTTCAAGTTATGATTGCTATGGAGAAAATTGATGTTAACTCTATCAACCTATCAGGTATTGATGCTAAGTCTATAAAGCCTAAAAATATATTTTCCAAGTTTGATTTAACGTTATGGGTACAAGAGGGGTATGAAGGAGAAGAGGGTTTACGGTTAGGATTTGAGTACGCGACGGATTTATTTAATGCCAGCACGATAGAGAGATTAGGGAATCATTT
>JACCDN011146907.1_pt1 | contig 22002 bp, 16 predicted proteins | sample 7441691 | NCBI WGS metagenome assembly JACCDN01 (sample SAMN15323439, study PRJNA562643) | freshwater metagenome | isolation source: river surface water | place: USA:Blue River Watershed | collected 2017-08-16 | reverse complement strand
ATCTTTCTTTAAAATTAAGTCACCCTAAATTTGAAATCCGTAAGATCTACCAAGTAGCACTGACCGGACCATTAACAGAAGAACACAAACAGGTTATTGAAAAAGGCATCCATCTGGACAAAGACTTTGTCAAAGTGGACAGCATTACCCAAGGACGCAACCCTTTCAGAGTTCGTGTGGTACTGCATAGCGGTAAAAACCGCGTCGTCAGACGTTTGTTTGAACATTTTGGTTACACCATTAAAAAATTAGAACGCGTTAGCTTTGCAAGTCTTTCTTCTAAAGGTGTTCCACTAGGCCAAGCACGCCATTTAAAACCTGATGAAATTGAAAAATTAAAAATGATTACCAGTGCAAAAAGTGCTGAATTGGTTGCAAATCGCAACAAAACTGCATCAAAAAAACCGGTAGCACAGAAAAAGACTGCTGATAAAAAATATATCCCAAGAAAAACAACGACCAAAAAACCTGCTGATCGTGACCGTAGATCTAAGTCTACTGGTAGGAAGCAATCACGTCCCAAGAGATCACCGGCTCGATAGAACCGTAATCTTCAAATAACGGACCCTCAATCGTACAATGGAACAGACGCGGCAGCATGATGCGTTCAAGCAGAAGTACTGTCGCTCTAAAATCTTCGTACACTCCGCGTCGAGTAACAATCGAAACCTGCGGATCTTTTGCAATCATCTCTAACGTAGCAAGCGCGCGCACCATCAAAGCAATCGATGCTCTACTTGGATCATCCCGACCAATTGTACGTTTTTTGATAACAGAACCGGACTGTTTTTTCATCTGTGCAGATGCTGCTGCCTGCCATAACTGTTGTTCATCAAGAACACGTACAAGCTGACTACTGGTCATGCACTGCTGAGGCTGCTTTGTACCTGGTGCAGTTGTGTGCGTATCAACAATCTGTTTAATCACCATATTCATAGAGTTATACCCTAGTCCAAAAAGCCCTGAACTGGTATCAACGGTAAAAAGCGGTTGCATACACAATGTATCATGCGTAACACCCCATATGTCTTGTTCATACCCTACCGGTAACTGAAGATCTAAAAATGCCTGTATCACCTGTTTATCGGGCATCGTACTGACAGGAGTAAGCGGATACTGTACAACCTGCAACATACCATTAGGCATACGCTGTACCATAACAGGCGTTACAGGATACTGTAGTTCAGAACATATAAACTCACCTTGCGCATCCAACTGCGCATAAACCAAATTAATTAATGATACATACCATGCAGCACGTAAACAGGGCATAACTTTTGCAAGTACTACCTGATCCCGACACTCACGCGTTATAGATGTAGTACCTGCAACTTGTACACCTTGAGGACATGCAAACCACAACGGAGACAGTAACGGATGGTACACACGCTTTGTCCAGAGCTGCTGCATAAAGTCAGAAAACGCAAGAAGCGGTACCCACGAGAAATCGACCACCGTATAGTACAACTTATCCTGCGCAACATGACACAGTGCTTGGCGCTCTTGTAACACTTTTTGCTGACACACATCGGTCAATAACTTCTGATGCTGTGTAAGAATATGTGCAGACTGTGTACGCAATAATTGCGTAATCTGATCAGCAGATACCGTACGTACATGATCATCCGTATGCGTATTAAAAATGCTAAATAATGCAGTACGCATAATCGTTTCTAACACCAAAGAAAAAGAAAAATGGGGCGCGTACCGTTCTAAGTCGTAAAACAGTTCTAGATTGCCGTTAACCAATGTTTTATAAAAACTTTTTTCGTAATCAAAAAGGTCTCCGTACACCTTTCTAAGTTCTTGTACTAAAAAGTTTACCCGAATATTTTCTCGCGAAGAGCGTGGGTACATACTTAAAAAATCGACCAAAACCAACTGTTCTATGCCCGCATCGTGTAATGTTGTAGCACAATCACGCATAAAAGCATCTTCGTGCATCGGTAACGAAAGACCCTTGGTAAACAACATATGCGCAGGATGCGCCACTTTTAAACCACGCGATTGTACGCCCTCAAGAGGCACTGCTACATGGATCACAGAATTGTCCTGCTTTTTAAACAGATACGTACATCCATTATACTCAAAGGGTATCCATGCATCAGGGTTATCAAACAATTTAGCCACTGCAACGTATGTTGCGTACACATTATCAAGCGCATGACCAGCATCAGCACTGCATGCATGAGTATATTTTTGTATCAAACTATCTTTGTGTTTAATAACATACTGTTCTATTTCAGTTTGTAGGTGATCCTGCTGAGCAACAGCAAGGGGTACAAACACATAGCCATCAGGCTTACTAACAAAATGGCTCAGTTGCGCAGGTAAATCTAAAATCGCTACCTGATCATCCAACTGATACAACGTAGCACGCTGAGAAGAACTGTTGTCTACACGTTCGTAACGCGCAACATCGGATCCATATTTTTTCCAATTAATTACATTACCAAGTAACGTACTTTTACCTACTCCATCAACAAAACTACAAAAAACATAGGCCGTTTTTTTTCCTGCTATAGGCACTAACTGTTTACCAAAAAAATCGACAAACTGCTGAGCAGATTCTGTTGCCTGTTGTTCTTGGCACGGTAATAGTTCTATGGGATACGTAATATCAGGACCCGTATAGATGGTACTTACTGGTATAGACGAAGCAAGCACGTGACGCGCATATTCCACAGAAAATAGAATATCTTGTGTAGCGAGCACTTGATGAGAAAAACTTTTTAAATCACCTTGATATGCCGCCTGCCAAAAGTTAGCCAACTCTTGGAGCAATGGTTTTGCTTGTTGTTTTTTAAGTAATACTTCTAGACGGTCCCGATATGCAAAAATAAGACTATTATCTTGACCAAATGCGTGTTGCTGAAAGCAGTAAGCATAATCATTAAACAACGCAATTCGCTCAGGCATATGATGATACACAAGTGGCGCTTTATGATATCCCCATTGTTGCTGCAACCAGTTAGCATCTTTTAATAAAAAACCGGTCAAAAAACCAAACACATTATGGGCCGTACCCACACGCCCTTTACGGGATTCGTGCACGTATTCATCATCAAGAACCGCATGATCCTGAGGCAAAAAGGACGCAATCCCCTCTTCTTGATATCCCATAATCACTATTCTATGAGGACAGGCAAAACCTTCTTTACTCACAAAAGATTCTAAATTACTTAAACTTTGTTTGGTTGCTTGTAACAAATACGGATGGTACTCATGCGTATAGCGGCCTTCTTGGCTACAATCGTATGAACGCACAAAACTGGTAATAAACGCTTCTTGCTGCGCTCCATACACACACGAACTACTCAATAGTACAAAAAAGATCCCTATTTTATTCATGCAGCATCCTGTTGCTTAGCCTGCATGCAAACTTGCCTATAGAGCTTTAAGAGCTGAGCATAGGGCCTATCATAATGGCTAGCTTCTAAATAAAAGAAACTTTTGCTTAATGCTTTAAGATGTTGGCGTGCTTGAGAAAACAAGCGTGCACGATCAGCAGGATCACAGGCTACTTGTGCATCAGCAAGTGTATATACAAACAACGTAGCATAAATCTGCCAGTAACAGGCATAAAAGTCTGTAAATGATCTTGATGGATGTTGTTTAGCCCATGCAACTGCATACGCATAACCGCATGCTCGCATAGCCGGTTGTTGTGCTACAGGCACACAGACACATGCTTGAGTTTTTGTATGCACCATAAGCGTTTTAATAAAAGATTCATATTCCAGACAATCTTTGGTTAAAGCGGTCATCAACTCCATAGTAGCATGCGTCGGCTCTTGTTGAGCCGCCTTAAAGCTAGCAGTAATCACTGATAAAAGCTGTTCAACGTCTGACCAAGTGGTTGCATGCACAAGTTGTGGCAACATAGCTTGGGTAGTGACTAACTGTTCTGCAAATACACAACTTGTGATCGCTCCACAAAGCACAAAACTGTGTCTAACGCGCACCGATGGTATGAGCAGTAAGACGCGAGAAAATATACTGTTCATTCTGCGCATAACTTTCCCCCTCAATACGCAACTTATCACGATACGCTTTAACAAAATCAGTCCACGTTGCATACCCTTCAGGTACTTTTTCAACCGTGCCAAGCATCTGTTTGTGGTGTTCTATAACTTGTTTAAAATGCTTCGTGATAACCGCCATGTGTCTGCCATGGACAATGCTATACTGCAACAAATAGTTATTTTGAACATGCATAAAAGCAAGCGTATATTCACACTCGGTTAATAACTGATTAAAGGCCCAGATGAAGATACGGCGCTGATATTCAACCTGATCAGTCTGATTATCATACGCATATGCTGCTCGTTCAAGCTCTTCAAAACAGCTGACCATCTCCGTACGGTTTTTTACAAACCAATGGTATGAGAACGTATAGAACACATAATCTAAACAAGAAAAAATCTTTGGTAGACCATGTTGCGCAATAACATACGCACCAGACGCAACTGCCGTACCAATAACAGAACTCTCAAAAATATATTTAACCCATGCTGCCAAACCACCAGGAATTCCAGTAAGAAACGGTTTTTTCAATTCTGTCGTTAATTTTTGTTTATCTATATGTAAATTTTTAATTTCAATATCTTTTTGATTAATAACATGATCTTTTTGCTTAATAGTCTCTACAAATTCTGACACTGCAATTGCCTTAGTAGCCTTATCTACCTGCGCATTTGCAAGCATGCCCTGCATGGTCTTTACCAAAATTTGAGTGTTTTCTACCTTAATATCAACCTCTTTCACGCTAGCTTTAATTTGGTTTACTGTAGCCTGCGTCATTGCCATATCAGCATGTGGCACAACCACACCCGACTTGCTCCAACGATATAAACTGATCATTCCCACCACCACTAAAGCAGCAGAGCCAAGCTGGATGCCTTTACGAGCCAAAGAAAATTTAAACTCGCGTTCTGCAATAATCTTTTCATTTTTTGTAATAGTGAGTGAATCAAGATCACGCAAACTATAGTCTGCTGCTTGCATACGAGCACAAGCCAGCATGCTACACAAAACTATTGTTACTATTTTTTTATTCATATCGCTCTTTTTTATTAATAACCAGAACCATACTGACCAGCATCTGCATATCCACCATAGCCACCGGTATAGCCAGTACCGCCTGCACCTTGTGCACGGATCAGTACTAAATGACCGCTTGGTCCATGTGGAGCAGCTGCTGTAGTATCGTCAACCAATACAGCAAGGTGCTCTAAAGCGGAACAAATATCATCCAAATAACGTTTAATTAACTCTTTATCGAGTGACTCTTTTTGCGTCACAGTACCTATGTATGCTGAAAATTCATCACAATAAGTCATCAATTTTTTAATATAGAAAGCGGTTTCCTCGTGTCGCTTAATAGATAAACGCACACAGGTTTTACCCGCAGTTTGGACTGCACCGCCAACTTTACACACCACACACGAACAAGCATCTGCAATCTTTGGTTGATCTTCATAATAACGTACATGATGCGCAAGACGGCTGCTTATAAAAGCAAATTCTTGTTGTAAATGTTGTTGTAATGGCTGCCATACTGGATCCACAACAGGTGTATCCGTATCTTGTTTATCAATAATTTGAATTCTTTTTTCTTTAGCAAGATCCATGACCGATGCTTGCTTTGTCAGTGGTAATAGCGATTTATACACACGATTATGCCAAGAGACTACCACATTCCATGAAAGTGATTCCCCCCCACAGAACAGCTTTTCTGCCTTTTTTTGAACAAACACGATAGGTGATTTACTGATACGCCACAGCGTAGAGAAAAATTCAGGGTTCATTTTCTGTACTTTACTAACTGAATAAAGTGCAGCAACACACAAACCAAGAGGAACAACTTTCCCTTGCAGATCTTTAATGAGCTGCTCAATAATCTTATCACCACTTTCTGTAAAGTAAGGATTATAAGAACTATTGGTGCCCAATTTATCGCCAGCATGCGCCACAAACGTACATCCCAAGATTCCTAACAAGAGTGCTGCTACCATGCGTTTTTGCATAAAATCCTACTACATTGGTATAGTTATTTTTCTCTAGAATGAGCCATCATAGCGCAAACACAGCAAAAAGTAAAAGTAGCCCCTTTCCCACTAAGCTATCCCCCCGCATCTAGCCATGCTCAAAATGCAAAGAAATGCAGCTCTGTCTAGACAAAACTACACGCCCCCTTTATAGTCATACTTATGGCTATATTTTTATTCCATTACTCTATCCTAGAGGGGAAATTCCATGCTGTACCGTATAGCATTTGCGCTTCTTGCAACAACTCATCTTTCTGCACAACATGACCGTTTAACAGCATCAAAAGCCGCACGTGACGCCCTACACCACATGGATCCCAACCTTAAAACTATTTTTGAATACCACTGCTTTGGCACACAAACTCGCCCTGCCGTAGCTTTACACACAGTACTTCATTTGTATGATAAGACTGCAGACAGACACTCTCACCATGTACAACAACAAGCTGAAAAATATACTCGAGAGCATCTTTTAGCACCCGAACAAAGAGAACATAGATCTCTGTATGCCTATCTGACAATGCCTCCACGAGTTGCTCAAAACTTAGTCCAACAAGGTACACGTCAAGATCATATCGCAGCACTTCATCACCATCGCAGCTCTTGGGATAACGATACGCACGATCTAACAAAATTGACTGCACGCGCTACAGCATGGGGTTTAGACTTTATAGAAGATCGTATTGCACACGAGGCTGAACAACGCGCACACAATAATTATGAACCGGCCTATCGTCCTTTATATCCCGCAACAGTATCGTGCCGATAATCTTTTTATACAGATCCACGGCGTAAATAAGGTGCAGTAAAGCTTTTTTTAGAACGAGCAACTTCTTGCGGCGTACCTTCTGCAACCACCGTACCACCACCATCGCCACCTTCAGGCCCCATATCAATGATATAGTCTGAACTGACAAGTACGTCGATATTATGCTCAATCACTAAAACTGAATTGCCCTTGTTGACCAAGCTTTGCAACACTCCAAGCAACTTTTCTATATCACTTGCATGGAGACCAGTTGTCGGTTCATCAAGCACATAGAGGGTCTTGTTGCCCCGTTTAGAAAGCTCATGGACCAGTTTAATACGCTGCGCTTCTCCACCAGAAAGTGTGGTTGAAGATTGACCCAGTTTTAAATAGCCAAGCCCCACTTCACACAATACTTCTAATTTTCTTACAATAGTTTTATGCGATGCAAAGAACTCAACGGCCTCATCAGCAGTCATATCCAGCACGTCGGCAATATTTTTTTGTCGGTATCTAATCTGGAGCGTTTCATTGTTATACCGTTTGCCATGGCACACTTTGCACACCATAGTAACATCTGCTAAAAAGTGCATAGACACTGTAATGCTTCCATCCCCATCACACTCAAAACAGCGTCCTTGTGGTCTATTAAAACTAAAGCGGCCAGGGTTGTAACCGCGCGCATTACTCTCTGGCAAACTAGCAAACAGATTACGTATTTCATCAAAAATACCTAAATAAGTTGCCGGGTTTGAACGAGAACTTTTACCAATTGGGTCCTGATCAATAACGACCAAATCCCGTATTTGATCAACACCTACTAAATCTTCTGTTGGTACTTTGACTGATCGCGATTTAGTTAGACCGCGCTCAACAGCTGGCACCAGTTCTTCCATAATCAAGGTACTTTTACCAGACCCTGACACGCCAGAAATACTGCACAGCACGCCCAAAGGAAACCGTACGGTAAGATCTTTCAGGTTGTTTTTAGATGCATGTTTTAAAATTAAATAAGCATACGGCGTTCTGTAAAAATCAGGTTTTTTAAACCCTTTACGTCCACTTAAATAGTCGCCCGTTAACGAATGAGGATTTTTCATAATCTCTTTAGGCGTACCTACAGCCGTCACACGTCCACCATGCACACCTGCTGCTGGCCCTAAATCGATAATATAATCTGCTGCACGCATGGTATCACTATCATGCTCTACCACGACCACCGTATTACCTTGGTCACGTAAACTTTTAAGCGTACCAATCAGACGATCGTTATCCCGTTGATGTAACCCAATACTCGGTTCGTCTAAAATATAGAGTACACCACTGAGCGCAGAACCAATTTGTGTTGCTAACCGAATTCGCTGACCTTCGCCACCAGAAAGCGTTTTTGCTGAACGATTGAGTGTTAAATAGCAAAGACCAACTTCATCTAAAAACTGTAAGCGCCGTTTAATTTCTATCAACAACGGACGCGCAACAACAATGTCATCTTCTGACAATACTAACTGGTCAAACCAGGCTCTAATGGCCTCAATAGAGAAATCGCCCAGTTCTATAATATTTTTTTTGCCAATGGTAACTGCGAGCGCAAAAGGATTTAAACGCATGCCATAACATTTTTCGCATGTTTTTTTCTTGGCATATTTCTTAAAAAAGTCTGGATACTTTTCTTTCCAGCTATCTTTATGCCCTTCTTTCCACGGCCATTGGTTAATAAACCCAATACCGGCACATCCTTCACACGCACCAACGGGTGAGTTAAAAGAAAAAAAACGGGGTTCTAATTCTGGAAACGACGTACCACAGGTAACGCACATACGTTGGCTTGAATATAATTGTTCTTTTTTGCCAACGATAACTTTGACTAATCCTTTAGCGACCGCAAGTGCACGATCCACACTTTCTTGGATACGTACTTGCTCATCAGGATGCACACTGACCATATCAATCACCACATCAATGGTGTGCTTATACGTTTTTTTAAGAGCGAGAGCATGAATTTCTTCTTTAGCAGCAAACTTGTACGCAACACCGTCAATAATAAAACGGTAAAACCCTTGGTCAAAAAGTTGCTCAAGTTCATGCTTGAATTCACCTTTTTGCGCGTTTGCAATAGGCGCAACAATAGTAACCGTTTTATCTTTAAAGTGCGTTTCTATGTGATACGTAATACTTTCTGGCGATTGCGCCCCCACTTGATGCTTACAGGTAGGGCAATGGGCTGTACCCACACGAGCAAAGAGCACCCGCATATAATCATAAATTTCAGTAATAGTACCGACTGTAGAGCGCGGATTGCTCCCTACCGTCTTTTGTTCAATAGCAATAGCAGGACACAGTCCATCAATCCGATCAACGTCTGGTTTGCTTACAATACCTAGAAACTGACGAGCGTATGATGATAACGATTCTGTATAACGTCTTTTGCCTTCGGTATATAAAATATCTAAAGCAAGCGAGCTTTTACCCGACCCTGATGGTCCAGTTATCACAGTTAAACTGTCCTTTGGCACGGCTACATCGATGTTTTTAAGGTTATGTTCACGCGCACCTACTACCGATATCCAAGAGCTAAACTTCTTTGCCATAGCAGATCCTTTTCAGTTTAAGCCTACTTATTTCAATCTTTTTATTGTAACACGCATATTTTTTTGCGGTATATTTTGCTTTTTATAAAAACGTTTTTATACTTAGGCTATCGTTTTGGTTTTAAGGCTGATTAAAACAAGCTCCTAAAACAAAGATGGTGAATGTAGCTCAGTTGGTAGAGCATCGGGTTGTGGTTCCGAGGGTCGTGGGTTCGATCCCCACCATTCACCCCAAAAAAATCGTACAGTCGGGATGTAGCGCAAGTGGTAGCGCACTCGCTTTGGGAGCGAGGGGTTGCCAGTTCGAGTCTGGCCATCCCGACCATTTTTTTGCCCATTTTTCTCACTCATAATTCTAATCGCCTTTTTTCAGCACTCCTCAAACAGCCCAATACCCTCGTGCAATACGGCATTATTTTGCTTTTGTCAGCTACAAACCGTATACTTACAGTTGCAAATAAACTAGAACAATTAACATTACAAGCACTAAAAAATAGAAAGGTATGCACACTATGAACAAACTCTTTTTAACATTCGCTCTCACAGCATTAACACCTGTAATGACACATGCATCTGAAACACGCACACTACGTGTAGCTGGCCCCGATGAAGCAATCGTTATTGATTCTGAAAACCCTGGAAAAGGTTTTACTAAGTATGGTGAATCAGTATTAGTTGATCCTGCACAAACAACAAAAGATGAAGAACCCGAATCTTGGATTCAAGTAAGTTTAGACGGCAACGGACAAGCTACTGAAGTTGCAACGCCAACCTCTTCACACGCTGCTCTTGCTGCAGCTGGAACAACATCACGCAGAAATTCTTTAAAGAAAGACGACACCTATCCTCACGGTCGACACTATGCAGATGAAAATCCTGGAGCTACTTTGGGTGAAACATACCAAGTGCAACAAAAAACAGCTGAAACATTAGCAGCAGATACTTTAGCAAGAGAAAAAAGAAAATTTGCTGTTGATAGTTTTGCAGAAGAACGCGGGCCATGGGCAGCTGCTCAACTTGGCACAACACCAAAAACTGTTGCTCAAAAACTACGCCGTGCAAACCGTGGAGAATCGCTTGTGTTCAATCAAAAAAAACAACAGTGGTATACTAAACATGGGGAACAAGTACTCCATCCTGATGGTCAATAACAGACCAATCACACGTTTAGAATAATCGTTCAATTACAAACATAGTTACATTTAGGGGATACTATGAAACACTTTTTATTAGCTTTATTGCTTGTACCAGGAATGGTAAAAGCATCGGACTCAGACGATGAATTTAGCAATAGCCATACTAATGCAACAACAAGTTCTGTAGATTCTTCTGGCTACGGATCAGCACATTCTGCTAATGCACTACATTTAGCTTGCAGTATTGTGGGCAGATCAGGCGTACGAACAACTCCTCCTGCTACACGGCCAGCTCCTCAACAAGGGACCGTTTCTATTGCTAATGCAAGTACAAAAGAATGGTCAATAGTAGGCAAAGACAACGAAGGGAACGCAACTATTACCACTACTGATAATAGTTTAGACGTATTAAGAGTCGCTTGTGCAGCAGGACCTGATCGTAAAGATACATTTCCAGAAGCTGCTTTTAGAGCAACAGCAAGTACTACTGCTCGCATGGTTACTGCAGTTGCTTCAACCGTAGATACCACTACTCAGGTAACTCGAGAATTCTGTAACAACCCTGGTTTACATATTGCTCGGATTGGTTTTGGATTTGCTACCAGCATCAGACCACTACCTACTTCTGCGCAACCAGCTTTACCAGCAACAGAAGAAGTAGATTAAAGCTCGCACACCAACATACGCATTACAATTTAAAAGGCACTAGAGAATTCTGGTGCCTTTATTATTACCACCATGTGTATTGCTCACGATAAGCTTATTGAGTATCTTGTACGCACACATTTAGGTTTTAAAAAAATACAGGTGCACGGTGATAGATCGTCGATATATTCTTTATTTTGATTGGTTAGCTTTTGGTCTTACTTTAGCAATCTGCTCACTGGGCCTTGCGTTTGTGTTCAGCGCTACCACTACCAGCGCAGTTGTCTATTCTAGCTACTTTAAAAAGCAATTAGGCGGCATGTGCGCAGGGATTATTATCTACTTTTTTTTCTGTTTTTTTGATTACCGCAAACTGTGTCGTGCTGGGTATTTTTTATATTTCTTAGTGATTGGATTACTGCTCTTTACGCTGATTAAAGGCAAAATTGGTATGGGTGCACAACGGTGGATAGATCTTAAAATTGTTCGCTTTCAGCCATCAGAAATTGCCAAACTATTCTTCCCCGCATTTGTAACCTATTACTTGTACACAGAAAACGATGCTCCGGTGTATCACCTCCATTCGTTTGCGCCCATTCTAGGCGTGCTTTTAGTCAGCTCGCTCTTAATTTTAAAACAGCCCGATTTAGGCACTGCACTAGTCTTTTTATTTTCTGGACTGTGCATGTTCTGGTTAGCCGGCATTGGGAAAAAGTTTTTTAGTTGGGGGTTGCTGGTGTGCATGCTTACCGCACCACTTGGTTGGGCCGTACTCAAACCATACCAAAAAAAGCGCATACTCGTGTTTTTAGGAGAAGGCGATACCAAAAAAGAACGATACCATATTGAACAATCTAAAATTGCTATTGGTTCAGGCACCACCACTGGTAAAGGATTTTGCCAAGGCACTCAAAACAAACTCCTCTTTTTACCAGAAAGTAGAACCGATTTTATTTTTGCCGTTATTGGTGAAGAATGGGGACTCATGGGCACGCTCTTAGTTATCCTGCTCTATCTTTTGTTAAGCATGCGGCTTTTATATAAAATTTTAGTTGTACCCATGTTCTTTGCCCAGCTGCTGGCCGTAGGGCTCTATCTACCTATCATTTTTTCTGCCGGTATTAATATTGCCATGGTATGCGGCATGCTACCCGTGGTGGGTATTCCCTTACCACTCATGAGTTATGGAGTCACTTCTGTGTGGATTACGATGGCTGCTCTTGGGTGGATTCAGGGCATTACCACGCGATTATTTTAAAATAGAAAAAGGCTCGTTGTGGATGCGAGCCTTTTTTGGAGTAACAAGAAACTTTTTCGTTACTACCAGCCTACAGAAAATAATTCACAAAAAGCAATGTTATAAAGAAAAACAGTCTAAAAAGTTAACCTATAACCTGAACTTTATGAGCTTATTCTTGTCAAAAAAATAAAGCCCCCTAGACTGACCAGACTATGGAAGATACAAAAGAATTAGTCGCTCTTGATATCCTAACACTCAGCCAAGCACCTGAAGAACAACAGTACGACTTTGTACCTAAAGGGTTTACTGACTACCTAGGCCAAGAAGCACTTAAAGAAAAATTACACGTGTACACCAATGCTGCAAAAATGCGCAACGAAGCGTTAGACCATCTGTTGCTTTTTGGTCCACCAGGTCTAGGAAAAACAACCCTATCGCAAATTATGGCAAACGTTATGGGCGTTGGTATTAAAATCTGTAGCGGTCCTATGATGGAACGAACCGGCGACTTAGTTGCCATACTCTCCAGTCTTGAACCGAAAGAAATTCTCTTTATTGACGAGATACACCGGATGCCAACCAACGTAGAAGAGGTGTTATATAACGCTATGGAACATTTTAGGGTGGACGTCATAGTTGGACAAGGGGCCGGTGCAAAATCGATCAATTTACCCCTACATCCGTTCACGCTCATTGGTGCAACAACCCAAAGCGGAAAATTATCCGCACCACTACGCAGCCGGTTTGGTATTATTGAACGAATCGATTTTTATACCGAAGAAGAATTAGCCTTGATTGTTATGCAATGCGCAGGTTTTTTAAATATGTCGATTGCACCAGAAGCAGCCGCTCGTATTGCACGGTCATCACGCGGGACACCCCGAATTGCAAAAAAAATGCTACGGCGTGTACGAGACTTTGCACAAGTAAACCATAAAACGCATGCTGACGATGCATTGACCACACAAGCACTCAGCTTTTTAGGTATCGATCAAGATGGTCTGAGTATCGTTGACAACCTGATTCTGCGCAGCATTATTGAACAATATAATGGCGGCCCTGTGGGGCTAGAAACATTGGCATCACTCATTGGGGAAGACCGGGACACCATTGAAACGGTGTACGAACCATTTTTATTACGCCAAGGATACTTAGAAAAAACGGCTCGTGGTCGACAAATTAGTTATAAAAAGTTACCATTTCTACAAAAGAAATATTTCGGGCAAACAACAGTTCTTTAAACGAGGATGTCGGCTATGGCAGGTCATTCAAAATGGGCCAATATCAAACACAAAAAAGCAAGAGAAGATGCATCACGCGGTAAAGCGTTTACCAAAATCAGTAAAGAAATTACTGTTTGTGCTAAAGAAAGCGGCGGAGATCCTGCTGGCAATCCACGTTTACGTACACTGTTAGAAAAAGCTCGTCATTTAAACATGCCGCTTGAAAACGTTAAGCGCGCTATCCAAAAAGGTACCGGCGAACTTCCTGGTATGCATTATGAAGCAATGCGTTACGAAGGTTACGGACCATCAGGTGTTGCCGTTATTGTAGAAGTGCTTACTGACAACAAGAACCGTGCCGTTGCAGAAGTACGCCATGCATTCTCACGCAAAGGTGGCAACGTTGCAGAAAATGGTGCTGTCAGCTGGATGTTTGAAAAGAAAGGCGTTATCAAAGCAATTGGCGCAAAACTCAGCCAAGACGAACTGTTAGAAAACTTAATCGACTACGATATTGATAATATCGAAAAAGAAGACGATTTAGTGATTATCACCTGTGCAGTGCTTGCGCTTGAAGAGGTGAAGAAAGCGGTCACTGATATGGGCCTCAAAATCGATAATGCTGAAATTGAATACGTAGCAAAAACCAAAGCTGAGGTTGCTCCTGCAGACGAAGAAAAAGTTTTTGAGTTCTTATCAGCTATTGAAGATCTTGACGACGTTCAGAATTTGTATTCAAACGTTGGCTAAAGCTTATTGTTTTTTGCTGCCATCACGCGCTTGCAATCTCCACTGTTTTAACAATATGGGGCATGTTTTATGAGGATCACTTGTTGTGCCCATATGTTTTTTAAAACAAGTTTCATAAGCAAAAGTTACTTTACAGTGTGGACACACCAAACTCACACCTGTTCTTGTATTAGCAACAGTAGATGATGCAGCTACAAACTGTGAAACTTGTTCAGATACTGCAACTGGTTCAGGCGTTAGCGTTTGAAGTGTTAATGCTTCAGGACATTCTAAACTATTCTGTTTTGCTCTCGGTGGTATAGACAGAGGCACAAAAGAACAGGCTGCAACGGACGCAGCAAATGCTTGTGCACGTGCTTCTTGCTCTGCTTGTTCTTTTTCTGCATGTCTTCTTTCTCTAAACTGTTTCGCTCTAAACCGCCCTCTTTCTCTTCTTTTTTCTAATAGTGCGCTTGCTGCAACTGAACCTAATTGTGGCCCAGCACCTGCAACAACCAGCATGCTTTGTTGTACAGCTACTGCACAAAGACGGGGATACACACGAACTGGTTCTTGCACTGTGTGCGTTGACCACGGCCCAATACAGGATGTCACATCTGGAGTAAGACCACCTGCATCTGCTAAATATTCCATGGTAAAAAGAGAATTATCTGGTAATAAACAAGATGATATAGGTGTACGTTCTGTATCTAACATCGAACTTTCTGAATTTCCACATACTGGAGACAGCACAATCAAATCTTCATCATCCGTACTATCAACACCCGCATCTTGTCGCATCAATCTTGCCATCTTTTCCATAATCTCTGCATCAGTATCGTCAGGTTCTATACACAAAAAAGCCGCTGATGTAAGCGGCTTTTGAGATCTATCTGCTGTGTATAGTGTACTACTGAATATCATTACCAAAAACATAAGTTTTCTACGCATACTGCCCCCTTTTACCCAACATACTACTTACAGATGACCTGTTTTTAATTGTTCACTAAAAGGACAATGCAAGCCAACAGTTTACATCATTAAATCTGACACACCAACTGCACATCCCGTGCTTTAAGTTGTTCAACAAGTGACAAATCTAAGCCAACAGTTTGCTTTGTTTTTAACAGAAGTGACTTACCATTCTCTTGAAACTGCACCATCAACGGAATCTTACCTTTTGGTAACAAACCATTAATCTGACGAACGCTATCAGGCGTAACACCTTCTGGTAACTTTAAAACAGCATGATGAATGGTTTTCCATTCTTGGAAAAACAACTCAAGCGGCACAATCTCATTTGCTAACAATTTACAGCTGGTGCTGCCAGCTTCTAACGTACCTTTGATAATAAAAGCATCATACTCGTTCAACCAACTTTCCGCTTTTTTATACAACGTTGGAAACACTACTAGTTCAGCAGATTGCGTATAATCTTCAACTTGTACAAACGCCATTTTATCACCCTTTTTGGTGTTAATAGTTCGTTTGCTTTTTAAAATACCGCAACACACCACTTCGTGCTCTTTGCCCGGTTCTTTTTGTGCAAGAAATAACGCCTGTTCAAACGATTGGAGGGACAATACGGATAACTGCTGTTTATACGTATCAAGTGGATGAGCGCTCACATAAAACCCCATCACTTCTTTTTCTTTTTCTAATTTTTCTTTATCTGACCATTCAGGCCGTGGCTGATACACATACACTTCTTGTGTACCAGTATCCCGTTTTGGCGCATCAAACAGCCCCATTTGGCCAGTGAGTAATGCTTTCTTTTTTTCTACCGCTGTATCAAAAATAAGACTGAGTTCTTCCGTTTTTTGTGCACGATTACCCGGCATACCATCAAACGCACCTGCCCAAATAAGATGCTCAACAACCCGTTTATTAACAGTACGCAAATCAACTCTGCTTGCAAAATCGAGCATATCGTAAAATGGTTTTTTAGCCCGCTCAGCAATAATATTTTCTAACGCAGCAAGACCAACGTTTTTAACCCCTTGCAACCCAAACACTATGACACCATTTTTAACACTAAAATCTATCTGCGATTGTGCAATAGATGGTGGATGGATAACTAACTTCATACTTTTTGCTTCTTCAAGATAAAAAGCCATCTTTTCTGCATGCGTGGCTTCAAGCGTAATGAGTGCTGCCATAAATTCTGCTGGATAGTTCGCTTTTAAATACGCGGTCTGATACGCAATCATGGCATACGCAGCAGAGTGGGATTTATTAAAACCGTATCCTGCAAAGTAGGCCATCAAATCAAACAGTTCTTGTGCTTTTTTAGGGTCTTTACCACGCGCTTGGGATTTACTCACAAAGATCGCCGATTGCTCAGCCATCACTTCGGCTTTTTTCTTACCCATTGCTCGGCGCAGAATATCCGCTTCCCCAAGACTGTAACCACCTATCACAGAAGCAATTTTCATCACCTGTTCTTGGTACACAATAACGCCGTACGTTTCTTCCAAAACTTCTGCCAACTCTGGTAGCAGATAGGTAACTTTTTGACGACCATGTCGACGTTCAATAAAGTCGTCAACCATGCCTGAACCTAATGGTCCTGGTCGATACAAAGCGTTTACTGCAATAATATCTTCAAACTTACTTGGCTGCAGTTTACGCAACACTTCTTTTAGTCCGCTCGATTCAAGCTGGAACACGCCTGAGGTATTACCCGCACCAAGTAACGCGAATGTTTTAGTATCATCTAATGGCAGCTTATCAACAACCAGGTCAACGCCATGTTGTTCACGAATCAGTTTTACCGTTTTATCAATTAAAGTAAGCGTTTTAAGACCCAAAAAGTCCATCTTTAAAAAGCCGAGTGTTTCAAGCTCGGTCATAGCATATTGAGTCACCAAATCTGTTGTTTTTGGAGGCACATACACGGGCAACACTTCGTCAATACGTTCTGGCGATATAACAATGCCCGCTGCATGCTTTGATGCATGGCGCGTAAGGCCTTCTAACCGTTCTGCAATTTCAAATAAATTAGCAACGTGCGGATTGCTATCGATCATTTCTTGGAGCTTTGGTTCTTGTTCTTTTGCTTCTTTGAGTGAAATATTTAATTGGTTGGGAATAAGCGCTGTAAGGGCATTAGCATCTTCAAATGGAATACTTAGAACGCGCGCAACGTCTTTGAGTACACCTTTAGCCATCATGGTACCAAACGTAATAATCTGACACACATTATCATGCCCGTATTTTTCACGTACATAGTCGATCACCCGTTCTCGACCATCAATACAAAAGTCGATATCGATATCGGGCATGGACACACGTTCTGGATTTAAGAATCGTTCAAAAAGTAAATTGTATTTTATAGGATCAATATTAGTAATTTGGAGCGCCCATGCAACGAGCGAACCTGCTGCAGAACCACGTCCAGGACCAACAGGAATGAGCTGTTTTTTTGCCCATTGAATAAAATCACCCACTACCAAAAAGTACCCGATATAGCCCATCTTAGTAATCAGATCGACTTCTAAATCTAAACGCGCCTGATATTCAGCACGTGCATCAGCTGGAATATATTCACCTGCAAAGAGTGCATCTAAACCTTCTTGGCATAATTTTTTAAAATACGATTCTTGAGTGTAGGTTTCTGGCACCTGATAATTAGGAAAATGCAATACGCCCGTTTTAAATTCAAAATTACACGAATCTGCAATCTTACCTGAGTTCCACACTGCCTCGGGATGGTCTTTAAAGATCTCTAACATCTCTACAGGCGTACGCATGTAGGTACGACAATTACCAAACGTATATCTATCAGGGTCACTCAATTTACCGTGTGTTTGGACCGATAGCATAACTTCGTGCGCTTTGTGATCCGACAAATTTGGATAATGACAATCACCTGCAGCAACCAACTGAATACCGCGCCGTGCCGATAGATCGTACAATTGATGATTTAAAATAGTTTGCTCTTGTTGATCTTCTGGCTGCACTTCTAAATAAAAACGTTCTGGTCCAAATACCTGTAAAAACCAATCAACTTTTTTATCAACTTCAGCAAAATTTTGTTCTTTGAGTAATTTAGGAATATGCCCACCAAGGCACGCTGTAGTAACAATCAATCCTTCGTTGTACTGCTGGAGCACTTTGTAATCGATACGGGGTTTAAAGTAGAAACCTTCTTTAAACGAATACGAAATTAATTTACATAAGTTGCGATACCCAATCTCGTTCTGTACCAACAGAATCAAATGATAATACTTATCATCTGCTGAGCGTATAGATGCATCTTGTGTAAAGTATGCCTCCATGCCAATAATCGGCTTAATGCCTGCCTTTTTAGCCAACTGAAAAAACTTTACTGCACCAAAAATATTACCATGATCCGTCATGGCTAACGCTTTAAGCTTATGCTGCTTACCATAGTCCACAAGCTGTTCTAAACGAATGGCACCATCTAAAAGAGAATATTCTGTATGCAAGTGCAAGTGAGTAAAATGTTTTTCCACGGCGTTTTTTCACTATTAGTAAAGGGTAAAAAAAGAGATGCTTCTAGTGTGCCGCTATTACCGACTTTTGCAATATAAGCACCGGACACACCACAAACCTTATTATTTGAATAAGCAGCTAGAAACCGCTATTATAAGAGCATATTAGGATATTTTAGAGGGAAACTTTATACCATGATCGCACAATCAAAAAAAGCACTTTTTATACTTCTTGCAAACTTGCTGACAACGCCTATCAATACTTATTGCTCAGATAATGATACCAACGTAGCTTATTTAAGCAGTGAATATAGTGACACAGACTCAGATTCTGAAACAGATAATAGCATGATTGGTATGTATAAATACGAAGACCCTCAAATACTAGTACCATTTCCCACCCCCGTATATGCACAACAAGACCCCATACATGTGTTAGAAGGCGCAGGAATAAAATTTCCCGAGACAACAGTAGCGCCTGCTACTGCTGCTGCACTCATGAACCAAAATCAAAAAAACAAAAAAATAAAGACAGTTACTGGTACTCAAACTGATCTTGAAAAAAAACAAAAAATAGCTCGTATCATTTGTCGTCCACAAGAAAAATCTAAAGACAAACAACAATGCTCTACATGCAACAATTATTACAGCAATTTATCAATGCACATGTTAATCCATGAGGAGAAAAATCCTAATTTAGCTTGTAATACATGTGCATATATTGCCGTAGATGCTTCAAGACTCAGAATTCATGAAAAAATACATACCGGTCATACTTTTCCCTGTCCACAATGCCCTGGTAAAACATTTTCTACGCTAACAAATCTCAACCGTCATAATAAAGATATCCATCAAAAACAAAAACTAATTCCATGCAGCCGATGTGGCCATGGATTTAAGAGACTATCTGATAAAAATAGACACGAACAAAGAGTCCATAAACTCCAGCTTCAATAAAAGCTAGTTAGCAATTACCTACAAGATAAGCCACTGCATGATTATGCCACTCTTGATTAAACAGTTTTAATCACCCCACAAACTCTTTGCTATCTCTTGTAAAAGAACACCCCTTTTAACTACAATGGTCATTAGGAATAGGGTGGTAATAAAAATAGGGAATTCAATGAGAAAATCAGTACTATCTAACGCGTTACTATGCTGCTTCTTGCAAACAATGCTCATACCAGCATCCGATCAACCGTCTACTTTTACTCCTCAACAGATCAAAGCGCTCAGCTTAGATAAGTACGATAAGGTTTCTGAAGCACAACAAGCCGAACTTGCTATGACAGCAATGCAAGAATATCCAGATGCTACCATTAGCTTTCTTGAACAACGGCAAGCTCGACTACAAGCATTAGCCAAAGCTCGAGCCAGCAAACAAAAAGCTAAAAGAAGAATTATAGAAGAAGAAGAAGAAGATGATGATGATGATGATGATGCCTACTATGCGCAAGATACACAACACCAAGACAAACGCTGCAATACCAAAGTACAAAGAACTGCAGGTAGTGCGGGATCAGCAGATGATGGCGGTATGGCGGCTGCTGCCCAAGAAAGTTCATCATCCTCAAGCGCATATTCAGATTCAAGTAGCTCAGATTCTTCAGATTCAGACACCAGCGATAACAGCTCTTCATCTAGTTCATCTGAAGCAGAAGAAAATCCTATGGCAGCTAATGCTCAAACACTAAACTGCATTGAGCGCGGCTGTACTTATTCAACACAAAATAAATATCTACTTACAAAACACACTAATTATGCACATAATCAAAACCATCATTTTATATGTAATACATGCTCCTTTAGGCATCGATCTCAACAAAAACTAGATAACCACATCACATGTAAACACTCTCCTCAAGAAACGTATTGCAATATATGCAACAAAGACTTTAGGCAACCTTATCGTTTAAAGCAGCACATGCAAAAAGATCATAGAGATCAAAGGAATGGATCATTTGCGTGCAATACTTGTAATGCTACATTCTTTGATGCATGCAAGTTGCAAGAACATAAGTTAAGTCATAAACCAAAAATAGCATGTGAAAAATGCGGGGAGATACTCGCTACCAGTAGCATGCGAACCCATATGCAAACACATCAAGAAAATAAACCAGTGTATCCATGTAATTTCCCAGGATGCACCCACATCTCTACAACATCAGGAAATATTAAAAAACATATACGAGCACAACATGAAAAAATACGTTTTCCATGCCCGGTGTGCAATAAGAGTTTCGTTGATAAAGGATGTGTAAGTAGGCACATTAAAGATAAACATCCAGGCACAACACCTTATCAATGTGATGTTAACAACTGTAACCAATCATTTATGAATGAATCAGAACGTAATAAACATAGATTACAAGTTCATGATAAAACGAAAAAAAGTTAGTGATTCATAGATACATATCTTACAGCATGCATAGACCATTCTTGACTCAGTAGTTGCAAACGAGCCATACACTGTTGTAGCTGACGATCAAGATGCAACTTGGTATATATAGTTAATGTTTGGTGCAGATACTTAGTAATCAATTCCTGATCGGATAGATTATATTCAAGGGCTTTGTAAACAAAAAATTGAGTAACCGCTGCATAGTCAGCAACATCAAGTTGCTCATGTAATTGGTCTAAAAGTTCAGTGACTTTAGTTATTTTATGCGTTTGCAAAAACAGGTCTACTAACAACTGATAAATTAACACCGCTTCTTTAGCATCACCCCGCTTACAATACACATGCGCCGCATGCATGTACTCTTTGACAGCCAATTCTTTATCAAACGTTGCAATAATATCGGCTTCTAATTTTTTGATAAAAGCAGGATCGTGAAATGAATGGGTTAATAATCGATACAGATTAAGTGCCCGTTCTTTTTCCCCACGATTAATGCATTCTGCCAATCTGAACCACGCAACACTCTTTTCACCCACACACTGTTTCATTACTCAACCTTTAAGCTAAAAAGTTTTTCTTCACCATACTATCGTACCCCAAGAAAGAAAACATTTTAGGCTTTTAGCTTTATTTTTAATTGACAAAACTTATCGTATAGGTACCATTACACGCATAATTACTTATTGTTTGCCGGGGTAGCTCAGTGGTAGAGCATGTGCCTGAAGAGCACAGTGTCGATGGTCCGATTCCGTCTCCCGGCACCAGTCTTCGCCAAGGATACGTCT
>JACCDN010261950.1_pt1 | contig 22018 bp, 22 predicted proteins | sample 7441691 | NCBI WGS metagenome assembly JACCDN01 (sample SAMN15323439, study PRJNA562643) | freshwater metagenome | isolation source: river surface water | place: USA:Blue River Watershed | collected 2017-08-16 | reverse complement strand
TCCTTGGCTAACCAAAAATTTAGAGTATTACCAGTGATCATTATGGTAAAACCGCTCATTAAGCCAATCAGCCAAATAATTACTAGTTCTTTTTTAGTTATCATAGATTTTGACTAAATTTGAATTAAGCAAATGACCAGTCATTCATTATTATTATATAGATATGCTAATGTCAATTTTAATAAAATTTTTTAAGAAACTATATAGGATCTGTTTAATTTTAGCTAAAAAAAGCTAAAGATACAGAAAAATAGCTAATGTTTTAATCTATTTATTATTTATACTTATTGGTAATTTTGTTGACTTTTATGCAAAGAAAGATTAGAACCATTAGGTATTTATGGATCTGTAAATACTGTTTTAAGCAGTTTTATTTATGCAAATGCTAAATCTAAAAAGAAAACAATTCCTTGCCAGCCTCAAAGAGATTCTTTGGCCAATAGAACGAGGGGAGCTAAAATTATTTATCCCGATGTCTTTATTGATGTTGTGTGTGTTATTTAACTTTGGTGCTTTGCGTTCAATAAAAGATAGTTTGGTAGTACCTAATATCGGAGCAGAAGTTATTAGTTTTCTAAAATTGTGGTTGGTTCTACCTTCTACAATAATCTTTACCCTAATTTATGTTAAACTTAGCAACATATTTGATTATGAACGCTTATTTTACCTAATAGTCTCTTTTTTCTTAGGGTTTTTTATTATCTTTACTTACATTTTATATCCTGCTCAGGATTTTTATCATCCAAATTTTGAATCTGCACAAAAACTAACTGAGCTTTATCCTAATTTCAAATGGTTTATTTTAATAGGAAGTAAGTGGAGTTATGCTTTGATGTATGTGTTTTGCGAATTATGGAGTGCAGTTGTTATTAATTTACTTTTTTGGCAATATGCTAATAATATTTTTGATACTAAATCAGCTAAAAGATTTTATCCTATTTTGGGGATGATTGGTAATATAGGGCTGATAATGGCTGGTACTGTGCTTGTTAGTTTTTCTCATGTACCATTTTCAGAAAGTGACGTTTCGGATGGTTACTCAATTGAACAATGCGGTATAGTAATAAAACCAATCATGACAACCATAATCATTTCTGGCTGCGTAGCAATGTTGCTTTATAGATATATCAACAAATATTTATTACGAACTAATGCTCTTGGGAAATTGTTGTCTCATAGTCAAGATGATACGAGAACTAAATTATCCGTTTTAGATAGTATTAAGCTAGTTCTAAAATCTGGATATATTGGTCACATTGTTATTTTACTTTTGTGCTACGGGCTTGCTATTAATATTCTCGAAGGCCCATGGAAAGCAAGGGTAAGAGATCTTTATCCTAACACCGTTGATTATATTAATTTTATGGGTAAATTCAACATTTGGATGGGGATATCTTGTGTTGTGGTTGCTTTAATCGGTAGTAATATTTTAAGAAAATGTAACTGGTTTGCTGCTGCTTTAATTACTCCTTTCATTCTTAGCTGTACCGGAATCATATTCTTTGTTTTTGTAATTTATGCTAATGATATAGGTTTTTTGGGTGGCTTTGACCCAATATATTTAGCTGTAATTATTGGAGCTGTTCAGAATATCTTGAGTAAGTCAACAAAATATTCTCTTTTTGATTCAACAAAAGAAATGACATATATACCACTTTCTCTCGAATTGCGTACTAAGGGTAAAGCAGCAGTTGAGGTTATTGGTTTGAAATTTGGTAAATCACTTGGTGCCTTTTCGCAGTCATTCTTGTTTATTTTCATGCCCACTGCTAGTTTTGATTCAGTAACGATCTATTTAATGGTAATTTTCATATTAATAATAATTCTCTGGGTATGGAACATCGGAAAATTAAATAAAGAATATGTTAAATTAAAAGGTATTCAAGAATGAGGATAATCAAATATATATTGATTTTTCTATTTGTTTTGGTTGTTGCTTATTTTTTTTGTTGGTACTATATAGTCAGTAATATAAGTAATGAAATAAATACAAAATATGCCAAACAAAAAATTTCTCTCAGAACTTTAGTTGATAGTGAGGAATATTTTGTTAGTTTTGATAGAGCTGGCATAAGTGGGTTTCCTTTTAATATAGCTGTGAATTTGTATGGATTAAAAGAAGAGAGCAGGGAAGCCGTAATTTCTTATAACTCTCCACTAAAAATTGGTTACAGTTTTGTTCTTCAGTCAGCGTATGTTTCATATAACGGAGATGTCGACTCCGCCTATCAGCCTATAGTTTCAGGATTTGGTGCTATATTAAAGATTAATGATTATCTAATAAAAATAGATATCCCCCTTACTAAAACTTTGGTTTCTAAAATTTTTAAAATGGATAATTTGGTAGAGCTAGTTAATTACGTTAAAGCTATCAATATTTCCACTAAGGAGGTTCAAGTAATAGATAAACAGGAAAGAGAATTGTTTTTTGATAAGAAATATGAAAGATTAAGTTTTACTTTTGTTCCAGCAAAATATTATAGAACTTTACAGGATATATTAGATGAAATACCAACTGAGTATAAAATTTATTACAGCGCACAAACAAAACCAGTAAAATTCTTGTCTAAGCGAATAGCTGCTAGTTTGTTTTATGGAGTTTTAAATTTACCTTCAGATTTTTCTGTTTCTGCTGAAGCTATAGTCAAAACCAAAGCTAAAAAAGCCCAAGATTTGCGTTTAAATTTGGATGCTGAGCTAGAAGCTTCTTTTTCTACTCCAAAAATTGATTTAACTTCTCTTAAACTTGAGTTTAAAAGCGAGCGAGATCACTCTAATAATGTTACAAATCTATTGTTAGATAGCAAAATAAAGCTAAAAGATGGATTATTTGAAGAATTGTTCAAAAATTATGAGGCAATTAGTGCCAAAATTATTGCTATACCAGGTGGCCATTTAGTTAATCAAGAAATATTATATATCATCAGTAACAAAGATGTGTTTAGGTTTAAAGATTTAGAAAATAGCGATTATGACCTAAATTTTGCAATAGAATCTTCAGGTAAGAGAGATGATTTATCAATTAAATTAAATAATTTTAGTATCTACTCTGATAATTCTGGGTTTAAGTTGACTCATGAATCAAAAATCAAATTATCTAATCAAAAAAATTGGGATGCAAAAGGAGTGCTACTACTTAAAAATTATCCTGCAGTGGTTGATTTTAGTTCTGAATATATTTACAGATTTGGAAAGTTTAGATTTTTAAATGATAAGGCTAGAAACCTTTACGTAGAGGTAAATAAAGAGTTTTTAAAACAAATATCAGATTATCCATCATCAGCTTCTAACGACCTAAGTTTTAAGTATGATGTTAACTCAACTAAGTTACAAGAGGCAAAAATTGGTAGTACAAATTTCATGCAAGCGCTAGAATTATATAAACTTACATTTTATAGAAAATTATTTAGTATAATTGATCCACATGGTAACGTACTTGGTCAAATAAAAAAATTATTGCCTAATTTAGATGAAAATGACCCAATATTTAAAAAATTATTGCGAAACTAAATAACTGACTATAACTGACTATGATATCACAAAACACTTATGTAACCCTTAAATAATATAGGATAATAAATTGGATTTAATAAAAGAAATTCATCAGTTTTTGGAAACGGAAATCAAAAAAATGAACAAGTCGATCTTAGATAGTTTAGCTGTTGAAGAAGAATTAGTACAAGTTGTTAGTACACATATTTCAAGCTCTGGTGGTAAAAGGATAAGGCCTATACTAACATTATTATCTGCTAGGATGTTTGGTTGCACCGATGATACTAGGATAAAACTTGCTGCAGCTGTTGAATTTATTCATATGGCCACTTTACTGCATGACGATGTTGTAGATGGTAGTAAAATGCGCCGTTTTCTTCCTTCTGCTAATGTTATCTGGGGCAATAAAGCTAGTATCTTGGTTGGAGATTTTTTATTTAGTCAATCATTTAAGTTTATAGTTTCTACTGGATCTACATCAGCTATGAAAGTTTTGGCCGATGCTTCTGCCGTGATTGCTGAAGGGGAGGTATCTCAGCTTGCCAGACTTGAAGAACGCAGGTTAATAAGTGAAGCTGAATATCTTAAGATAATCAATGCCAAAACAGCTGTTCTTTTTGGAGCCGCCTGCGAAGTTGGAGCTATTATAGCTAATCAATCCGCCGAGTGTTGCCACGATTTAAGAAATTTTGGAATTGAGTTTGGTAATATATTTCAAGTAACAGACGATTTGTTAGATTATTTTACAGAAGTAGAAATTGCAGGCAAGAATATAGGCGATGATTTTGCTGAAGGGAAAGTTACATTACCTATAATTTTTCTAGCTAAAAAATTACCCGAGAATCAAAAAGAAGACTTACTAAAATTAATTAATGCGCCAGAGCGTAGTGCCAAAGATTTTAAATGGGTTACCGATTTATTAGCTAATTTTAAAATAAAAAATGAAATTATTGATTATTTACAAGATCTTAAAATAGCTGCTAATGATCATCTTGATAAAATTGATATTGAAAATCAAAGTAAGGAATATCTAAGGTTATTGCTAGATTTTGCTTTAAATCGTAGCTACTAAAAACTAATTACTATTAACAAAAAATATAATAATAGAAATTTACTTATAAATATATGGATAGTATTATTATTAACGGTGGTAATGTTTTGAAAGGAAATATTACCATAAGTGGTTCTAAAAACGCTTCTTTGCCAATTATGGCAGCTGCTCTACTGACAGATCAAGTACTAGAGCTAGCTAACTTACCAATCCTGTCTGATATTGATACTATGGAAGCGCTACTTGTGAATCATGGTGCTAAAATTGACAGAATAATAGAAAATAATAATAGCTTAACTTTAAAAATCTCATGTTCTAATATTGATAATTATAAAGCGCCATATGATATAGTTCGGAAAATGCGAGCTTCTATTTGGGTTTTAGGTCCTCTTGTCGCTAAATATGGCAATGCCTTGGTTTCTTTGCCTGGTGGGTGCGCAATCGGCGCAAGGCAGGTAGATCTACATATCGCTGTTTTAGAAGCTATGGGAGCAAAAATAGAGATCTTAGAAGGCTATATTCATGCTCATACAAAAAAACGTTTAACAGCTTGTAGTTTTGTATTTCCTAAAGTATCTGTAGGGGCAACTATTAACGCTATATTAGCAGCTTCTTTAGCAGATGGTATTACCCATTTATCAAACTGTGCTAGAGAGCCAGAAATAAAGGATCTATGCCATTGTCTGGTAAAGATGGGAGCAGTAATTGAAGGAATTGGTACAGATGATTTAAAAATTACAGGCCAAAAAGACTTATCTGGTGGAATTCATAATATTTTACCAGATAGAATCGAAGCTGGAACTTATATGATTGCTGGCGCTATTACGAAAGGGGATATAACTATTTCTGGAATTGAGTATGATATTGTTGAGAATATAGCTCTTAAACTTGAGCAAACGGGCATAGAAGTTACTAATTCAAATAATATTATCCGGATAAAGTATAGTGGAACTTTAAAATCAGTTGATATGACTACTAGTGCTTACCCCGGATTTGCTACAGATTTACAAGCTCAATTTATGAGCTTAATGACTCTAGCAGATGCATCCTCAGTGATTACAGAAAACATATTTGAAAACAGATTTATGCATGTGCCAGAATTATGTAGAATGGGAGCAAATATCATTGTAGATGGTAATCATGCTGTCGTAAGGGGTGTACCATCCTTAAGCGGAGCTGAAGTAATGGCTAGTGATTTAAGAGCTTCTGTGTCCCTTGTTCTTGCTGGGCTTGCTGCTGAAGGAACAACTAAAATTAAAAGAGTATATCATTTAGACCGTGGATATCAATTTCTTGAGAAAAAGCTATCTGCTTGTGGGGCTGATATCCTTAGAGTCAAGGGTGATGTAGTTTAGCTGCTAAACTAACGAGGGCTAAACTAACGAGGGCTAAACTAACGAGGGCTAAACTAACGAGAATTTTGTGCAAAATAGCAACATAGCCTCTATTTATTAGCGTTATAGTTGTTCAATTTGAATTAGGCATATAGAGATGATTTCTCAAGAGAAAAATCTCTACTAGCCGCTTCGCCCAAAAGAAACAGTTGTTTTTTTGGTATTAATAGTGGGGGCAGAAGAGCTGCTTGCTTTATGATGGCTGACACTCTTTCTGATTTTAGTTAAGCTGGAATCTAGCTCGCTTTTTGGCTCGTGTTGCTTTAGGGTTTTAGATAATTTATCCAGATCAGTTTTAATTCCATCAAGAGATTGGCCAATCTCTGTTTCAAGTTTGGTTTTTTCTGATTTATTATGAGATTTCATGGCATAATATGCAACGGCATTGCCAATTATTGGAATTACTGTTGCAAAAGCTAATCCTACTTTTTGAGCGTTTGATAGTTTGTCATAATCTCTAACTTTGCTAGTTTTTTCATGAAGTTCTTTGCATTTTTTAATTACGTCTAGGTCGCATTTTGTATAGTCGATGTCGGCAGATTTCCCTTTTAAATCTTTATGGTTTGCAATAATTTCTGCAGCTTTTGGATTGTTTAAGAATTGTCCTAAATTCGATTCCATGTTTAAGAGCTTAGGGGCTTCTTTTTCTCCTAATTTCTGTATAGCTGCATATTTTTCCTTCAAATCTTTTTGCGCTGCGGGGCTCTCTGTGCTTAAATATTGATCTATAAGTTTTTCTAAAACATGTTGCTTAACACTTTTTTCATCTTTATCTAGTGGTCTTTCTTTTTCTAGTTTCTCAAGAAGCTCTTGATATTGTGTTTGTAATTTTGGTTTATCTGTTTCATTTGCTTTTAGATATTCATCAATAACCATTTTCAAGGCATATTGGTTTGGGTCTATGCCATCTATTTTTATGTTATTCTTGATTGCATATTGCACAGGATCTTTCTCTTGTGATTCGGCAAACTCTTCTAGCCATCCTCCTTTTTTGAATTCTTTGCTAATATTACTGAATTTAGCAACTATCTCAACTTGTTTTGCAATTTCCTGCATGTTTCTGAGATTTTCTTTAGTAATGTCTTTATATACTCTGTTTAAGTCGTCAAAATCATTAATTGGTATATTTTTTCGACCATCTTGAGAGCTGAATTGAGGTTCAGAAACAAGGCCAGCTGGATTGAACCCAGCCTTTTTTAGTTCGGCTATTCTTTGGTCAATAATCGCATCAATTTGATTTTCGCTTAATTGAGATACCATTTGGTTAAGTGACGTGGAATATTTTTCTATATCAAAATTTAAATTACCATCTTGGATTTCATTAAGATATCCGCATGCGTTAAGTGTGCCATATGTTGATTTAATCAATGTAGCAAAATCTTTGTTAAATTCTAAAAAAGATTTACCATGGTCAATTTTATTTATAGTACCATCTTTTTGTACCATCATATTCCCTGCGTGATAATCCATTTCTCCTAATATATGACAAGCAGCGACAACTTTTTCGAATCCTTTTATAGTAGTTAAATTTTTTATTTTTGGAGTATCATACCCTAATGCGCCACCAGTGTTTCCACCGGAGAATACGCTTAATTGTTCTACATCTTTAAAAAATTTAGAACGAACATAAAGAGATTTAGAATTTTCTTTATCTGGTGTAACAAGCTGCTCTTTGGGAGCGCGATCATAAAGCAAAAATTGGTACATTGTTGATCCTATAAACTCTTGCACCCCGTCCATTCTATTTGTTTTATCTTGCTCTGTAACGCAATCGCTTTCATTTTTATAAAATTGCTTGAGAATAAATGTTTCACCAGTTGCTTTTTCTGTAGCAACATAACCCGCACTAAATCCAGCACCTTTTGAACCTTTTGTTTGGAATGATTCTTGGTTAGAAACTATTTTATCTCTTAAACTTAACTCTACTGCGTCTTTTGTTTGTTGCTTTATTGGTGATTTTTCTCGTATTTTTTGCAGTTCTTCTGCCAAAGCTTCTCTGCGTTTACGATCCATTTCTTCTAATTGTGCATCTTTGTATTTTGAAGGGGTTTCTTTTGCCATATGATTTAGCTCATACTAAATAAATTTGATATCTTAAGATATTAACATTATTTTTATAGCAAAAGCAATTGCTCCTTCTGCAGATAAGATTCAAAAATTTTATCCAAAGGAGCTTTTATCACATATTCTTTACCAAAAACACTTGCTGGAATTTTTATTTCTAAGGCATGCAACATCATTCTGTTAAAAGGTTGATTACCGTATTTCATATCACCCAAAATGGGGAATCCAAGTTGTTTGCTGTGATATCTTAATTGGTGCATTCTGCCGGTTAGGGGAGTGTATTTTATTACTGATCTGTCTTTGTTACTAGCTAGTATTTCATATGAAGTTTTAGCGAATTTTCCATCTTTAGTTTCTTTGACAATTTCATGAGCTCCAAGTTTTTCTTTACCAATATAACTTTCAATAGTCCCTTGCTTGGAGATAATAGACATATTACCTGATAATATTGCTAGGTAAGTTTTTTTTATTTCTTTATTTCTAAAAGCTTCTCCAAGTAAAATTGCGCTGTTTAAATTTTTAGCTATAACAAGGACGCCACTAGTATCTTTATCCAATCTGTGAACTAGCCTATACTCACTTTTGTTAATTTCATTTAGGTACTTTATAGCATGGTCGATACTGATATTTATTTTACTTCCTCCTTGAGCTGCAATGCCAGTTGGTTTGTTAATAGCAATAAAATGATCGCAAGAAAAAATAAGATATTCGTTAAGAATTTTATCAGCAAGTGAAATAACCGCGGGAGAAAAATAGCTTTTTTCAGAATTTGATAAATTGCTATTTACTTGCCCAGCAAGATAATCGGCAATAGTTACAATATCACCTTTGGTAATTCTGGTGCTTGCTTTTGCTTTTTTGTCATTTACCTTAATGTTGCTTTGGCGCAGGGCTTTTTCAATCATGCCTTGGGTTAAATAAGAAAATTTTCGCCTCATGAATCTATCTAGCCTTGTTTCTAGCAATTCTTCGATTATAAATTCTATCATTCTAATTATAATTATCTCTAGTTGTAACTAAATATTTCACCCATAATAGGCTAGATAAGAGAATAACAGCACCTAATTGGTGAATTAATGCAATTGTAATTGGTACTACATAAATTAGAGTCAAAATCCCAAGCGTAATTTGGAATATAAGAGTAATCATTACATATATTAAAGATTTAGATAATAACGAATTTTTTATTTTAAATCCAAGCAAGCAGCTAATTAAAATGCTAATAGTAACTATATAAGCAAGGATTCTATGCATAAATTGAATAAAAACAGGGTCATAAAAACTTTCTAAACTAAAAGCTTTCTCGGTGACTTCCTTTGGTATTATGGCATCTCCCATTAGTGGAAATTCATTATAAACAAAGCCAGCATCAAGCCCTGCAACAAATGCTCCAAAAGCTATTTGAATGAATAGTAATATTAAAGAGATAGTCAGCAAGTTATTAATTGGAGACAGATTTAAAATGGGAAATGTTGTTATGCTAAAAGAATTAGCTATTAATTGCCAAAATAATATTGCATATAAAAACATTGCTAGTAAAAGGTGAATAGCTAACCTAAAATGGCTCACATGAGGGTCTAATGTAAGGCCACTTTTTACCATATACCATCCGGCAAAGCCCTGGGTGATAAGCAGAATTAATCCTGCAAAATATATAAAAATTTTAGTTCCCGAAATTGTGCCATTAGATAAAAAATATATCAAAGGTATTAAATATAATATACCAGTAATACGCCCAGCGATTCGGTGAATAAATTCAATCCAAAAGATTGATTTAAACTCACCTAGCTCGATAGAATTGTTTATTTTTAAATATTCAGGAGATTTTTTATATTTGTCAAATTCAAGATTCCATGACTCTTCGGTTAAAGGTGGTAAAATACCAGTGACGGGTTTCCATTCTGTTATCGAGAGACCGGAATTAGTCAGGCGAGTTAATCCACCAATGAAAATCATGCAGATAATAGCAAGACACATTATTTTGAGCCATGCTATAAGAAGTCTATTATGTAAAATTTGCATTTTGTTAATATAAACTGATAATAAGAGTAGTTAACATGGTAATTAATAGGCAAAATACTATAAAAACTGCAGTTTGCTGATTGTGCAAAACAGAAAGTTTCTTTAGCATCTGTTCTTCTAATGAATCCAAGCGCCATTTTTCTTTAGCAGTTTTTTGGGGATCATTGTTTTTCCAATATTTATATAGAAAAGAAAAAATATAGCCAATATTTTCCAAAATATTTAGAGCTTGACCATTTTTTTTGTAATTATTTTTCATCATTAAGCTAGTTATTATCACTGCAGAAAAGCCAAAAATACCAAGTTGTTTTAAAGCGTCAAAATAGATGTTAACATCTATTTTGTAGATTGATGTAAAATCAATGGTAGGTGATACTAAAAACCCTATAAACCCTGTAGCAATAGCTGATATGCTCATTAAAATCAGGCTGAATCTATTATAAAAATTGAGTTTTAATCTATAAGACTTATTTGGCTTAATTTTTATCAATTTAAAACATTCTTTCCATGGTAGTGCTATTATGCTAATTATTCCAGCTAACAATATTACTAAATAAAAGAAGCCCTGGGCAAATGAGTGAGATATTTCTATTTTACTGTAAAAACTTAAAGTAAAAGGGATGTTTATCAGTAAAGCCGTTCCAATAAGAGTAGATATTAGCAAACTCTTATTCCCAAATTTGCTAAGGTTGGAACAGGAGGTAATTCCTAGCCTATCCCGCAGAGTAGCCGCAACTATGCTAAGTAGAGATTTATAAATAATATGAATGAATAGATAACATACCACCCCTAGAGTCGATTTATCACCAAATGCAATACCAAGAACCATTACCCCCATCGAGACTATCGATAAATAGCATAATAGTGCAAATATGTTATCCTCAAATATTGCCTTAAATCCGGCATATATAATCATTATCAAAGCTATATATTTTAAAGGCTCAAACCCAATGAAAATTTTAAGTAACAGGATTATTGAGAGTTTAGTAGTAAAATTAATCAAATATAACGATCCAGAAGCAGATGCTCCGTTGTAATAATTAACCATCCAACCAGAAAATGGAAAAGCAGCTATATTTATTACCATGCCAATGAACATGATATAAAGCATAGTATTTGAATATTCTGGGCTACCTATTAGGTCAGTAACTAGCATTATCTCTGATGAGTTATTTACTGACATAATATGAGTAATGCCAATTAAAATCATATTGCTACTGATTAAATGCGTTTGGAAATATTTTGTTGCATAGTGGCTTGATGTTAAGTTTAACTCGTTTTTATTATTAGCTATGCTTTTATTGTTTCCTATAAAAATAATTATAGAAGAGATTATCATCATTAGCTCAAGACCTACAAACATTGAGATAAAATCCTTGGCTAGAAGGCTGATAAAAATTGAAGCCCCATAAGCAAAGCCAAATATTAATTCAGAGTATTTTTTTTGACCAAGAGCATAAGAATTAGCAGCCAATAATACTATTAAAAATGCAAAACCAAGCAATTTATTAAAATCATCAAATTCCCATATTAATTTTAAATTATACAATTCGTAAGAATATTCACCTTGTCCTAAAATTAGAATTATTGCAGTCATAATAGGTCCAAGAAATGCAATAAATTTGAATAGTTTGCACTGTTTGTTAATAACTAGCAACACGGATATAAAAAATATCATTATAAGTGCTGGATGAAACAAAGGCAGATCTGGTGACAATAACTGAGTTCTCATTTTGTTATATAAGTAAGAAAAATATTAATAAGTTGTTGAACAAAAAAGAAACCAATAACTAAGCTTATACATAATGTAAGGCTAATAAATATCATAAGAGGCAAAGCTTTTTCTAAATTTTTAGAATCTAACTGATCCATTGGCTTATAGATGGCAATGAGTATCTTACCAATATAGAGCCATGAAAATATAGTGCTAAGAGCAAGAATTACCATCACAAATAGATTTTTTTGATCAGCTGCAGCTAACATAATATAAAGCTTACTTATAAATCCAGCAAATGGAGGCATAGCTATTAATGATAGGCTAGATATTAGCATGATAAAGCTAGTTTTTGGCATATTGATGCTTATGCCGGCAAGATCATTGATATAATAGGTCTTTTTTGTACTATAAAAATTACCAGCAGAGTAAAACATACAAATTTTTGTAAATGAGTGCGAAACCATGTGAATAACAGCTGCCGCAAAGCCTTTGGGAGTAAACAAAAAGGCACTAATTAGCGCAACAGATAGTTGAGTGATGGTTGAGTATGCCAGAATCATTTTGATTTCATTATGTTTTAGCGCTTGCAGGGAAGAGTATAATATTGTTATAGCTGGTAGGAATACTAACCAATTATAATCGGTAAATAAATATTGAAGATATTCAAGGCCGAAAACATAAAAAAGGATTTTATATATACAAAATAAACCAGTTTTGACTACAACAACAGCGTGGAGTAGGGCGCTAACGGGATAAGATGCAACCATTGCTGCTGGCAGCCAACCATGTAGCGGATAAAGAGCTGCCTTGCTCGTGCCAAATATAAAAGCAAGTAATAAAAAAATTGCTGAAATATCTGAAAAATAGTTTCTGATAAATCCGCCACTGACAAATGTACCAGTACCGATTTTAGAGTAAATTACTATTATTGCTGGCAAAAATAATATAATTCCACTTAACAATAAAATTTTTAAATATTTATATAAACCATTAATAGTTTTTTTATCAACTTGATTATGAATTATTAACGGAACTGTGCATAATGTTAGTAGTTCGTAAGCTATAAACATGGTAATTAAATTTGCAGATAAAGCCACTACGCAACCAGTTAAAACACAAGCATTAACAAAAAATAAATATCTACTGGAATTGGCAAATTGGTTAATAGCTAAAAATTTTATAGTATATAAAAGAGCTGGAATCCAAAGCAGTGCCAGCATAGTTAAAAATATAAGACCAAGGGGTTCTAGATTAAATGCTATCGAATATTTACCGATATTTAGCAACGTAAATTTTATTTCAACAGATTTAAGGAACAGATAGCCAATAGTTATTACGTTAACAAAAAAAAATCCGCTAATAGTGAGTAAAAAAAAGCTTCTAATTTTACTATCTTCTTTTTTGAAAAATGGTACAGCAAGGTTGATCATACCAAGAAGCATGGTAGAAATAATTAAAAAACTTGTATCTGCGCTGCTAATCATTATTTAATTTATTTTTACTCAATTTTTATTCTAACCTATAGTCATAGAAGTATTGTAACCAATTATTTCTACTATTTCATTCATATATAGTAACGTGAAAATATGTACAATTACAATGGCAAATAGTCCGGATAAATTAGTATCTATTTCTATTGTTCCATTTTCTGTTGTATTAGCAAAAATAGCTTTGGCGAATTTAAGGTGATATAATATCCCCAGCACCGAGGCAATTATTACAGTAATAACTTCTAAGATTAAATTTTGTTTAATTAACAAGTCAAGTATTTTGATTTTTATTATAAACATACTAGTTATTGGCAGGGATGCGCTAAAAAGGATAATAAAAGCTGCCAGAATTTTAAACCAATTAGAATTTTTTATTTGTTTCATTGAATTTATTTCAAGGCGATTTGTTTTATTTTGGATATGCGCTATTAAGGTAAATAAGCCAATTTTATTGATGCTATCAATAATCAGTAGCTGGAATAGTAAAGATTTTGCTGACCAAATTGATAAAAGGAGAAAAACATAACCAATTTGTAGAGCGGTTGAATAAATAATAATTTTTTTGATATTTTTTGCCTTTAAAGCTAAATATGAACAAATAATTATTGCAATAATTGCCATAGATCGCAAGATTATGGAAATTGGTATGTAGATTAGCTCCGCTTCAATAGTAAAATGCATAAAGCGCATTATCATATACACACCAAGTAAACTGGAAATAGCGGCACTATAAGTAAGCATGAAGGGCGTAGATGCAGAATAAGCTCTGATCATCCAAAAATGTAGCGGAAAAAATGCCATTTTCAAGATCGCTCCGGTTAGAAAAAACACTATAGCTGTTATTAAAATATTTAACCCAGCTAATTTCCCATTTTCCAAGCTATAATTCTTTTGTAAGATATTAGATATATCAGTAATGTTAAGACTTCCAGTCATCGAAAAGAAGAAACCAATAGATATAAGTATCAAGGTTGCACCAATTGTGCCGATAATTAAATAATCAAATGCGCCAATTAAAGCCTTTGGATCTTTTCCTTTTGACATTAAAACATAAGTTGCAAGAGATGAAATTTCAATAAACACATAAATATTAAATAAATCGTTGCTGCTAATTACACCAAGATAACCAGCATGTGCGAATAAAAGCAAACTGTAGAACATATGGTGCTTTTTATCATCGATATATTTGGTGATTGTTTTGTTGATAAGCTGTTTGCCAAAAATCAGAAAAAACAATAATACAGCATTTACATACACTATTATTGGCTGATTTAGGTAATCTAAGCGATATTCTATACCAATTGGTGCGTGCCAATTACCAAAAGCATAAGAGAGCGGATCTTTTACAAAAGCTGTTAAATAAATTCCAATTATTAAATTTATTGCAATCCCTATGCTTGCGATCATCCAAGAGGTGAATTTATGAAAAGTAAGCGCGCAAAATAAAGCTCCAAAAAATGGTATCAAAACTTGTAAAGCAGGTAATTGTTTAGCTAAAATCATTATCATCCTCTGCTTCTATTTTGCTTTCTAATATAGTGCCATATTCTTTATGTATTTGGTATATCAAAGCAAATCCCACAGACATGGTAGCAAACCCTACTACAATTGCTGTGAGCATTAAAACATGAGGCAAGGGGCTTGAGAAATTATAAGAATCGCAATTGTCTAAATTTATGCAAATATCGATTGGCACAACTCCTTTACCAGCTTTACCAAGGGCTATATAAAAAAGCAGTACTGAGCTTTGAAATATCCCAAGACCTATTATCTTACGCAAATAATTATCGCTTGTTAACATTATAAAAAGTCCGGTAGTTAACACTAGAACTGCGAAAAAATAAATAATATTTTGCATTATGCTAGAACTAATCCTCTTTTAAAACTAAATAAATTAAACACATGATTGATGAGACTGTTAAGCCAACTCCAATTTCAATAGAAAATATACCCATATGCTGGCCAATCAGAGGGTCTTTTATTGATAAAATTTTGGCAATTGAATTATAATCTAAATAATTATCATCAAACCAAAATGAAACAAGCCCAGTACAGGCATAAATTAATACGCCAATTGTTGCGCAAATAATAAGAGCTTTTTCCGAGAAAAATTGATAAGTTTTTTTACTGCCATTTATGAGGTCAAAAGCAATTATTCCCGAAGCAAAAACTACTCCAGCTTGAAACCCTCCGCCTGGGGAAGCTTCCCCATTTAACTGGATATAAACAGCATATAAAACTATATATGGGATGATAAATGAAATCACCAGTTTTAGTATAGAAAAGCTTTTTAGCATTACTCCTTCCTTCGTGCGAGAATTAAAACAACAGCAAGGCCAGCAATTAAGATAACGCTGGTTTCGCCTAAAGTATCGTAGCCTCTGTAACTTGCAAGTATTGCTGCAACAATAGATGGTACACCAATATCATTTTTTGTATTCTCTATATAGTATTTTGTCAAATGTAAGTGTACGGGTGTATTTGTTTCTCCGTATATAGGTAAGTCGGAATTTGCAAAACTTAAGAATCCAATAAAAACCACGCATAGGATTATTGCTAAAATTTTTCTCAAATTATGCGGTGATTGATCGGTTATATTACCAGAGATTTTTACCAAATTTAGTAAAACACAACTAGATAAACAAGCTCCAAGTGCTGTTTCGGTCATAGCTACATCTGGTGCATCCATGAGTAAGTAGCATATTGCAATTATTAGGCTAAATGCTGACATTAACAAGACTGATTCGAACAAATTTTTAGATATTATCAATTTGAAGCATACTAGCAGCAAAAAGACAGAACTAATCACCAGCAGGGCAATATTTACCTGGGAATCAAGCAATGGTGGGATGGTAAAAAAATCAGTCATTTAATTCTCCCGTCTTCGTCTATTTTATAGAGAACAGATGCTCTAGCTATAGCGTGTGTTGACACGGGATTTAGTAATAATATCAATAACGCTATTATTAGTAATTTAAATATAAGCGCTATATCTGTTTGCAGAAAGCTAAGGCCTACTAAACAAAAAGGTATTCCACAACATTCAATTACACCACTTGCATGGATTTTGGTATAAAAGTCGCGAAATCTAAATAATCCCAAAATACCAGAAGCGATAAAACCAATCCCAATAATTATAAATATAAAACCTATATATATCATTTTATTTAATTTAGATAGTTATGATCTCGATTTAAACAGAGACTTATACATCATCAGAAGCTACATCATTTTCTTTTCTAGAACAAGGATTCTATAAAATTTTTATTTTATTTTTAATTTTATACTTAGTGTTCGATTAATTAAAAGTTACAACAACAACTATAGGTATAAGTTTTAATTATATATTTTGGTATTTAATGCCAGGAGGTAAAAATTGCAAAGTGGACATGTCTGTAAAGACTTTATTATAAAGTCCGATTCCTTACAAAACACTATAATTTCTGGTTATGCAAGTGTTTTTAACATGGTGGATAGTCAGGAAGATCTGGTTGAAAAAGGAGCTTTTAAAAATGCTAAACGAGAGGGTGTAAAGCTACTTTGGCAGCATGATAGTTCAACACCAATAGGGGTAATAAAATCTCTGTATGAAGATGATTATGGTCTTAAAATTGATGCAGAAATAAACAATAAAACTACGGCTGGCAGAGAAGCTAGTGAACTTATAAAACAAGGAGCAGTTCAAGGTTTAAGCATCGGTTTTTGTCCTATAGATTTTACCTATAACAGTAAGAACATAAGAGTGCTGAAGAAAATAGATCTTATGGAAATAAGTATAGTTACTTTTCCTTCTAATAACAAAGCAGGAATTAGAGCGATTAAGGGATCGCGCACTCCTAGAGATGGTAGTGCTTTTAATAGACTGCAGAAATTATTAGAAAAATTAATATCCAATCAAAATAAGAGGTAAATATGGAACTTCCAAATCAACAAATAGAGGCAATTGCTGATAATGTGCAAACAATTTTAGATAATGAATCGAAAAAACTATCTAATATCAAGATGTTAGAAACAAAATTTAATAATTTGCAGAATGCTGTTTTAGGTCCTTTTAGCCATTCTGTAGAATGCATAGAGGAAGAAAAAGCTTTTGGTGATTATTTAAGAAAAGGTATTGCTTCCGAATTTATTACTAAATCTTTAAGCACCGCCACTGGTGAGGCTGGTGTTAGTGTGTCTCCTAGTTTAAATACGCAAATAATTAGCGCAGTTAATGCAAAATCGGTGATGAGACAGCTAGCTTCAATTGAAACAATTTCAACGAGTAGTTTAGATCTTATAATTGAAGATGGGAGATTTGTTTCTGGTTGGATAGGCGAGGCTGAAGAAAGGGCCGTTACTGACACAGCAAAATTGAAGAAAAAAACCATCACTGTCCATGAATTATATGCTCAGCCAAAGGCAACGCAAAAATTGATTGACGATTCTGCTGTAGATATTAATTCATGGCTTGCGGAGAGGTTGGCAGATAGTTTTATTAAAACTGAGAACGAGGCTTTTATCACTGGTGACGGAGATAAAAAACCATTTGGTATTTTAGTTAATGAAGATATAAGGAAGATAGATGCTGCTGCAGCGGTAAACTCTGATATTTTGTTGAAATTAATCAATGCGCTAGATGAGGAACATATAGCAAATGCTAGTTTCTTAATGAATAGATCAACTCTTTCATCAATACAAGGCTTGAAAGATGAGAATGGTAGATTTATCTGGCAGCAATCTTTATCTGACCCTTTAAAGCAAACTATTTTTGGAGTTCCTGTTTTTTGCAGTTCTCATATGCCAAATGTTGGAGAAAACAATTTAGCAATAGCCATTGGTGATTTTAAAACAGCTTACAAAATAGTTGATAGAGCACAATTAGCAATAATGCGTGATCCCTATACTGATAAGCCTTTTATAAAATTTTATGCTGTTAAAAGAGTAGGGGGAGATGTTGTTGTTCCAGCTGCTTTAAAATTTGCTAAGTTTGCAGCGGCGTAAAGGAGGGGTGGTATGTACAATAATAATATTAGCTATAGAATTTTGGCGATTGAAGAGAGAGAGATATGGGCTTTAGAAGATGTAAAAAATTATCTTCGTGTTGTACATAAAAATGATGATAAATTAATTACTGGTCTCATTAACTCAGCAATAATTACTGCTGAACAGTTTCTGGCTTTAAGTTTCTTTATCAAAAAAATTATCTGTGTAATAGATAGGACGCCAAATTATCTAATACTAAAATATCTACCAATTTCGTCAGTAACAGGAGTTTTTCTTGTTACTGGCGAGGGTAAGAAAGATATTACAGAGGATTTTGGTCATGTAGACCCTAACAATCAAAAAATATGGTTTAATCAGAAATATTTGCATCGGAAGATTCAAGTAAATTACGATGCAGGATTAGGTGATAAAATTCCAAAAACTATCCTGCATGGAATTTTAATGCATGTTGGCATGATGTATGATTTTGGTGAGAATTCAGTAAATATTCTGTCAGAAGTAAAGGATATATACATGCCATATCGTGTTTTAAAGGTTTAGTTATTTAATATTTATATGTCAAAAAATCATAGAAAAACACTAATAGCCAAGCTGGTACACAATATTAACTTTTTAGAAAATGTTAGTGAATCTGCAACTAATGATCCAGTTTGGCAGGAAAAATATAATTGTTTTGCAGAAGTATTGCCATTAAGTGATTGTAAATATATGCCAATTGAAGGATTTAGTTTTGGTAATTTTATTACCGAGGAATATTACTTGTTTAAGGTCAGATATATGGATGGTTTAAACAAAAATTTACGTATTTCTTTTTGTCGTAAATTATATTCTATAAAACGTATAATTAATATTGGTCAGCGCAATAAGATTCTTAATATCATTGCTCATGAAATTTTGTAAAATATATGTCATTAATTTTTATTCATAGATTGCAACAAAAGATTGTACAAATACTTGAAACTTTAGTCAGAGAGCACGTAAATCAGGTATATATTTCAGTTGCTCAGGATGGTAATTATCCTTTTATTTTAATTAATTTTGTAAAAATTGAAAATCATTCAAAAGCTGGACAAGATATGTATCTGTTAGAATTTGAAATTTGTATTTTCTCCAGAGAACAAAATAAAAAAAGTCTAATAAATATTAGTAATTTGGTTGAAGGACTTCTCTTGGCTGAAAAACTTACAATTCCAGATTATAATATCGCGGGTTTGAAATTAAATGAGGTGTTATTTGATGAAGCCCAGGATCTTGTTCACAATAAATTAACCATGCGTTACAAAACTATGATTAAGAAAGAATTAATCTAAGATTTAAGAAAAGGTTTATCTAAAATGAGTATTCACGATATTTTATTGCCACCATGTTTAGAGGTATTTGTGGTGGGTAGATCTACGTTTGCTACTTCAAAAGTTGTTTGTGCATCTGGTAGAGAAATTAGGTCTCTTGATCAAGAGTCTATTAGAGGGCAATATTTATTAAAAGATTGCTTTTTATCTAAGTCAGAATTTATTGTTTTTAGCAACTTCTTCAGAGCAAGACGAGGTAGTAGATTTGCTTTTTTACTCAAGGATTTTGCCGAGTTTTCTGTACAAAAACAACGGATTGGTTTAGGCAATGGAGCAATTAAAGATTTTCAGCTATGTAGATCTTATGATGATGAGAAATTCCCATATATTAGGAAAATTACTAAAATCAAAAGAGATAGTTTAAAAATTTATATAGGAGAAACCCAAATCCAAAATTGGCATATTAATGAACAAATGGGAGTTATTACTCTGGAAAATCCGCTTGAGCAAGATCGAATTCTGTATGCGAGTTTTGAATTTTATGTAGTTGTTAGATTTTCTGAAGATAGTTTTGATTACCAGCCAAGATCAGATGGCACGATCGAAATATTGAATGTTTCGTTAATAGAGGTATTAGAGTGAGAGAAAATAGTAATGATTTTTCGAGCAAACACAAAAAACTACTAAACTCTAAACAAGGAGTTAGTTTTGTATATTTATATGAAATATTTTTATCAATAGAAGATCCATTAAGACTCAATTCTGCAGGGTCTGAAATTGTTATTCATGGAAAGAAGTTTTTTCCGTTTTCATCAATAAATTTGATCAAAGGTGATTTTAACGATTCTGGAGAAAATATAGTCACTTTAAACGGTATTTTTGAGATAGGTGGAGTCGATAGAAAAATGGATTTAGCAGGCTGTCAAATAAAAATTAGCTATTATTTAGACTCCAGTTTTAATCCATTAGTTACTTACTTTATTACCGAATTTGTAAAAAACGATTTAGATTTTACCATAAAATGTGAACCAGAAACTGTTAAATATAATCAATCATTATTATTATTTTACAGTAAAACATGTAGAGCCAATTTTGGCGATAGAAAATGCGGCGTCAATGTTAATCAATATAAAAAATCATATAAAATTCAATCCGTAAAATTTCAGATTATTACTTTATTAAATATGGATTTACCAAGTGGTTACTACGATTTAGGGCACGCTTTGTTCCTAAATGAAACTGGCAGAATCATTAGCTTTAAAATTATTGCTCATAATAATAATCAAATCACTCTAGAAAAAGAGGTAGGTGAGGATTTACTAAGACAGGAACAACTAAGCTTAATGCCCTCATGCGATAAAAACTTTAGAACTTGTTGCAATAAATTTAATAATGCAGTAAATTTCAGAGGCGAACCAACAATAGCTGAACATAATTTTTTAAAGAATGATGTGTAATAAACAAATAATTAAGCATTTCTTTTCTGGGTTTTGGAGTGTTTTTAGGTTTGAATCTATTAATGTATTGTTGCCAAAATCTCGGAATATTGTCACTTACGTTTTTAGTGTTGAAGATTATATTAACATTGCTTATGAAAATTTGAAAAATAACCATGAAAGAAACTAAAAAATTTTTTGACACTAATAGGCTCAATAAGGGCTATAGTAAAATGTCAATTAATAAACAAGCAGATGTCATTCCCACTGTTAATCAATATAGACATGTTTTACCTCCGCTAGATATTATTGCTCAGTACGAGGAAATGAGTCCAGGAGTGATAAGTAAAATCATTGATATGGCACAAAAAGAGCAAAATCATAGACATTCTATGGATTTACTCAATAACGAGAAATATAATAGAGCAACCAAATTTGGTAGGATGTGTTCGCTGATTTTGGTAGCGATTATTGCTGCGACAGCTCTTGCTTTGTCGTTTGGAGAACATTACGTAATTGCTGCTATGTTTGTGTTAGTGACGTTTGGAACTATTGGTATTGTGTCTTTTACTCAGAGAGCCAAAAAAATCAATAATAAACCATTCCATAAGAATTTTGATCGCAAAAATAGAGTTAATAATAACAAAACAAGCACTAATAATCGCTCTTAATAACCCATTTATGTTTTGTGATCTCCTATTTGCAATATCCTAGATTTTTAGGGGTATAGGAGTCAATATCTTAAGCTGTGCCATAGTTTATTGTAAAGAAGCTCTTGACATATTTAACCAGGTGCAAATATAATGGCAACTTACTTTTGGAGAGGTGGCCGAGTGGTTTAAGGCGCCCGCCTGGAAAGCGTGTTCACAGCAATGTGTCGAGGGTTCGAATCCCTTCCTCTCCTCCATGAAATAATTTTTAATAAACAGCGTACCTTGTAAAAGACGGAGGGCCTTGTTGCATGGGTCGCCAAAGCCAGTGTACAAGCGTCATTGCGAGCGACCACAGGGAGCGTGGCAATCCAGTACTTATGCTATAAAACGGCTTAACTCTGCGGTTTTATTTTTTCAAGATGGC
>JACCDN011117977.1_pt1 | contig 22020 bp, 27 predicted proteins | sample 7441691 | NCBI WGS metagenome assembly JACCDN01 (sample SAMN15323439, study PRJNA562643) | freshwater metagenome | isolation source: river surface water | place: USA:Blue River Watershed | collected 2017-08-16 | reverse complement strand
CTACAAAGAATTCCAGCTGCACCTGTCCGACGCCGACGCGAAGGTTCAGGGCGCGCGCTGCATGGACTGCGGCATCCCGTTCTGCAACAACGGCTGCCCGGTCAACAACATCATCCCGGACTGGAATGATCTGGTCTACCACGGCAACTACCGCGAAGCGCTGGACGTGCTGCACTCGACGAACAACTTCCCGGAGTTCACCGGTCGCATCTGCCCGGCGCCCTGTGAAGCGGCATGCACGCTGGGCATCAATAGCGATGCCGTCGGCATCAAGTCGATCGAACACTTCATCATCGACAAGGGGTGGGAAAACGGCTGGGTCGTGCCACAACCGGCAGTCGCCAAGACGGGCAAGAAGGTTGCCATCGTGGGCGCCGGCCCGGCCGGCATGGCGGCTGCACAGCAGTTGTCGCGTGCCGGTCATGACGTGACCGTATTCGAAAAGAATGACCGCGTCGGTGGCTTGCTGCGTTATGGCATCCCTGACTTCAAGATGGAGAAGTCGCACATCGATCGTCGCGTCGAGCAAATGCAGGCCGAAGGCGTGAAATTCCGTACCGGCGTGCTGGTCGGCAAGGACTTCCCGCAAGGTATCCTGAATCTCGCCAAAGAAACCGTCTCGCCGGAACAGCTGCAAAAGGATTTCGACGCCGTCGTCATCACGGGTGGCGCCGAAACCCCGCGTGACTTGCCCGTGCCGGGCCGCGAGCTCGATGGTGTGCACTTCGCGATGGAATTCCTGCCGCAGCAGAATCGCGTGAACGCCGGCGACAAGCTGAAAGACCAGATCATGGCCACGGGCAAGCATGTGGTCGTGATCGGCGGCGGCGATACCGGTTCCGATTGCGTCGGTACGTCGAACCGTCATGGCGCTGCGTCGGTCGTTCAGTTCGAACTGATGCCGATGCCGCCGGAGCATGAGAACAAGCCGCTGGTGTGGCCGTACTGGCCGACCAAACTGCGCACGTCGTCGTCGCACGAAGAAGGTTGCGATCGTGACTGGGCAGTGGCGACCAAGCGTCTGGAAGGCAAGAATGGCAAGGTCGAAAAGCTGATCGCGGCGCGCGTCGAATGGAAAGACGGCAAGATGTCGGAAGTGCCGGGTTCGGAATTCGAACTGAAGGCCGACCTCGTGCTGCTGGCGATGGGCTTCACCGCGCCGGTGAACACGGTGCTGGATGCGTTCGGCGTCGAGAAAGATGCACGCGGCAATGCGAAAGCCACCACCGATGGCGAAGGCTGCTATGCGACCTCGGTACCGAAGGTGTTCGCGGCCGGTGACATGCGTCGCGGCCAGTCGCTGGTGGTGTGGGCGATTCGCGAAGGCCGCCAGTGCGCGCGTGCGGTCGATGAATTCCTGATGGGTTCGTCAGTGCTGCCGCGCTGATCTGCTGCCAGCGTCAATCAGAAGGCCCGGGACATCCCGGGCCTTTTTGTTGGTGAGGGTCGATGGCGCGTCATGCGTCGCGTGTGATGAATTGCCGGCTACTTGTCGCCTGTTCACACGCGCACCAGCAGCAGTGCGAATTCCCGCTCCTTGCGCCGCGCGGTGGACGGCTCGGGCTGGCGGGCTCCATGGAGCCGGCTTGCGCTCCTCGGGCTTGTTGAAATGAAAATCCATCCCGGAGCAATCGCTGCCCTTGCACTACAATAGGCGCCTTTCCCTTCACATTCCGCCGTGACCGACCTCGTCGACATCCGTGACCTGCATTTCGGCTACAACGACAGACCGATCCTGTCGGGGTTGACCATGCAATTCCCGCGCGGCAAGGTCATTGCAGTGATGGGCGGTTCCGGCTCGGGCAAGACCACCGTGCTGCGGCTGATCGGCGGACAGATTCGTGCGCAAACCGGCAGTGTCACGGTGAACGGCCAGGAAGTCAGCGCGCTCGACACCGAAGGCTTGTATGCGATGCGGCGGCGTATCGGCATGCTGTTTCAGCACGGCGCCTTGTTCACCGATCTGACCGTGTTCGACAATGTCGCGTTCCCGCTGCGCGAAAACACCGACCTGCCGGAATCCATGATTCGCGACCTGGTGCTGATGAAGCTGCATGCGGTCGGCCTCTCCAACGCGGCGTGGCTGAAGCCGGCCGAAGTGTCCGGCGGCATGGCGCGCCGCGTGGCGCTGGCGCGTGCGATTGCACTCGACCCGGAACTGATCATGTACGACGAGCCCTTCGCCGGCCTCGACCCGATCTCGATGGGCATGACGGCGAACCTGATCCGCAAGCTCAATGATGCGCTCGGTTCGACATCGATCCTGGTGTCGCATGACGTGCATGAATCGTTCAGCATCGCCGACCATGTGTACTTCCTGTCGCAGGGCCGGATCGTCGCGCATGGCACGCCGGCGCAGATGATGGCATCCGATGATCCGTACGTGCAGCAGTTCGTGCGTGCGCAAGCCGAGGGCCCCGTGCCTTTCCATTACCCGGGACGCTCGATCGCCCAGCAGCTCGGCCTGCAGGAGTCTGCCTGATGGTCGCGCTGCTGGCATCGATAGGCAGCGGCGTGCGCGGCCTGCTGGCCGGGCTCGGGCTGGCGACCCGCACGTTCTTTGCGATGCTGTCCGCATCGCCCGGCTTGCTGAAGCGGCCGCGGCTGGTGACGGACCAGGTGCACTTCATCGGCAATTATTCGCTGGTCATCATCGCAGTGTCCGGCCTGTTCGTCGGCTTCGTGCTCGGGCTGCAGGGCTACTACACGCTCAACAAATACGGCTCCGAGCAGGCGCTCGGCTTGCTGGTGGCGCTGTCGCTCACACGCGAACTGGGCCCGGTGGTGACTGCCTTGCTGTTTGCCGGCCGTGCCGGCACCTCGCTGACGGCCGAGATAGGCCTGATGAAGGCTGGTGAGCAACTGGCGGCGATGGAAATGATGGCCGTCGATCCGATTAAACGTGTACTGGCGCCGCGTTTCTGGGCCGGCGTGATCGCGATGCCGGTATTGGCGGGGATCTTCAGTGCGGTCGGCGTGTTGGGCGGCTATATTGTCGGCGTACGGCTGATCGGCGTTGATGAAGGCGCGTTCTGGTCGCAGATGCAGGGCGGTGTCGATGTGTGGGCCGATGTCGGCAACGGCGTGGTCAAGAGCGCGGTGTTCGGCGTGGCCGTGACCTTCATTGCGCTGTATCAGGGCTATCAGTCGGCGCCGACGCCGGAAGGTGTCGCGCGCGCGACTACCCGCACCGTGGTGATGGGCTCGCTGATGGTGCTGTGGCTGGACTTCCTGCTGACGGCACTGATGTTTTCATAAGCAAGGATACGCATGCAACGCAAATCTCTCGATGTGTGGGTCGGCCTGTTCGTGCTGCTGGGTGCGATCGCGATCATGTTCCTCGCGCTCAAGGTCGGCAACATGAGCACGATGAGCTTCGGGCCCGGCTACACGCTGGTCGCACGCTTCGACAATATCGGCGGCTTGAAGCCGCGCGCACCGGTCAAGAGCGCCGGCGTGGTGGTGGGGCGTGTCGAGTCCATCGGTTTTGACGACAAGACCTTTCAGGCGCGGGTCACGCTGCGCATGGAAGGGGGCTATCAATTCCCGAAGGACAGCTCGGCCAAGATCCTGACCGCCGGTTTGCTCGGTGAGCAGTACATCGGCCTCGAACCGGGTGGCGATGACAAGAACCTGTCCGATGGCGACCGCATCAAGATCACGCAATCCGCGATCGTGCTCGAAAACCTGATCAGCCAGTTCTTGTTCAGCAAGGCTGCCGAAGCGACTGGCGAGGACAAGAAATGAACGCTGCCACGGCCTTGCGCCGCCTGATCCTCGTATGCCTGGCGTCGCTGCTGACCGCCTGCGCCAGCGCGCCGACCGGCACGGCCACCTTGTCCGGCGATCCGCGCGATCCGCTCGAGCGCTACAACCGTGCCATGTTCCGCTTCAATACCTCGCTGGATGACAACGTGATCAAGCCGGTCGCGACGGGCTATGCGGACTATGTGCCGTCGGTCATTCGCACCGCCGTCGGCAATTTCTTCGGCAACCTCGGTGATGTGTGGACTGCGCTGAACAACTACCTGCAGGGCAAGCCGCGCGAAGCGACCAGCGATGTCGGCCGGGTCGCGCTGAACTCGACCTTCGGCCTGCTGGGACTGGTCGATGTCGCAACCAACATGGGTTTGCCCAAGCGCGAAGAAGACTTCGGACAGACGCTCGGCGTGTGGGGCGTGAAGTCGGGGCCCTATCTGGTGCTGCCGTTCTTCGGCGCGAGTACCGTGCGCGATGGTATCGCCAAGCCGGTCGATCTTTTTTACGGCGATGCGCTGAACTATGTGGGCAATCAGCGCTTCGAGAACACGTCGCGCGTGCTGCGCATCATCGATGATCGTGCGGCTTTCCTCGGCTCCAGCTCGCTGATGGAGCGTGCAGCGCTCGATCCCTACCAGTTTTATCGCGATGCCTATCTGCAGCGCCGGGAGGCGCGGGTACGCGATGGCCGCGACGAGCGGGACTGAGCACCAGTGTCGGCAGGCGGCTAGCCGCTAGCCGCTAGCCGCATTTTGCCTGCTGGCCGGACAGGTCGGTCTGTCTGCGTCGGCGCGCTGGCGAGCGTGGCGCGCATTGGTTATCATCGACCTGACGCGCGGGCAAAAAGTGTTGCCTGCAAGAATCCCACCCAACGAGTTCTCCATGCGCTTCCTTCGTACGCTGCTGTTTCCTCTGACCCTCGCCCTCGCGCTGTTGCCGTTCCCGGCCGGTGCGCAGGAAGCGCCGGATGCGCTGGTCAAGCGCGTCAGCGAAGAAATCCTCGAGATCGCGCGTAACGACCAGCAAATCAAGGCCGGTAACCAGCAGCGCATCATGGAAGTGGTGCAATCGAAGATCATCCCCTACGTGAACTTTCAGCGCATGACCGCGATGGCCGCTGGTCGCTTCTGGCGCGAAGCCACGCCCGAGCAGCAGGCGCAGCTGACGAATGAATTCCGGACCCTGCTGATCTACACCTACTCCGGTGCGATCTCGCAGGTGCGCAACCAGAAGCTGGAATTCAAGCCGCTGCGCGCGGCGCCGGATGATACCGAGGTCGAAGTGCGGTCCAGCGTGGTGCAGCCGCGTGGCGAGCCGATCCAGCTGAACTACCGCCTCGAAAAGACGCCGAACAGCTGGAAGATCTACGACGTCAACATTCTCGGCGCCTGGCTGGTCGAGACCTACAAGGGCAGCTTTGCGGCCGAGATCAGCAAGGGCGGCATCGATGGTCTGATCAAGACCCTGGCCGAGCGCAACAAGCGTCTGGCCGCCCCGGCTGCAGCACCGGCAGCGCCGGCCCCGCGGGCCGCCGGCAAATAAGCCCATGGCATTCGCGCCGACCGTGCTGACCCAGGCTGAAGCTGCCGCCGTGCTGCAGGCCGGCCTGCACGCGATTGCGGGCGGTGAGACCGAGATCGATCTGCAGCATTTGCAGCGCTTCGACTCCACCGCCGTCGCTGCGCTGCTGGCCTGGTACCGGCAGGCGGCCGCGCAGGGCGTGCCACTGCGGGTGGCCAACCTGCCGCCGGGACTCGAGAGTCTGGCGCGGGTGTATGGCGTGGCGCCCTTGATCCGGCACTGAAGCTCGCCTTCCTTCGCTGCCGGAGACCCGTGCTCCCCGGCAAATCCCCTATAATCAAGGACTTTGCGCCGGTTTTTCGGTGCTCCCGCCGCTTTTGCCCACGATGGCTGCCATCCACATCGACAACGTCAGAAAACGCTTCGGCGCGCTGCAGGCGCTGGGCGGTGTTTCGCTCGACATCGCCGAAGGCGAATTCTTCGGTTTGCTGGGCCCGAATGGCGCCGGCAAGACCACGCTGATTTCCATCATCGCCGGCCTCACGCATGCCGACGAGGGCAGTGTCAGCATCCAGGGCCATGACGTTGTGCGTCATTACCGCGAAGCGCGTGCGCGTCTCGGCGTGGTGCCGCAGGAACTGGTGTTCGATCCTTTCTTCACGGTGCGCGAGACACTGCGCATGCAATCCGGTTACTTCGGCATCGGCAACAACGATGACTGGATCGACGAGGTGATGCACAACCTCGATCTGACCGCCAAGGCCGACACCAACATGCGCCGGCTGTCCGGCGGCATGAAGCGGCGCGTACTGGTCGCGCAGGCGCTGGTGCACAAGCCGCCGGTCATCATGCTCGACGAGCCGACGGCGGGGGTCGATGTCGAACTGCGGCAAACGTTGTGGAATTTCATCGGTCGCCTGAACCGCGAGGGCCATACCGTGGTGCTGACCACGCACTACCTCGAAGAGGCGCAGGCGCTGTGCAACCGCATCGCGATGCTCAAATCCGGCAAGGTGGTGGCACTTGATTCGACTGCGGCGCTGATCCGTCGCATCTCCGGTTCGCAGCTGGTGGTCAGGCTGGCCAGCGGCAGCCTGCCCGAATCGCTGCATGGTCTGGTGTCGCATCCGGAAGAACTGGCCGGCGGCAAGCAGTACACGCTGCGCGTGAACCATCATGACGAGGTTGAAAAAATCCTTGCCACCTTGCGCCAGTCCGGTGCGACGCTGGAGGACCTGCAGCTGCACCAGGCCGATCTCGAGGATGTGTTCATCCAGATCATGGGAGGCGCGCAATGACGGGCTTCCGTACGCTGCTGTATAAGGAATTGCTGCGCTTCTGGAAAGTGGCGACGCAGACGCTGACTGCGCCCATCGTGACCGCAATGCTGTACCTGCTGATCTTCGGCCATGTGCTGGAAGCCCATGTGCAGGTGTTCCCCGGGGTATCCTATACCGCTTTCCTGGTGCCGGGCCTGGTGATGATGAGCGTGCTGCAGAATGCGTTCGCGAACTCGTCGTCGTCGCTGATCCAGTCCAAGATTACCGGCAACCTGGTGTTCGTGCTGCTGACACCGCTGTCGCACTGGGAAATGTTCAGCGCCTATGTGGCTGCGGCGATGATCCGAGGCCTGACCGTGGGCTTGGGCGTACTGGTGATCACGGTCTGGTTCGCGAAGCTGTCCTTTGTTGCGCCGTGGTGGATCTTTGCGTTTGCGCTGCTCGGCTCCGGCATCCTCGGCACCATGGGCCTGCTGGCCGGTATCTGGGCCGAGAAATTCGACCAGCTGGCGGCGTTCCAGAACTTCCTGATCGTGCCCGCGACCTTCCTCGCCGGCGTGTTTTACTCGGTGCATACGCTGCCGCCGTTCTGGCTCGGCGTGTCGCACATGAACCCGTTCTTCTACATGATCGACGGCTTCCGCTACGGCTTCTTCGGTCAGTCCGATGTGCCGCCGCAGGTCAGCCTCGCGATCGTGTCGGTATTCTTCGTCGTGCTGGCCGGTATCGCGATCCGACTGCTCAAGACCGGTTACAAGCTGCGGCATTGAGCGCACGCATCGCCACTGTCATCGCTGTTGCTGTCACTGTCACTGTCACTGTCACTGTCACTGTCACCATCGCACCTAAGCCATCATCGTCACCCAGGTTGAACGAAATCTTTTTGCAAAGGCCCAACCGTGCTACCCACACCTGATCTGATCAAGAACTACATCGCTTCCGGACTGGAATGCACTCATCTCGAAGTCGAGGGCGACGGCCAGCATTTTCAGGCCCTGATCGTGTCCCCCGCGTTTGCGGGCAAGCGCCTGATCCAGCGCCATCAGCTGGTGTACGCGGCGCTGGGCGATCGCATGAAGGCCGAGATCCACGCGCTGTCGATGAAAACCCTGACGCCGGAAGAGTTCCAGGCCTGATGGACAAACTGCTTATCCGCGGCGGCAAGCGCCTGACCGGCGAGATCATGATCGCCGGCGCCAAGAACGCCGCGCTGCCCATCCTGTGCGCCGGCCTGCTGACGGCCGATACGCTGGCCTTGTCCAACGTCCCGAAACTGCAGGACGTGGTCACCATGAAGAAGCTGCTCGCGCAGATGGGGCTGGGTATCACCGAGCAAGACGGCGTACTGACCCTGCAGGGTGCCGGCGTCAACAAGCCCGAGGCACCGTACGAGATGGTGAAGACCATGCGGGCATCCATCCTGGTGCTGGGCCCGCTGCTGGCGCGCTTCGGCGAAGCCAAGGTGTCGCTGCCCGGTGGTTGCGCGATCGGCTCGCGCCCGGTTGACCAGCACATCAAGGGCTTGCAGGCGATGGGTGCCGAGATCCGCATCGAGGGCGGCTATATCCACGCGAAAGCCAAGAAGCTCAAGGGCGCGCGCATCGTCACCGACATGATCACCGTCACCGGCACCGAGAACCTGCTGATGGCCGCCACCCTGGCCGACGGCGATACTGTGCTCGACAATGCGGCGCGCGAACCCGAAGTGACCGACCTCGCGAACCTGCTGGTGGCGATGGGCGCGAAGATCGACGGCATTGGCAGCGACAAGCTGAAGGTCACCGGTGTGCCGGCGCTGCACGGCGCATCGCACAGTGTGGTTGCAGATCGCATCGAGACCGGTACCTTCCTGTGCGCCGTGGCGGCCACGGGCGGCGACGTGGTGCTGAAGCACACCCGGGCTGATTTGCTGGACGCGGTGATCGAAAAGCTGCGCGAGGCCGGTGCTATCCTGACGACCGGTGATGACTGGATCCGTGTGCAGATGGCAGGCCGGCCCAAGCCGGTCAGCTTCCGCACCACCGAATACCCGGGCTTCCCGACCGACATGCAGGCGCAGGTGATGGCACTCGATTGTCTGGCCGATGGCAGCAGCCGCGTGACCGAGACGATTTTCGAAAACCGCTACATGCATGTGCAGGAGCTCAATCGTCTGGGCGCTGCGATCGAGATCGATGGCCATACCGCGATCGTGCATGGTGTGCCCCGACTGGTCGGTGCGCCGGTGATGGCGACCGATCTGCGTGCGTCGGCATCGCTGGTGATTGCCGGCCTGGCGGCCGAAGGCGAGACCCTGGTCGATCGCATCTACCATCTCGACCGCGGCTATGACCGGATGGAACTGAAGTTGTCGGCCGTGGGCGCCGACATCGAACGCGTGAAGTAAAACAGGAAAGTGAAGCAGCAACCATGACCCAGACACTGACGCTGGCCTTGTCCAAGGGACGCATCTTCGAAGAGACGCTGCCGCTGTTGCAGGCGGCGGGTGTGGTCGTCACCGAAGACCCGGAGAAGTCGCGCAAGCTGATCCTGCCGACCAGTGATGCGGCGGTGCGCGTCGTGATCGTGCGTGCGTCCGATGTGCCGACCTATGTGCAGTACGGCGCAGCTGATTTCGGCGTGGCCGGCAAGGATGTGCTGCTCGAGCACGGCGGCGAGGGCTTGTACCAGCCGATCGACCTGAATATTGCAAAGTGCCGCATGTCGGTCGCGGTCCATGCCGGTTTTGATTATGCGAGCGCGGTGCGCCAGGGCGCGCGCCTGCGGGTCGCGACCAAATACGTGAATGTCGCGCGCGAACATTTCGCAGCCAAGGGCGTGCATGTGGACCTGATCAAGCTGTATGGATCGATGGAGCTGGGGCCGCTGGTCGGCCTGTCGGATGCGATCGTTGACCTGGTGTCGACCGGCAGTACGCTGAAGGCCAACCACCTGGTCGAAGTCGAGCACATCATGGATATTTCATCGCGGCTGGTCGTGAACCGCGCCGCACTGAAGATGAAGCGCGACAAGCTGCAACCGATCATTGATGCCTTCGACAGGGCATCACGCCGCGCGCAGTAAGAAGGCACGGCGCGACACAGTGCAACACAGCGCGTCACAGCGCGCCATAAAACGAAACCATTCGATTCCGCAGGACCACCGCATGAGCGTCAAGATTCGCCAACTGGATACCACCGAGCCCGGCTTCAATGACAAGCTGCTGGCGATACTCGCCTTCGAGGCGTCGGAAGACGAAGCCATCGACCGCGCGGCTGCCGGTATCCTCGCCGACGTGAAGGCGCGTGGCGATGCGGCGGTGCTCGAGTACACGAACAAGTTTGATCGTCTGTCTGCCACCCGTGTCGCGGCACTGGAGATCCCGCGTGCGGAATTGCAAGCCGCGCTCGACAGCCTGGCGCCGGCGCGCCGTGCCGCGCTGCAGGCCGCTGCGGATCGCGTGCGTGCGTATCACGAGCGCCAGAAGCAGGAATGCGGCTCGGACGGTTTCACCTTCACCGAAGCCGATGGCACTGTGTTGGGCCAGAAGGTGACGCCGCTCGACAAGGTCGGCATCTATGTCCCGGGTGGCAAGGCCGCGTATCCATCGTCGGTGCTGATGAATGCGATCCCGGCCAAGGTGGCCGGCGTCGCCGACGTGATCATGGTGGTGCCGACGCCGGATGGCGTGAAGAACCCGCTGGTGCTGGCCGCCGCGCAGATCGCCGGTGTCGATCGCGTGTTCACCATCGGTGGCGCACAGGCCGTCGGTGCGCTCGCTTATGGCACCGCCACCATTCCGTCAGTGGACAAGATCGTCGGCCCCGGCAATGCGTATGTGGCGGCGGCGAAGCGCCGCGTATTCGGCATCGTCGGCATCGACATGATTGCCGGCCCCAGCGAAATCCTGGTGCTGGCCGACGGCAGCACCGATCCGGACTGGGTCGCGATGGACCTGTTCTCGCAAGCCGAACATGACGAGCTTGCGCAATCCATCCTCGTGTGCCCGGACGCAGCGTATCTTGAGCGCGTGCAGGCCAGCGTCAACCAGCTGATCGCCGACATGCCGCGCCAGGACGTGATCCGCACCTCGCTGACCAACCGCGGCGCCCTGGTGAAGGCGCGCGACATGGACGAAGCCTGTGACATCGCGAACCTGATCGCGGCCGAGCATCTCGAAATTTCCGCGACGGACCCGCAGCAGTGGGCCAACAAGATCCGCCACGCGGGCGCGATGTTCCTCGGCCGTTACTCGTCCGAATCGCTGGGCGACTACTGCGCCGGCCCCAACCACGTGTTGCCGACCTCGCGCACCGCGCGCTTCTCGTCGCCGCTGGGCGTGTACGACTTCCAGAAGCGTTCATCCATCATTCATGTCAGCCAAGCCGGTGCGCAGACCCTGGGCAAGGTCGCTGCCGAGCTTGCCTATGGCGAGGGCTTGCAGGCGCATGCGCGCTCGGCCGAGCTGCGTCTGAAACAAGAGAGCTGACTCGTGAGCACTGCTGATCTGGCGTCCACGGTCGCCGAGCACATCATCCGCGCGGACGTGCGCGCACTGTCCGCGTACCACGTGCCCGATGCCTCCGGCTTTGTGAAGCTGGATGCGATGGAAAACCCGTACACGCTGCCGCCCGCGCTGCAGCAGCAACTCGGCGAACACCTCGGCCAGCTCGCGATGAACCGCTACCCGGTGCCGAGCTACATCGCGCTGAAAGCGGCGATCTGCGACAAGCTTGGTGTGCCCGATGGTTTTGGCGTGGTGCTGGGCAATGGGTCGGACGAGCTGATTTCCATCGTGTCGGTCGCGTGCGCGAAGCCGGGCGCGAAAGTGCTGGCGCCATTGCCGGGCTTCGTGATGTATGCCATGTCGGCGCAGCTCGCCGGGCTGGAATTCGTCGGCGTGCCGCTGCACGCGGACTTGTCGCTTGATCTGGACGCGATGCTGGCCGCAGTGCGTACTCACCGTCCGGCGATCACCTACCTCGCTTACCCGAACAACCCGACCGGCAATCTGTATGAACGCGATGCGATGCTGGCCATCATCGACGCGGTCGGTGACAGCGGCGTGGTGGTGGTGGACGAGGCGTACCAGCCGTTTGCCGGCACCACCTTCATGCCGCGCCTGCCGCAGCATCCGAACGTGATCGTGATGCGTACCGTGTCCAAGCTCGGGCTGGCGGGCATACGGCTGGGCTACATGTCGGCTGCCGCCGGTTTGCTGGCCGAGTTCGACAAGGTGCGCCCGCCGTACAACATCAATGTGCTGACCGAAGCCACGGCCACATTCCTGCTCGCGCATGGCGACGTGCTCGACCAGCAGGCCGCCGCGCTGCGTGCTGAACGCGAGGCGCTGGCCGCTGCGCTGGCGGCGATGCCGGGTGTGCAGGTGTATCCGTCGGCGGCCAATTTCCTGCTGCTGCGGATCACGCGCGCAGGCCTGAGCGGTAGCGCCGTGTTCGAGCGCCTGCTGGCGCAGAAGGTGTTGGTAAAAAATGTCGGTAAAATGCATGCACTGCTGGAAAACTGCCTGCGGGTCACCGTCAGCACGCCGGCCGAAAATGCACGCTTCCTGGCCGCACTGCAGTCCAGCCTGAATCCCTGACCACATCCATGTCCATGCAACGCAAAGCAGAAGTCGTTCGCGACACCAGCGAGACCCAGATCCGGGTCGCGATCAACATCGATGGCACCGGCCAGCAGCAGCTGGCCACCGGTGTGCCCTTCCTCGACCACATGCTGGACCAGATCGCCCGCCACGGCCTGATCGACCTCGACATTGCGGCCAAGGGTGACCTGCATATCGACGCGCACCACACGGTGGAAGACGTCGGCATCACGCTCGGCCAGGCATTTGCGAAGGCGATGGGCGACAAGAAGGGCATACGCCGCTACGGCCATGCCTATGTGCCGCTGGATGAAGCGCTGTCGCGGGTGGTGATCGATTTCTCGGGCCGCCCCGGCCTCGAATTCCATGTGCCCTTCAAGCGCTCGATGATCGGGCAATTTGATGTGGATCTCACGCATGAGTTTTTCCAGGGCTTCGTCAATCATGCGCACGTGACCCTGCACATCGACAATCTGCGTGGCGAGAATGCGCACCATCAGTGCGAGACCGTGTTCAAGGCCTTTGGCCGTGCACTGCGCATGGCGACCGAGCTCGACCCGCGTGCCGCGGGCACGATTCCTTCTACCAAAGGCTCACTCTGACAAGCCGCACGCAGGCGAAGCTTGCCTGCGTCGCCAGCCTTCCATGAACAAGATCGTCGTTGTCGATTACGGTATGGGCAACCTGCGCTCGGTTGCGCAGGCGCTGATGCATGTGGCGCCCGAAGCCGAAGTGAAGATTTCCCATGACCCCGATGCGATCCGCGCGGCGGACCGCATCGTGTTGCCCGGCCAGGGTGCGATGCCCGATTGCATGCGTTCGCTGAAAGCGTCGGGCGTGCTCGAAGCGCTGCTGGAAGCGGCGCATAACAAGCCGCTGTTCGGCGTTTGCGTGGGCGAGCAGATGATGTTCGACTGGAGCGAAGAGGGCGATGCGCATTGCCTGTCGCTGATGCCGGGCAAAGTCATTCGTTTTCGCCTGGATGCGCAGTTGCAGCCGGATGGCTCGCGCTACAAGGTGCCGCAAATGGGCTGGAACCGTGTGCGCCAGCATGCCCACCCGATGTGGGCCGGCGTGCCGGACGACAGCTATTTCTATTTCGTGCACAGTTACTACGCGGTGCCGGACAATCCGGCCCATGTGCTGGGTGAAACCAGCTACGGCAGCACGTTTTGCTGCGCTGCAGGAAGGGATAATATTTTTGCCACGCAATTCCACCCTGAAAAAAGCGCCGCCGCAGGTTTGCAGCTTTATAAAAATTTTGTACATTGGATGCCGTGATTCGGGGCCAGCCGACCAGGCAATCGAGCACGTGAACGCACGACACCACGACCGACCGCCACCATCGCCAGCCCGCAGCCGACACGCTCCTGACACCACCCTCTGACACTGAATCCACATTCCCAGTAGCCATGCTGCTCATACCCGCTATCGACCTCAAGGACGGCCACTGCGTGCGTCTCAAGCAAGGTGACATGGACCAGGCCACCGTGTTCTCGGATGACCCGGCGCAAATGGCCCGGCACTGGCTGCAGCGCGGTGCGCGCCGCCTGCACCTGGTTGACCTGAACGGCGCGTTCGCCGGCAAGCCCAAGAACGAGCCCGCGATCAAGGCCATCGTTGCCGCTGTCCAGCAATTCGCGGCCGACAATGATGTCGAGGAAATCCCGATCCAATTGGGTGGCGGCATCCGCGATCTCGACACCATCGAGCGCTTCCTTGATGACGGCATCTCGTACATCATCATCGGCACGGCGGCGGTGAAGAATCCGGGCTTCCTGCATGATGCGTGCAGCGCGTTCCCGGGCCAGATCATCGTCGGCCTCGACGCCAAGGATGGCAAGGTGGCGACCGATGGCTGGAGCAAGCTGTCCGGCCATGAAGTGATCGACCTCGCCAGGAAATTCGAAGACTATGGCTGCGAAGCCATCGTCTATACCGACATCGGCCGCGACGGCATGATGAAGGGCGTGAACATCGACGCCACCGTCAAGCTGGCGCAGAGCATGACCATTCCCGTCATCGCATCGGGCGGCGTGCACGACATCAAGGATGTCGAGGCGCTGTGCGCAGTGCAGGACGAAGGCATCCAGGGCGTGATCTGCGGCCGCTCGATCTACGAAGGCACGCTCGACTTGCAGAAGGCGCAGGAGCGCGCCGACGCGCTTTCCGGCGAGCTGGACGAAGACGCCTGACATGACCCTCGCCAAGCGCATCATCCCCTGCCTGGACGTGACCGCCGGGCGGGTGGTCAAGGGTGTTAATTTCGTCGAGCTGCGCGATGCCGGTGACCCGGTCGAGATCGCACGTCGCTATGACGAGCAGGGCGCCGACGAGCTCACTTTCCTCGACATCACCGCCTCTTCCGACGACCGCGACCTGATCCTGCACATCATCGAGGACGTCGCGTCGCAAGTCTTCATTCCACTCACCGTCGGTGGTGGCGTGCGCGTGGTCGATGACGTGCGCCGGCTGCTGAACGCCGGCGCCGACAAGATCAGCATCAATACCTCGGCCGTGACCAACCCGCAGCTGGTGGCGGATGCGGCCGACAAATATGGTTCACAGTGCATCGTGGTCGCGATCGACGCGAAGCGCAGCGCGGCGGGTCATTGGGAAGTGTTCACGCACGGTGGCCGCAAGCCGACCGGTCTCGACGCGGTCGAATGGGCGCGCAAGATGCAATCCCTCGGCGCCGGTGAAATCCTGCTGACCAGCATGGATCGCGATGGCACCAAGGTCGGTTTTGATCTGCCGCTGACGCGCGCGGTATCGGACGCGGTATCGATTCCGGTGATCGCGTCCGGTGGCGTCGGTGGTCTGAAAGACCTGGCCGATGGCATCACCGAAGGTCATGCTGATGCGGTGCTGGCAGCCAGCATCTTCCATTACGGCCAGCACACGGTACAGGAAGCCAAGCACTACATGGCGGCGCAGGGCATACCGATGAGGCTGGCATGATCGCGAAGGCGAAGTGGCTCAACCACATCAAATGGGATGAGCACGGGCTGGTGCCCGTGATCGCGCAGGAAGCGCAGACCAATGACGTACTGATGGTCGCGTGGATGAACCGCGAGGCGCTCGCGCGTACCGTCGAGCTCGGGCAGGCCGTGTACTGGAGCCGTTCGCGCAAGAAGCTGTGGCACAAGGGCGAAGAGTCCGGCCATTTCCAGCAAGTGCATGAAATCCGTCTCGACTGCGACGAAGATGTGGTGCTGCTGAAAGTCACCCAGGTGGGCGACATCGCTTGCCATACGGGTCGTCATTCGTGCTTCTTCCAGAAGTTCGAGGGCGGCGAGAACGTGGAGAATGGCGACTGGGTCGAGACCGAGCCCGTCATCAAGGACCCCGACGCGATCTACAAAAAATAATATGAGTGACATTCTGAACCGCCTCGCCGAGGTCATCGAAACCCGCAAGCCTGCCGCCGGCGGCGACCCGGACACGTCCTATATCGCGCGCCTGTTTTCCAAGGGCGACGATGCGATCCTGAAGAAGGTCGGCGAAGAAGCGACCGAGACCGTGATGGCGGCCAAGGACGTGCGCCACGGCGCCGATGCCGATCAGCTGGTCTATGAATGCGCGGACCTGTGGTTCCATACGCTGATCATGCTGGCGCAGTACGGCCTCACGCCGCAGCAGGTGCTGGACGAACTGGCGCGCCGCGAAGGCTTGTCCGGTATCGAAGAAAAGGCCAACCGCAAGCTGCAGGAGCGCGAGCAGGCCGAGCGCAAATAATCGCGGCAGTGCTGCGTGCCGCGCGCTGGATCATGATTTCGGCTGCGATCGCCGCAGCCAATGCCGGTACACTCCCACCCCTGACGACATCTCAGACGACATCACTGCGAGGAGCAGCCCTTGGACAACTGTATTTTTTGCAAGATCGCCTCTGGCGCGATCCCGTCGAAGAAAGTCTACGAGGACGAGGACCTGATCGCCTTCCACGACATCAATCCGGCAGCGCCGGTGCATCTGTTGCTGGTGCCGCGCGAGCACATCCCGACCCTGGCCGACTGCACCGAGAAGCATCAGGCCTTGTTGGGTAAAATGCAGTTGCTGGCGCCGAAACTCGCGCAGGAGCTGGGTGGCGGCTATGAAAACCGCGCTGACGGCCCCGCCGGCGGCTTCAAAACCCTGATCAATACCGGTCCTGACGGCGGTCAAGAGGTGTACCATCTGCATTTGCACGTGATGGGTGGCCCCCGTCCGTGGCGCGGACAGCGTTGACGCGACGCGCACAGATTTTGAGAATCGGATTCCTCAGGAATCCATCGAGGAGATAAGCAATGGGTTCGTTCAGTATTTGGCACTGGGTCATTGTGCTGGTGATTGTCATGCTGGTGTTCGGCACCAAGAAGCTCGGCAACATCGGTTCCGACCTCGGCAAGGCTGTCAAAGGCTTCAAGGATGGCGTGAAGGGTGCCGAAGACGGCGCTCCGCCGGCGCAGGTGGCCGACAAGTCGACCATCGATGTCGAAGCCAAGGAAAAATCCAAGCACTGACCCCGCCACTGACGCGGCGAGCGCAAGCCTTGCGTTCGCCGCACCCGCCTGAAATCCTGTCCAGATGATCGACCTAGGTCTCACCAAGATCGCGCTGATCGGCGCGGTGGCGCTGGTCGTCATCGGCCCGGAAAAGCTGCCGGCGGTCGCCCGCATGGCTGGCACGCTGTTTGGCCGTGCGCAGCGTTACATCAACAATGTGAAGGCCGAGGTCAACCGCGAAATGCAGATGGATGAACTGCGCAAGATGCAGTCCAGCATCGTCGATGCGGCGACCAACCTGAACAAGACCGTGAACAGCGACCTCGCCGACGTGGCGAAGGAAGTCAGCGACGCCGGCAAGGAATTCACCGAGGCAGTGGCGGAAGCCACCCATGCGTATGAAGGCAGTGAAAGCCGGCGCATTCCGGCCGATTGGGAACTGGCAGCGAAGCGGCGCGATTTCCGCAAGAAGAAGCTGCAGCAAAGCTCGCGCGTGCCGCTGTGGTTCAAGAACCAGTCCGGCAAGAAGACGCGCGTGATGTCCGGCGCCGCGCGCGTCGCACGCTTCCGTCCGTCATCCGGCAAGACCGTGAAGTTCTTCCAATAAGTCCATGTCCGACGAACAGCCTTCCGGTATCCACGAAACCTTCATCTCGCACCTGATCGAGCTGCGTACCCGACTGGTGCGCGCGTCGGCCGTCGTGCTCGCGGTGTTCATCGTGTTGTTCACGGTGTGGCCGGGTGCCGCGCAGGTGTACGACATCATGGCGCAGCCGATGATGCAGGCGTTGCCCGAGGGCTCGAAGATGATTGCCACCGGCGTCATCACGCCATTCATGGTGCCGGTCAAGCTGACCATGATGCTGGCGTTGATGCTGTCGCTGCCATGGGTGCTGTACCAGGGCTGGGCCTTTGTGGCGCCGGGCTTGTACACGCACGAGAAGCGCCTGGTCGCGCCGCTGATCATTTCATCGTCGGTGTTGTTCCTGCTGGGCGTGATGTTCTGCTACTTCTTCGTCTTCGGCACCGTGTTCAAGTTCATCAATGACTTTGCGCCGAAGTCGATCTCGGTCGCACCGGACATCGAGAACTATCTCGACTTCGTTCTGACCATGTGCCTGGCCTTCGGCCTCACGTTTGAAGTACCGGTGGTGGTGATCGTGCTGGTGCGCATGGGTATTGTGTCGATTGAAAAACTGAAGGAAATCCGGCCCTATGTGATCGTTGGCGCGTTCGTGATCGCGGCCATCGTGACGCCACCGGACGTGATGAGCCAGTTGTTCCTCGCAATACCGCTGTGCCTGCTGTACGAGGCCGGTATTCTGATCGCGCCCCTGTTCAGGAAAGCGACCACGGCAGCCGACGAAGGCGCCGACAGCGAAGCTGCCTGATCGCCGGGCCGGTGATGGTCACGGTGTCGGCCCGGCCGCCCGCAGCCATGCCACCAGCGGTGCGGCAGCCTTGAAATCGTCCAGTAGCAGCTGCGGCAAGCGATCCGGCGCCAGGCGCCGTATGCTGATCTCCCGCCACGCCACAAAACTCTTCAGCTTCAGATAATCCGCCACCGGGGAATCCGCGGCGAAGCCTTTCGGCACGCGCACCAGGCTGTCTTCCATCTGCAGTCCGCCAAAGAGGGACAGCAGCTGCTTGTCCTTCAATACCTTGTGCAAGCCGGCCGGGTCCGTCGCGACATGGGTGCGCACCGCTCGCAGTCGCTCCGGTGGTGGACGATACTCGCCACCGGCAACCAGCAACTGACCCTGTGCATCGATGTGGAAGTAATACGCAGGACCGCCTCCCTGGCTGGGCTTCTTCAGTCCGGTCGGCGTGATCGCTGCGGAGAACGTGGTCTTGTAAGGTGGCCGGCCTTTTGCGAAACGCAGATCGCGGTTCACGCGGAACAGCGCTTTTTTCGGATTGCAGGCGGCGATGGCGGGATCGAAACGCGCAATGTCGCGCACCAGGCCCGTCACCAGTTCGAGCAATTCTGCGCGCAGGATGTCGTAGCGTGGTCGGTTCATTACGAACCACGCACGGTTGTTGTTTTCTTCGAGTTCGCTCAGGAACTGGATCAGGTCGCGCAAATGCATGCGTGGCTCCTACGGCCGCGGGTATGGGTTGGGTCGGCGCTATCGGATAGCTTGGGCAGGTCAGACAGGTCGGACAGGCTGGACCCATCGGGTGCTGCCGCTTGCGGCGGCAACGCTGCTCATTCTTCGTCTTGCGGCAGCTGCGGCTGGCGCATGCGCGGACGGCGACCGACGGTCAGGTCGAGCGAGGTCTCGCGTGCCTTGCGCAACACCGTGATCTTCACGCGATCGCCTGGCGTCAGTTGTGCGACCAGGTTCAGCATCGACACGGTGTCCGTCACCGGCTTGTCCGCCACCGACAGCAGGATGTCGCCGGGCTTGATGCCCGCCTTGTCCGCCGGCCCGCCCTTGAGCACGCCGGCGATGATGGCGCCCGATGACTTCTGCAAGCCGAAGCTCTCCGCGAGTTCGGGCGTGATGTCTTGCGGCTCGACGCCTATCCAGCCACGTACCACCTGGCCATTGCGGATGATGGCTTCCATCACGGTCTTGACCGTGGTGACCGGGATCGCGAAGCCGATGCCCAGCGAGCCGCCGCTGCGCGAATAGATAGCGGTATTGATGCCGAGCAGATGGCCATCGATATCGACCAGTGCGCCACCCGAGTTGCCCGGATTGATTGCCGCATCGGTCTGGATGAAGTTTTCAAAGGTATTGATGCCGAGGTGATTGCGACCGAGGGCCGACACGATGCCCATCGTGACGGTCTGGCCAACGCCGAAGGGATTGCCGATCGCCAGCACCACATCGCCGACCTGCGTGTTCTCCAGCTTCGCCAGCGTGATGGACGGCAGATTCTTCAGGTTGACCTTGATGACGGCCAGATCCGTCTCGGGGTCGGTGCCGACCAGTTTGGCAGCGACCTTGCGGCCGTCAGCCAGTGCGACCTCGATCTCATCGGCCGATTCGATCACATGATTATTGGTCAGGATGTAGCCTTCGGAACTGACGATCACGCCCGAACCGAGACTGAGCTGTCGCTCATCGAGGCCGTCGCCGAAGAAGCGGCGGAACATCGGGTCATTGCCGAACGGGTGCGGCTGCTTTGCAGCCTTGGTGGTGAAGATATTGACCACGGCCGGCATCGCGCGCTGCGACGCATTGCGATAGCTGTTCGGCAGCTGCGTGCCGCCTTCGGTCTCGCGTACCGGTACCGTGGTTGACTGAACCTCGACGCCGCTGCCGGCGCCCCGTATCCATTCAGGCTTGAGGGTCGCTACAATGAACCAGAGTGCCAGCGCGACCGTGACGGTCTGCGCAAACAAGAGCCATAGACGACGCATGACAGGACAGGAAAGGATCGGTAAAAAAATGAGCGACAAGGACCGGGGCGGCGTGCACCGCGATACGCTGGACAAACACCTTGCCGGTACGCTTGATATTAACCGGTTTCGGGATTACTGCCCAAACGGGCTGCAGGTCGAAGGTCGTGCGCACGTGAGCCATGTCGTCAGTGGCGTCACTGCCAGTCTCGCACTGCTGCAAGCGGCCGCCGAGCGCGGTGCCGATACGGTGCTGGTCCACCATGGCTATTTCTGGCGCGGTGAGGATGGGCGCATCACCGGTACGCGCCAGCGCCGCATACGGACTTTGCTCATGCATGACATGAATCTGTTTGCGTACCACCTGCCGTTGGATGCCCATCCTGTGATGGGCAACAATGCGCAACTGGCGCAACGCCTCGGCCTTGCCGAGCAGGGTCGCTTTGGTGAGCAGGATCTCGGCTGGCTGGGTCGCAGCAGCGCGCGCACAGTCGGCGAACTGGCGGCCATCGTGTCGCAAGCGCTCGGACGCGCGCCGATGGTGGTCGGCGATCCGACGCAAGCCATCGATACCGTCGCCTGGTGCACCGGTGCAGCGCAGAATGCCTTATCCGATGCGATTGCTGCCGGTGCCAGCGTTTATCTGAGTGGTGAAATCTCCGAGCCCACCGTGCATCTGGCGCGTGAAACCGGGGTCGCTTATCTCGCTTGCGGCCATCATGCGACCGAGCGTTATGGTGTGCAGGCGCTCGGCGACTATCTTGCCGAACAGTTCGGCATTCGGCACGAATTCATTGACATCGACAATCCGGTGTAAACATCCATCGGAGTGCCCGGTGCATGCGGGCCGTCAAAGAAAGCAGGACTTCACACAGATCAATCCGCAAGGGAACAAAGCACAGGCATTCTGTACCGACGAGACGTTTGTGTCCGGATGGAGCCTGGATCATGCATCCCCCCGCATCACCGACACCTTGCCGCGTCATGGTGGTCGAGGATGATGTCGTTACCCGCCGCTTGTTGTGCAATGCGATCGAACTCGAACCGGCACTGCATTTGTCCGCTGCTGTTGATCATGTGGCCGATGCATTGCGCGCGATGGAAGCTTCGTCTTTCGATGTGCTGCTGACCGATCTCGGCTTGCCGGACGGGTCAGGTCTGGGTGTGATCCGCAGTTGTCGCCGGCTGGTACCGCATGCGGATATTCTGGTGATTACGATGTCGAGCGAAGATGAGCAGATCCTCGCGTGCATCGAAGCGGGTGCATCCGGTTATGTACTGAAGGAGTCCGGTCACCTCAACATCTTGCAAGCGATCCTCGACTTGCGGGCAGGCGGCTCACCGATCAGTCCCGTGATCGCGCGCAAGATCCTCGCGCGCATGCGGCGCCATGGTCCGGCGGTCGATATCGATGCCACCGGGTCCGACAGCTTGCTGACGCGCCGCGAATCCGCCATTCTCGAATTGATCTCGCGTGGCGGCACCTATGCCAAAGTCGCGCAGGCGCTGGGGCTGTCAGTCGGCACGGTGCAAACCCATATCAAGCACATCTACGGCAAGCTGTCCGTCCACTCGCGTACCGAAGCCATTATCGAGGCGCAGCGCCGCGGCCTGATCAGCTTTGGTGTGACGGCACGCTGAGCGCGCTCACTGACGCAAAGCCGGCGGGGGATGTCTAGCCTTCGGATGATCGGGGCTGTTCGGACTATCTCGACGTTCCCGCCTGTCTCGACTATCCCGACTGTCCCGACTATCTGGACTATCCCGACGATCTTCACTCCCGCCGCGCCCGGCGCCCCGACATCGCCACCGCCGCAATGTTTTCAATAAAACAATGCAATGCGTCGCAGGCGCCCGCATTTCCCGACTTCGGCGCTGGGCTTCTCCCCGATACAAAGAAGTGATGCCTCCGCTATAATGTAAGGTTGCTGGAAGTTCCGAAAAAATTAGCAATTTCACTTGATTGGGGTAGTCATGAGCGACGAAAACCAGGTCGACTCGGGTCGACGCGGCCTGCTGGTTGCGACCTGTGCAGCAGGT
>JACCDN010172409.1_pt1 | contig 22032 bp, 24 predicted proteins | sample 7441691 | NCBI WGS metagenome assembly JACCDN01 (sample SAMN15323439, study PRJNA562643) | freshwater metagenome | isolation source: river surface water | place: USA:Blue River Watershed | collected 2017-08-16 | reverse complement strand
GGCAAGGTCGAGATTATCGATCTGAGCGAGGACAATGTGCTGTCGCTTGCCTTTGGTGGAGGCTGCCAAGGCTGTGGGATGTCTCAAGTGACCCTCAAACAGGGGATTGAACGCATTTTGAAAGAACGATTTCCCCAAATACTCGATATTCGTGATGCAACAGACCATACTACGGGGGAGAATCCCTATTATCAGGCAGCGGAAGTAGGCAAGTGTGGAGGATAGATGCTTAAAAATTACGTAAGCGAACTCGACTTATTTCTTCAAGACTTTGATAAAACGGCTGGGGCTCATTCAGAGGCTCGGGCCCAAGAAGAAGCTAAGCATAAGCGTATTGCCGAAGCCAGAGATAATCCTGAAGCATCGTTGGATAACCTTAAACCATGAAAGAGAACACACGATTGTCTGATGATGCGGTTGACGCCATTGCAGCCGTGGTGCTCATTACCCTGGTTGTGAGTGTGCTGGTGTATTGGCTGGAGACGATGTAGTTTTTTAATGCGAAAAAGCGTACTTCTCTCTGCGTATGCTCTTTTTATCAAAACCCATAGCCGTTAATAAAGCAAAACTATCATCGATCATCATGGGGTTTCCACAGAGATAAACCAAATCTTGCGTGGGGTTGGGCTTAAGCTTTTCCAAGACGATTTGTACATGCCCTAAATGTTCAAAATCATGCTGTGTGGTGCTCGCGCGACTATAACAAGCATAAAAATGAAAGTTGGGATATTGCTGATCGAAGGCTACAAAATCATCCCCAAATAATAGATCGGTTGCGTGTCTTGTACCTTGGATAACGATAATTTCTAAAGCCGGATTATTGTCTAAACGATCTTTAATCTGATCGAGCATCGAACGATAGGGGCTTATACCGGTGCCTGTACCTACCAAGAAAATACGTGTGGGTTGTTCTTCTTTAAGCACCAAAAGACCATGCGGTCCGCTTGCTTCAATACAATCGCCGATGGCTAAGGCACTAAGATATTGCGTTGCAAGACCGCCTTCAACGTGGGCACAGGTAATTTCCAGGCTATTGCCAGAGGGTGGGTTTGCAATACTATAACTGCGATTGACCATTTTATCCGGTCCAGGTAAGTGTAATGTGACAAATTGACCGGGAATAAAGTCCAAAGCCTGGCCATCTTCCGTACAAAAGGTGTAATGACCCACTTGGCCACCCAAGCGTTGTGCTTTTTCTAGTTTATAACGTCGTTTTAGAATAGCCATTTGTTGTACTATGGGTGCCAATAAGAAATAGATGGAGGTCTTGATAGCATGAAACGCTGGATTAATCAACGAAATATCTTGCTAACTTACATGCTGATCTGTTTAACAGCCTGTAGCGCTCAGTCTCCGAAAGTGCCTCTATATCAGCGTTCTATGGTACGACAAGGACAACCCAGGGTCGCCCTTGTTTTAGGCGCAGGGGGGGCGCGTGCCTTAGCCCATTTAGGTGTTTTAAAGGTTTTGGAAGATGAGGGTATTCCCATTGATCTGATTGTTGGCAGCAGTGCAGGGGCCATGATAGGCGCTTTATATGCCGATTGCCCCAATGCTGAAAGGGTTAAGGAAAAGGTAATCGATCTGAAGAAAGAAGATCTACTGGATCCGTCCTTAGCGGGTTTAGTGATGGCACCCATTCGACATACAGGGCCTGTGAAAGGGGAGGCGCTTGAAAATTTTTTAAGCGCACGGTTAGAGGCTAAAACCTTTCATGCCTTAAAAATCCCGTTGGTACTGACAGCCACTGATATTGAAAATCATCGCTTGGTTGTTCTAAAACGTGGTGCATTGGTGCCTGCCATTCATGCTTCTGCAGCTTTACCGCCGCTTTTTGCTGCGGTTAAACTCAATCATCAAACCTTAGTCGATGGCGGTGTCATAGCACCCGTACCTGTAGAAGTGGCTAGAACCTTTAACCCCCGTTTTATTATTGCCGTGGATATTAGTATGGCACCGGTCAAAGAGCCTGTGACAGGGGTTTTAGATCTTTTAGATCGTGCTTTTCAAATTTGTTTTTATGAATTGTCCCATGTGCAATCTAAACAAGCTGATTTCCTCATTCGTCCCAATGTGAATGGTTATGGTACTTTTGATGACCAATATAATAGCCAGCTTTATGAAAATGGTAAGGCAACAGCACGGGCAGGCATGCAAGACTTAAAGAAAGCGCTTAAAGCACAGGGTATTGCGCTACGAAAAAGGTAAGCTTGCTTTCTAAAGTTCGCCAACCTTGCAAAAATTGACTTTTATAGACCCAAACCGTAGAATCGCCCGCAACGGACCCTATAAATCATCTAAAGAGGTTAGATCATGGCTGTTCAAAAGAGCCGTAGAACGCGTTCTACGCGTGGCAATCGTCGTATGCATGACAAATTATCACCCCCTACCTTGTCTATTGATTCAGAGACAGGTGAGGTACATCGAAGACATCACCTGACACCCAATGGGTTTTATAGAGGCGTGCAGATTATTGCTGCCAAACCGGTGAAAGCAGCTAAAGACTTTGAAGCTGGAGAATCCTAAACTTGAGCCTGTGCATTGCACTGGATGCCATGGGTGGCGACCATGGGCCGCGTGTCGTGGTACCCGCAGCACTGGAAGCACTTGCGCTACACCCTGAACTGGTACTGATACTTGTTGGAGACCCGGTGCTTATAGAAAAGCATCTGGCAGAAATCGGTGCAAGCCCTCATCCTCGTTTACGTATGCAAGCCGCCACACAAGTGGTGTTGATGGACGATCCGCCCGCTTTAGCCCTTCGTAAAAAAACAGATTCCTCCATGCGTGTTGCGCTAAACTTGATTAAAACAGGCGAGGCGCATGCCTGTGTAAGCGCTGGCAATACCGGTGCACTCATGGCCACGGCCCGCTATGTTTTAAAAATGCTACCGGGTGTGGATAGACCCGCCATTGTTTATGCCTTGCCGACCATGACAGGCCATGTGCATGTGTTAGATTTAGGGGCTAATGTAGATTGCGAGCCCAAAGATTTGGTGCAATTTGCCTTGATGGGATCCATTCTGGCCAGCGTGGTCGATAATCATCCCAATCCTAGCATCGGTTTACTGAATGTGGGATCGGAAGCCATGAAGGGCAGTGCGCAGGTTAAACAAGCTTCAGAATTATTAAGCCATTGTACTTCGCTTATCCATTACGCCGGTTTTGTAGAAGGCGATGATATCTACAAAGGTAAAACCGATGTGGTGGTCTGCGATGGTTTTGTGGGCAATGTGGCTTTAAAAGTGAGTGAAGGCCTGGCCAAACTTTTTTTTCAATCCTTAAAAGAGGCTTTTTCCAGTTCTTTGTATGGCAAGGTTATGGCTTTTTTTATGCTGCCTCTTTTGAAAAAATTAAGCGCTCGATTAGATCCCAATCAACACAATGGTGCCAGTCTTTTAGGTTTGAAGGGGGTTGTGATTAAAAGCCATGGTAGTGCTGGGATCCATGCTTTTAAGAGGGCGATACAGGTTGCCATTGTAGAAGCTCAAAAAAATCTACCTGAAAAAATTCAAGCCCAGCTTATGAGTCAATTGCCGAAAATGGCCGAATTACCCATCGAACGATTATCTACTGAGGAGATTGTTCTGTTGAATTCTGTTTCTGAGCCTCCCTTATGATGAGTGGATTATCTTGATTTACACACGTATAGCCTCCACCGGAGCGTATCTCCCCACGCGCATGGTGTCGAATGATGAACTGGCGCAATCGGTCGATACTTCCCATGCATGGATTCTGGAACGCACGGGTATCGAACAACGTCATATTGCAAACGCGCAGGAAACCACGGTTTTTATGGGGACTGAGGCTGCCAAACAAGCGCTGGAAACAGCAGGCATCTCTGCTTCGGATGTAGATATGATTATAGTGGCCAGCTGTACGGCTGAAAAAATTTTCCCCTCCATTGCTTGTCTTATTCAAGAAGCGCTTGGTGTAGCATCCATTCCCGCCTTTGATATACAAGCGGCTTGTAGTGGTTTTATCTATGCCTTGAATGTGAGCGATCACTTTATACGCTCAGGCCAGGCAAAACGTGTTTTATTGATCGGCGTAGAGGTAATGACCCGCTTGGTCGATTGGACCGATCGTAGAACGTGCGTGTTATTTGGCGATGGTGCGGGTGCAGTTTTATTAGAAGCAAGCGAAGCGCCGGGTATTCTAAAAATCCAATTGGGTGCGGAGGGTCGACATAAAGAGGTTCTGTATGCTGATAAAACCCCTGGATCCTTTATTCAAATGCAAGGCAACGTGCTTTATAAGGTGGCGGTACAGGTTTTAGATAAAGCAATCCGACAACTACTCGATGATACAAATACCGAACTATCCAGCATCGATTGGATGATTCCACACCAAGCCAATGCGCGCATGATTCAGGCTACGGCAGAAAAATTAGGGCTTTCTTTTGAACGTGTCATGATCACGCTTAATCAACATGCCAATACCTCCGCAGCTTCCATACCCTTGGCCTTAGATTGGGGCATTCGACAGCAGAAAATCAAACGCAGCCAGCGCCTATTATTCGAAGCCATTGGTGCTGGTTTAACCTGGGGTACAGCCTTGGTGCAGTACTAAGACCCATGACAAAGGGGGTGATGAATTGACAGTCCTAGACCAAAACGCTACCATTCGCTCTCTCAATCGAGTGTCGCTATGATGAATCAAAAATTAGCAGTGGTATTTCCAGGACAAGGCTCGCAGTCTGTGGGAATGCTCCATCAGACGGCCTTAGAGGCCCCTGTCATTCTTAAAACCTTTAAAGAGGCCTCAGAGGTCTTGGGTTATGATTTATGGTCTTTAGTCCAAGAAGGCCCTCTAGAGAAACTAAGCCAAACAACTTATACTCAGCCCGCCTTATTGGCAGCGGGTGTGGCACTATGGCGTTTGCACTTAGAAAATGTACCCCTGAAACCCCGGTATTTGGCAGGTCATAGTTTGGGTGAATATACAGCCCTTGTGTGCGCCAATGCCCTTGGTTTTCAAGAGGCGGTACAACTGGTCGCCTTAAGAGGACAGTTCATGCAAGAGGCCGTACCTTTCGGTGCAGGGGCCATGGCCGCTATTTTAGGTTTAGACGATCTAAAGGTCGCCGCATTATGCGAAACCGTATCCTTAGAAAATCCTACAGAAACAGTAAGTCCCGCAAATTATAATACGGTGGGGCAAGTGGTGATCGCTGGACATGCTGCCGCTGTGCGACGGGTTTTAGAACAAGCCAAAGCAGCGGGTGCAAGACGCAGTCTGCTTTTGCCGGTGAGCGTGCCTTCACACTGTGCCTTGATGAAACCTGCAGCACTGCATTTAGCACAAGCCTTAGAAAAAATTACTTTTCGTCCCCCCCTCATCCCTATCTTGCATAATAGTGACGTGGCTGAACATCAAACACCGCAAAGCATTCGCCAGGCCTTGGTCGATCAGCTTTCACTGCCCGTACAATGGGTACGAACCATTCGTTTGATGGTGGCTGCAGGGGTGCAAACGGTTTATGAATGTGGTCCCGGTTCAGTGCTTTGTGGACTCAATCGACGTATCGAACCCACGATCGATTGCATTGGACTATCCAATAGGGAGGCAGCCTGTGTCTCTGAATAAACGTGTTGCAGTTGTCACCGGTGCCAGTCGTGGTATTGGCAAAGCCATTACCTTACGATTAGGACAAATGCCAGACTTACAGATAATCGGGACAGCGACTTCGGAACAAGGCGCGACAGCCATTACGCGCTATCTAAAAGAAGCCCATATTGAAGGGCAGGGCATGGTTTTAGATGTCTCCAGTCTTGAAAAGGTCGAACATTTTTTAGACAGCCTTAAAAATACGGTAGGTATGCCCAGTGTATTGATTAATAATGCCGGTATTACTTGCGATGGGTTATTACTACGCATGCATGCTGAAGATTGGCTCAAGGTGATGAATACCAATTTAAATGGTACGTATTATTTAACCCAAGGCTGTCTTCGATCCATGGTCAAGCAGCGTTTTGGACGTATCGTCAGTATTAGTTCTGTGGTGGGATTAACGGGCAATGCTGGACAAGCCAATTATGCTGCCTCTAAGGCGGGGGTTATTGGTTTTATCAAGTCACTGGCCCGTGAAATAGGATCCCGTGGCATCACGGCGAATATCGTTGCACCGGGTTTTATCGACACCGATATGACACAAGTGTTACCCCAAGAACAGCAACAAACATTGCTGGAACAAATCCCCTTAAGGCGTATGGGTACGCCGGAAGAAGTCGCGCATGTCGTGGCTTTTCTGGTCTCAGCGGAAGCCGCTTATATTACGGGCGAAACCATTCATGTAAACGGTGGCATGTACATGTCTTAGGTTTTTTTATTTTTTAGAGTTTTTTTAGAGTAAGGAGTGTCTCATGGCGAATATGACAAGTATTGAAGAACGTGTAATCGATATTATCGCAAGTGAATTAAGTGTTGATAAAGCTAAAGTGGTACCCGAAGCTTCTTTTGTAGAAGACTTAGGCGCCGATTCTCTGGATAATGTGGATTTAGTGATGGCCCTAGAAGATAGCTTTGAAACCGAAATTCCCGATGAAGATGCACAAAAAATGTTAACCGTTCGAGATGCTATTCATTATATTAAGACGCATGTCTCCGTAGAAATCGAATAATAGGTAAGCAGATAAAGGGGGTATCGTGACAAAAAGGCGCGTTGTTATCACAGGATTAGGAATTGTTTCTCCCGTGGGAAATACGGTGGAAGGGGCCTGGGAAAACATTTTGGCGGGGCGTAGTGGTATTCGTACCATCGATACCTTTGACACGCAAGCCTTTAGTGCTAAATTTGCCGGATTGGTGAATGATTTTGATATCACACCTTATATGTCGGCGAAAGAGGCGCGCAAGTGCGATCCCTTTATTCACTACGGTTTTGCAGCGGCTGTCGATGCCGTCCAACATGCGGGCTTAGCGCTGCATGCAGCTCTGGATAAGGACAGAGTCGGTGTTTGTATTGGATCAGGTATTGGGGGTCTTTGGAATATACAAGAGACCGCGGATGTTCTGAAGGAATCCGGACCTCGACGTATCTCACCTTTCTTTATACCCGCAACCATTATTAATATGATTGCCGGACATGTATCCATTCGTTATGGATACCGTGGGCCTAATTTAGCCATCGTGACCGCTTGTACAACAGGTACGCATAGTATTGGGATTGCTGCACGTTCTATTATGATGAATGATGCCGATGTGATGGTCGCCGGTGGTGCAGAATATGCCTGTACACCCTTGGGTCTGGGTGGATTTGCAGCACTGCGTGCTTTATCCACACGGAATGATGCGCCTACCCTTGCCAGTCGTCCTTGGGATAAAGATCGTGATGGATTTGTCTTAGGCGATGGTGCGGGTGTATTGGTCTTAGAAGAGTATGAACATGCCATGAAACGTGGTGCAAACATTCTCGCGGAGCTTGCAGGCTTTGGGATGAGTGGGGATGCTTTTCATATGACACGCCCCTCCGAAGGTGGCGTCGGTGCTGCAAGGGCAATAGAAGCCGCTTTACGAGATGCCGCAATCGCACCTTCAGAGGTCGATTATATCAACGCACATGGTACATCTACACCGGCAGGCGATCTCGAAGAAATTTTCGCCGTGAAATTGGCGCTTAAAGAGGCTGCCAAACAAGTTTCTATGAGTTCGACAAAGTCGATGACCGGACATTTATTAGGGGCCGCGGGTGCTGTGGAGGCCATCTTTAGTATTTTGGCCATACGCGATCAAGTCGCACCGCCTACCCTTAATTTATTCAATCCCGATGAACATTGTGATTTAGATCTGGTGCCACATGCTGCCAAGAAAAGGCCTATTCGTGTCGCCATGTCTAATTCCTTTGGTTTTGGTGGTACCAACGGAACACTTGTCTTTAAGAAGCTATGATCAAAAAAACGGCTGGTAGTCGTCCGATACCTTTTAACGTATTTGACGAGGTACTAGAATGCTGCTAAGGCTACTGCTAGCCGTTTTTTTAAGTACAGCGCTTTTTTTTTACCATGCTCAGAAATGTTTAAACACACCCTTTGATCTAGCTGCCGATACCGTATTCATCATTCCCCAACAAACACCTTTGCGTGTTATCGCTCAAAATTTGGAAAAGGAAAATATTTTAAAAGATCCCACCGTGTTCTTGGGGTGGATTTTTCTAAAGGGTTTGCAAAATAAAATCAAAGCTGGAGAATATGCTATTAGCACTTCGATGACCCCTATCACGCTGATAGAGGCATTCTGTTCAGGAAAAGTGATTCAACATGCGCTTACCATTGTGCCTGGTTGGACCTTTGAACGTTTACGCTTCGCTTTGGATCAAGATCCTTATTTAAGTCATCAAACCCGTGGTCTGAGCGATCAAGCACTGATGGAAAGCTTAAGTCATCCTTCGGTCCATCCAGAAGCACGTTTTTTCGCCGATACCTATTACTTTCCTTTAGGGACCAGCGATCTAGCCTTTTTAAAACGCGCGTATGATCGCATGGAACAACAGTTAAAGACGCTATGGGAAAAACGTTCGCTTAATTATCCCTTGCGCTCTATCCATGAGGTTTTAATTGTGGCCTCGATTGTTGAAAAAGAATCGGCTTTTGAGCATGAATATAGAGATATTGCTGGGGTCTATCTAAGGCGTTTAATGATCAAAATGCCCTTGCAGGCCGATCCAACCGTTTTGTATGGTTTGGGTCCTGATTGGAAAGGGCCGCTTAACCGTGCAGGAATCGCTAAGCAAACACCTTACAATACCTATAAAAACAGAGGTTTGCCGCCTACGCCCATTGCCATACCCAGTCAAAAAGCTTTAGAAGCCACCTTGGATCCAAAACCGGGTGATGCGCTATATTTTGTATCAGCGCCTGATAGAAAAAGGCATGTTTTTTCTAAAAATTTAGAAGAACATCTGCGTGCTGTTAAACGTTATCGTCAAAGTATTTCAAAAGGTTAAAATCATGTTTATTACTTTAGAAGGTATTGAAGGGGTAGGGAAAACAACGCATTTGTCCTTTATAGAAGCCTATTTAGCAGATGCAGGGATCGCTGTCTGTAGCACACGTGAACCTGGAGGCACGGTGCTTGGTAATGAATTGAGAAATATTCTTTTGGCGCAAAGACAAGAAATAATGCATCCCATGGCAGAGTTATTATTAATGTTTAGTGCGCGCGTGCAGCATGTTGAAAGCTTCATCAAGCCTGCTTTAGTAGAAAAAAAATGGGTGATCTGTGATCGTTTTGTGGATGCAAGCTATGCTTATCAGGGTGCTGGTCGTGGCATTCCTTACGAGACGCTTCGATCGTTAGCGCAATTAACACTGGGTGATTTTAGACCTGATCATACTTTTATTTTCGATGCACCCGTTGAACAAGCCTTGGCACGCATGAAGGGTAGGGGGGTACCCGATCGTATCGAAAGCGAAACACAGGCTTTTTTTGAGCGTGCACGGCATTATTATCAGTCACTGCCTTTGAAAGATCCGACACGCTATAGCTTGATTGATGCCAGTGGATCGGTGGAAGCTGTACAAGACATTTTGATGAAACAACTGCGTGTTTGGCTCGAAAAACCGCAGGATAAGACATGCTAGAAGGCCGATTAGCCCTACAACATCGATGGCCCCAAACAGGCTGTCTTTTGTTGGTACATCAGGCTTTAAACCTGGCAAAAAAAAGCGCTTTTGACTATGCGGAAGAACGATTGTCCACAAAGACCTCTGCCAAAGTGCTGATGCAGGCCGGCACCCATCCAGATTTTCGTTATCTTGAACCTGCTGTGGGATCCCAATGGATTACAATTGATGTTATTCGTGAATTAACCGAATGGGCGACGCATAAACCCTTACTGAGCCAGCATCGTGTTGCCATTATTACGGCAGCCGATGCATTAAATAGACAAGCCGGCAATGCACTCCTGAAGACCTTGGAGGAATCGAGCGAACAAACCCTTTTTATATTATTAACCCAGCAACCCGCTTTGGTTTTGCCTACCCTTCGTAGTCGTTGTTATCGTTGTGATCTACATAGTCCAGAGCAGGCACAGACAAGCATGGCAACGCTTGTACCTTGGATGCAGATGGATCTGAGAACCCTGTCTGAGGCGGGTACCGATCCAATAACCTTAAGTCGTCAATGGATCGCTAAAGAAGGCCTTAAAGACCTCCTGGATGGCTTTTGGGGTGTATTAGTTGCGATGCAGCAGGATTATGCTCAGCAGGGAAGGGTGATCCACCGCCGTGATTGGTGGTCGCTGGTCGATAAGCTTCTTCAGGCCAAGCAATCGCTCACTGAAGGCGCTGTTGTTAATGATGGCTTAGTGCTTGGATCTTTATTAATAGAATATGCTGCTATAATGACCCCAAAGGACTGCTAGCAGGGTAGGTTATGACCATCTTAGAAGAAGCACCTAAAAAATCGAATGTACTCGTACTAACCATTAAGGATAAGGCTGTTTTATACAGCGCCTATATGGGTTTTTTGATCGATGGGGGTATTTTTATTCCCACACAGCGCCATTTTACCTTGGGCGAAGAAGTGCAGATGCTGATTAGCCTCATGGATGAACCGGAGAAACACCCTGTTGTCGGAACCGTTGTTTGGATAACCCCTATGGGCGCCCAGGGTAATCGAGCCCCAGGTATTGGGGTCCAATTAAACGGTCCAGAAGGCAAGGAAGTTCACCGTAAGATCGAAACGCACTTGGCGGGTACCCAAAACTCTGATAAACATACGCATACGTTGTAGGCTTGTTAACCCTCATCTTTGGAAAACGGTTGTAATATGCTCGTAGATTCTCATTGTCATCTTAATATGATTGATTACCAAGCTTTGGGTTCAGACCTAGACACGGTGATACAAGAGGCCACAAAAGCCGGTGTTGAGCACATGCTCTGTGTAGGCTGTGGTTTGCATAGAGACGCCGCCAGTATTATAAAAATCATTGAGCGCTATGAAAATGTCTCGGGTTCGGTGGGGTTACACCCTGATGAATCCGTTGCACAAGAACCTGGGCTGGCCGATCTGCTGGCTTTAGCGGATCATCCGAAGATGATTGCGCTTGGCGAAACAGGTCTGGATTATTACCAGAGCACTGAGAACAATCCAAGTCCTATTGTACAACAAGCACGGTTTGCGATGCATATTGAGGCTTCTAAAATAACCAAGAAACCTTTAATTATTCATACCCGACAAGCCAAGGCCGATACCATTGCGCTGATGCGATCAGAAGGTGCTGAACAAGCAGGTGGTGTGATGCATTGCTTTACCGAAGACTGGGAGATGGCGTCCCAAGCCCTAGACTTAGGTTTTTATCTGTCTTTTTCAGGGATTGTTACCTTTAAAAATGCGATTGATTTGCAAGCGGTTGCTAAAAAAGCACCCTTGGATCGTTTGCTTGTTGAAACCGATTCACCCTATTTAGCGCCGGTACCTTATCGGGGTAAGATTAACAAACCTGCTTATGTAAAAGAAGTCGCACTGTTTATTGCAAATCTACGCGGTATTTCGTTTGAGGTATTGGCTAAACAGACCACCGAAAATTTTTATCGTTTATTTAAAGTCTTTTAAGCCATGGAACACTGATATATTACCCGTGATTATCGAAATAATCACGGGTAATAGGGCTTTTACTAGTTCAAGATCCCTTGGTAAGTCTCACCCAGAGTCTGTGCAAGAATATGCCCAACCCCATAGGCAATCATGGCGGCTATGCCACCGACGGAGAGCATTTCTAGTCCCGCTTTAAACCAGCCCGTACCCACAATGAAAACCCGCAGGGAGCCGACCAAGAATAAGGTTAGTGCTGTTAACATACAGCTAATCAAAAATTGATGTTCAGAAAAATTGGGCATTAAAACGAAACTAATTAACGGCACAGCACCACAGATAATAAAGGCTAGAAAAGTTACTAAACCATGAAGCAAAGGATCGGTGTAACCAGAAACACCTTTTGTAGCAGCACTCACACGGGCACTCAGATAACTAGAAGCACCCATCGATACACCATCACCCAATAAATTAACCACGCCTAAAATAATGATTACCAAGGGGGCTAATTTCGCGCCTTTTACACCCGCGACCACACAAAAAGTTGTCACAATGCCATCATTCGCACCATAGATAATATCTGCAATATAGTGGCGTAACAGGCCCATAAATCCTTTGCGAGATGCTTGCTGGGTATCGAGAGTCATAGCCTTCCTTAAATGCCGCGTTTAAAGGCTTATCAATAAAGCAAATCGCCTTAGATTGCAAGCTTCTCTCCTAAGGCTATACTATTTCAGATGTATCTAGCAGAGTGAGGATGGATTTTATGCCGAGAAAGAAAGTTAATAAACAAAACGCTCGCTTACCCTCCAACCGAGCGCTTGTACTATTGTTTGTGAGTATTGCACTGTTCACACACGTTTCTATAAGCCTGCATGAGCATTCGCAATTAGCGTATTGGGTATCTCACACAAAGCCTATTTTTTCACGTTTTAAGGTCAAGTCTGTAAAATCGTTTTATCACCACGCCACACAAGAGACGATTAAGCCATCGGCTGTAAAACAGAATAAAAATATCACAATACTTTCATTTGCAACCGATCCTAAGCATTGCATGTTAAAGTTATTAACGGACAGCAGCCCCTACCCCGTAGAAATACTGGGGAAAAATAAAAAATGGCAATCCCATCGCGATAAGCTTGAGGCCGTCAAACGGTATCTATCAAAAAAAAACCTGCGCAACTCCGATAAAATTATTATGTTTGTAGATGGGTATGATACTTTTTTTGCACCTGGGAACCAGGATATTATTAAAAAATTCCATACCTTTCATAAGCCTATTGTCATTTCGGCTGAAATAGGCTGTTGGCCTTTCCATACCCCTGCCTGTATTGATAAAACACTGTACCCTAAAAGTCCAACGCCCTTTCAATATGTGAACTCAGGAACCTATATAGGCTATGCTTCAGCTATTTATAAAATGTTAAAAGAGGTTTTACATGACCATCCTCAGCAAAGAGATGATCAGTATATGCTTCATGATTATTTTATCAATCATCCCGATCACGTTGCGCTCGATTATCATCAGGAAATATTTTCATTGCTCTATGAAACAAGACTAAACAATTATCATTATGACGATCAAACAGGTTTTATAAGCAATCTTATCACGCACAGTACGCCGGTGGTCTTTCATGGCAATGGTCCCTTCCCTGTTAAACAATTGCTATTACAGTTACATGCTAGGGCTTATAAATCTGCGGGCAGTTGTGATAATCATTAGTCAATATCCGGATTCCAAAAATTTTTATATTTTAAGCGATAAGATTCTATTTTTAGAGGGCTGTCGCTATTTAAAGTAAAAGACAGTGCGCCATGATGCATGCTATCAAAAACAGGGATAGAAGCTTCTCGATAACGTTGTAGTATGGCGGGTTTGGGATGCCCATAGTGATTCGCGTAACCCACGGTGATAATGGCATACTGTGGATGAACAGCAGCAATAAAAGCCTCAGAGGAAGATGTTTTACTCCCATGATGAGGTACGATTAACACGGTGGATGCCAAAGCCTGAGGTACTCTCTGTATCAGATCGATTTCGCTCTTAGCCTCGATATCGCCCGTCATTAAAACACTCTGAGTGCCTGCCTGGACTTTCAACACACAAGAGCGATCATTTTTTTTACCCTGATAGTCGATGGTCGGATGTAATAGTTCAAATAAAACACCGTCCCATTGCCAGTGTTGACCCGCTACACAGGGATCCACCACGCGATCGGCCAACGGTTGATCGCTACTCATAATATGATGTACAGGCATCGCTTTGATAATAGAGGCCGCCCCGCCCTTATGATCATTATCGGCATGGCTAATAATTAGGCGATCAATCGCCTTCTTTTTACGGGTTGCTAAAAAAGGTAATACGACTTGTGCCCCTGTGTCGAAATGCTTTGATAACTGAGGTCCAGTATCAAACACTAAGACATGATTTTTGGTTTCTACCACGGTTGCCAAGCCCTGCCCCACATCCAAGACTGTAATCCCCGCCATTCCCTCTTTGATCGCAGACACAGGACGCAATAGCAAGGGTAATAAGGCCACGATCCCTATGTAACGTCCGGGTAACCCTGTGGGTAGCAAAAAACAAAGAAGTCCTGCCATGGCTACCCCTATCAAAGGGGTGTTTTGATGAACCGAGTCCCAGGTGGCATAAGGCCTATTTGAGAAGGTTTGTAATACGGGCCATAAGCCTTGGAGTCCGTAATCGCCCATCGAAAATAAAATGCGGGCCACTGTCTTAGAAAAAAATAAGCTTAGGGTTCCGCCTAAACAACAGGGTACGACCCAAAAACTAAAATAAGGAATCGCTATAAAATTAGCAAGCGGTGACACCAAAGAACAACTGCTAAAAAGGGCTAAACTCATGGGTGTTAGGCCCAAAAATAAGATAAAATGGATCCGACCGCACTGAAACCACCATCCCTTTTTACCTACGCGATTTTGCATGCTATACAAAATAATCCCAACGGCTGTAAAAGATAGCCAAAAACCGGGCGACAAGGTTGAAAGCGGATCGCACACTAATACAAGCCCTAAGGCTATCCAATAGGCTCTGCTGGTATGCTGAACTTTTCGTAAGATCACACGCAACATGAAAGCAGAAATCATAAAAATGGCACGCCTAGAAGGTATCGAAAATCCAGATAAGGCCGCATAAAGACAAGCCAATAACCAGCCCATAAAACACGCGCACGTTTTGATCGATCCTGAAAAACGATTGGGTGGTAAACAATAACAAATTTTCTTCGTTAAAAAATAGAAAAAACTAACAATAAGACTAATATGTAAGCCAGAAATGGCTACAAGATGCCCCGTGCCGGTCTGCCTAAAAACCTGCCAGTGTTCGTGGGTGATCAAAGATTGATCGCCCATACTCAAGGCCATCATCACACCGACAAAAGGCCTTCCCTCTAAAGCATGGGCTACCTGATCCCGTACCCAAGCGCGGATCCGATCCAAGGAATAATCCCAATCATGATCACGAAGTTTTTCAAAAGGCCTTTTAGAGACAATGCTTCCCTCTGCCACCCATTGATGCTCAAAAAAATATTTTTCAAGATTCATACTGCCAGGATTGGCATAGCCATGCGGTCGTTTAAGTTTAACAACAAAACGCCACTGTTCTCCTACACACACTTTTCGGGGTGGATCCCACCAGCGCAATTTGACAAGCCCCGGCTTGGGCCATTGGGACATGGGCTGCACGCTTTGGATTTTAAACTGAAACTGCAGGCTTTTTCCTTTTTGAACGGGCAAGCTATCGACCAGGCCTACGACTTCGATGGGTGTTCCAACAATCTCGTTTGGGATCCAGCCTTGCACAATGGATCGGGCAGAAATGAAGACGACTAAAAAGCCCAGAGAAAAGGCTAAAAGAAGCCGTGCCCAGGGTTTAAAGCGTGTGTACAAAGCCAGTAGCAGTACAAGACCATTGCCAAGCATCACGCTTTTAAGGGAGGGCAAATCGCTGCAGCATTGTAAGCAGAGAATCCCCAGAAAATAGCTTAAAATAATACCCACCATAGTAGGCAGATTCTAGGGTATTAGAGAAACAGAAGGGATCCGATGAATAACCTATACAGTGATACGGCTGGCAGCACCAATATTATACTTCGCGTGTACTTAAACAACCATGATGCAAAGTGACGATACGGTCCATCTTGGCGGCTAAAGCAGGATCATGGGTAACAATAATCAGACTGGTTTGATGCAAGCGATTAAGGGATTGTAAGATCTCGAACACTTGCAAGGCACTTTCATCATCCAAATTGCCTGTGGGCTCATCCGCCAACACACAATCGGGACGGTTAACCAAAGCCCTGGCAATGGCCACCCTTTGTCTTTCACCACCGGATAGTTGTGCTGGACGATGTTTCAAGCGATCGTGCAGGCCTACAGCGATCAGGCACTCTGTCGCACGGGCTTTGGCGATGGCTATCGGTTGTTTGCCAATCAATAAAGGCATCGCCACATTTTCGAGTGCACTAAACTCTGCCAATAAATGATGCGATTGATAGACAAAGCCAAGAGATTGATTCCGTAATGTTTCAATGGCGGCTTCTGTTAAGGTACTAAGATCCTGCCCTTTTAAAAAGACTGCTCCCGAGCTTGGGTGGTCTAAGCCCCCTAATAGCTGTAAAAGGGTTGTTTTACCCGATCCGGATCGTCCCATAATCGCAATTTGTTCTGCACGCGCCACCGATAAGTTCACACCCTGAAGTACGGGGATGCGATTACTACCCTCTTCGTATGTTTTAGATAAGTCTTTACACGCAATGGCGCTGTGATGATCCATCCGCTTATGCATAACGTAGGGCCTCGGCAGGTTTGATGCTGGCTGCGCGAAAGGCAGGATATAAGGTTGCTATAAAACACATCGCGATGGCAGAACCGACAATCGTTAGAACATCCGAAGCATGCACTTCCGAGGGTAAAAAGCCAATCAAATAAATTTCCTTGGAAACCAGCTCTACATTTAAAAAGCTTTGGAGCAGATCGGCCCATCCACTAATGTGGGTGGCCAAAAATAGCCCCCCTAAGATACCTAATACCGTTCCAATAAAGCCAATCATAAGACCTTGTAACATAAAAAGACGCAAGATCGATGCACGACTAGCCCCTAAGGTTCTTAAGATAGCAATATCCGATCGTTTATCGGTTACCACCATCACAAGGCTTGATACCAAATTAAAAGCAGCCACCGCAATAATGAGCAATAAAATAACGGTCATCACTGTTTTTTGAATTTTGAGCGCTTTAAAAAAATTACCAAAATCGAGTGTCCAGTCCGAAACCCAATAGTCTTGATGCCATTTTTCATAAAGATAGCTTGCAATAGCCGGTGCTTCTAATTCATCCTGTATGCTTAATTGCATACCACTCACCCCACCCTGCATACGAAATAAGCGATCGGCATCTTGGAGATCGATAAAAAGCTGTTTATCGTCATACAGCTCGCCAATACTAAAAATGCCCACCACCGTAAAACGTTTCATGCGGGGTAAGATCCCTGCCGGTGTTATAGAGGCTTCGGGTACGATAAGGCTTATTTTATCGCCTAGGCTTAAGCCTAAATTTTTAGCGAGGGTTGCACCTACCAATGCACCATAATGCCCAGGCACTAAATCTTTTAGGGTACCTTGCTTTAAGGTCTTTAGCCCTGGATAAACTTTTTGGCTTTGCGTAGGTTCAATACCGCGTACAGCCACACCCTGCGCACGACCAATACCTTGTGCATTTAGCATGGCTTGTCCACTAATAAAGGGTGCCACACCCATAATCTGAGGGTCTTCAGAGAGGGTTTGGCTAAGCGCCTGCCAATCTAGTAAGGGCCCTCTTAATTTACCCAGGGTAATATGGGGTGTACCGCTTAGCATTTGCACACGGATTTCACGATTAAAGCCATTCATCACCGAAAGCACAGTAATGAGTACGGCAATGCCAAGGGCGATCCCTACAATAGAGGCTAAGGAAATAAAAGAGATAAAGTGGTTTTGGCACTTGGCGCGCACATAACGGTAGGCAACAAAGGCATAAAAGGGTTTAAACATTATTCACAATTCACCTTTGCAATTAGTCTTGCCCCTAGCCCCCTTTTGAAAGGGGGCCGACCGATAGGTCGGGGGGATTTTTCAAATTAGAGACGAGCTGCTTGTATTTTCGCAGCGACTGCTGCACATTGCCCAATATTGGAAGTAGGTCGTTGCGGGCCCCCCCATATGTTCCCGAACAAACCCTGAGCGGGTTCCGCTCCAAGAGAAAATTGTGTTGTAAAGTCACTGTTGTTCTCTATAATCTCAGCGCTCTCTCTCAATAAATTGGTTAATGTCGTTTGTGCTGCTGTAAAGCGTGCAACTAAGGTATCTGCATTCATCGCTTCAGCTGCAGTTCTTTCTAAGGTTACAAGGGTCTCATCAACCGTTAGTTTCTCTTGTTTCATCGTAGCCTCTGTAAAGCGTGCATGTTTGCTGGATAATTCACCCGCTTTCATATGCAACTCCTTAAACAAACCCAACCTGCTCTGCAGACTTTCGTGTTTCAAAGCATCACCAACTGTAGGATGAGACATCGCACGGGCTAGTGGGTTTATTGCCTCTTGGTATATGCGGATAGTAGTTTCGATCTCTTGTTTTTTATCATCCTCTGATGATGCAGCGATAGCTGTTAGTTTTTCTAATAATCTGCGCTCTTGATCACTCAAACAATCATTTGCTGCTGCAAGTTCACCCTCAGCGACTAATTTATCGATTAAGCTCGCCCATACACCTATAGAATCAGGATCCTTACGCCATGCTGCATTGAGAACCTTAGCGCTGGTACTTTCCCCTAAAGCTTCAACACGCATCGAAAAGTCGGTTGCTGCTGTACCCAGTGCTTCTGATTTTTTTGAGTACTCGTCCATTTCTTTTTTGCTTAAAGGATCGCCTGGTCTTTTGGCAGATTCAAACATGGTTTCTTGAAAACCCATCAGCATCTTCATGAGGGGTCCAAAGATGCTTTCTATGAGTCCGGCAATGCCTTTCATACTACCAAAGACATCCCCACTAAAGAAGGTTGAAACATTCCCTAGCAGACCATCCATCATGCCATCGAATCCACCCTTTGTGGCCCCGCCTGTTTGGCTTGCTTTGGCAGAGCTGGTCTGATATTCAGAGAAAAGTCTGGAAGTGTTATTTTGCAGGGCAGTGCCTATAGCTGCAGCTTGTCTAGCAGCATTATTACCAGCTGCAGCCACCTCAGTCATCACTGCAGCACGCAATTGCTCACGCAATACGGGCGCGGCTTGTGCGTAATCGCAAGGTGTCTTGTAACCCTGACTAGAATTATGGTCGGCTGTTATGATTAAGTTTGCATTATCATCATGATTGATAGCTTGGAATCGATAGCCTTTATCTTTTCTAAGCAATCTTAGGGTTGCATGATGATCTGGTGCATCCTCTTCAAGAGTGTCATCGGTTTCAGCTAAAAAATCTTTAAGGCCATCTGCACCAGTATTTCGTGGATCGTTAATATTATTAGTGATGCTTTCAAACTCTCTATCTACCAAGCGTTGCAAGGTTTCTTCTCGTTGTGGATCGGCCAATGGAGGACGGCTTTTGAGAATGGCTTCTTTTATTTCAGCTTTAATGCCTTCAGGGGTTTTATAAGACTCCACTCTAATACCAAATCGCTTTCCTAATTTTGCGACAGCTTCTACAGATACCTCTGCCGAACCAGAATCACCCTGCCCTGTTTCTTCTTCAGGTAGCATGCGTCTAAGGACGGGCCCCAAAAGCATTTCTCGATGCATCGGATCTGTGGTGTGTTCAACAATACGGACTAGCTGCTGCAAGCTTAAGTAGGTGCCCCATTCATCATAAAATGCCTTTGACAATTCTCTTTGAAGTGCAGGATCGGGTTGTATAACAGACTGACCATCCGCTTTTTTGGAGACAAGCACATGCACCAAAGCATTCAAGGGACCATTGTTCTGGTAATGGCTCGTCTTCGCATTCATGTGGTCGAAAGCTATTGGCATATACAATCTCCTCTTATTCCAATGAGTGCATTAAACCATGTCTTATACATAAGGTCAATAACTAAATCTGTTGTATATCACCTTATTTTAAGGATTTTATAGGGGCCTGTCCTGCCTTGCGTACGGGTCTTCATAAAGTTCCAGGCCTTCAGGTCGATACTAGGACTATACATCCATACATTTCAAAGGTTAGACATGGCAAAGCCCTCCAAAAAAGTTATCATGGAAGCAACTGAAGCCATTCAGCATCAAGACCCCTTCGATTTCTACCTACGGGATATTCGAATTGCACCGCTGCTAAGCGGGGATGAAGAAATCTACTATGGTCGGCTGAGCCAACAAGGCAATATTGCGGCTCGCCATCGAATGATTGAAAGCAATCTACGGCTGGTTGTTAAAATGGCTAGACGCTATTTAAAATCTGGGATCCCCTTTTCCGATTTGATTGCAGAGGGTAATGTGGGACTCATGCGAGCGGTGGATAAATTTGATCCGGAACGTGGTTTTCGTTTTTCTACCTATGCTGGCTTTTGGATCCAACAAAGTATTGAAGAATCGATCATGCGCCAAAAATCAACCACTTCTGTACCGATCTATCTGCTAAAAAAAATGCATCAATGCCTTAAGGTAAGTAAGAATCTCTCAAAAAATATGCATCAAGAACCCAGTGTGGAACATATTGCAAGCCATATGGGAAAAACATCTAAAGAGGTCGAAAGAATGCTGGCCTTGAATGAAAAAATCATTTCCATCGATGTGCCCTTTAGTAGCCAATCGGACAAAACACTCAGCGATACCCTGGGCACCGAGCTACAACAGGAACCTATGGCTATGGTCAATGCCTTGAAACTAAAGCATAACTTAGAAAAATGGCTTTCTATTCTCAATGGCCGACATCGTGCGATTTTAGAACGACGTTTTGGCTTAAACGGTTTTGATAGAATGACCCTGGATGAAACAGGGCATTGTATAGGCTTAACCACAGAGCGTGTTAGGCAACTACAAAATGAAGCGATGCAGGCCCTGCGTCTACAAATTGAAAGCCAAGGGAATAACCTCAATTCCCTTCTCATCTAAAGTTTTTATTTGGTCTCGTATACCCTATGCTGTTAAACTATATAGCTTTAGCTTGCTACTAGCGATCAAACGCCGCTTCCGTTACAAGAGAAGGCTAAACAAACTTACAATAAAATAGTTGAGGTTATCATGTCTTTAGAAAGTACCCTTTTAATTGTTGGTGGGATTTTATATGTACTTCTGCAATCGCTGATTTTCTTTTTCTATCAGCAGTCTCAGAATAAACAACAACAATCCCTTAAAGAAAGTCTGGTCGATCGCTTGGCCGATCTAAGCCAGAATATAGAGCGTCGCCTGGGTGAAAATCTTGTGCAACAAACCCGTGAATCCACCCAAGTACAACAAATCGTACAAGAACAATTAAAAGCTATTTCTCATCAAGTCGAAAAACGCTTAAGTGATGGGTTCGAGAAAACCACTGCCACTTTTACTGATATTGTGAAACGTTTAGCCCTGATTGATGATGCGCAAAAACAATTAGGCGCCCTCTCTTCTAATGTCTTAAGTCTTCAAGAAATTCTCGTCGATAAACGATCGCGAGGTGCTTTTGGAGAGGTGCAACTTAAAAACTTAGTGCAAAACATGCTGCCACCCGATCGCTGTGCTTTTCAATATGTTTTAAGCAATGGCCTACGTGCCGATTGTATTTTATTTTTACCAGAACCCACGGGACATGTGGTGATCGATTCTAAGTTTCCACTTGAAAACTATCAACGTATGACCGATTTTGAGGCTGGACAAACGGATCGTAAAAAAGCCGAACAGCAATTTAGACAGGATATTAAAAAACATATTAGCGATATTGCCACAAAATATATTATTCCCAATGAAACAGCCAATGGTGCCGTACTCTTTATTCCGGCTGAGGCTGTCTTTGCTGAAATACATGCCCACTTTCCCGATTTGGTAGAAATTGCCCATAGGGGCAATGTCTGGCTTGCCTCGCCTACCACCCTGATGGCCATCTTAAGTACCGCCAGAGCCGTGCTAAAAGACTTTGCAACCAAGCACCATATACATATTATTCAAGAACATTTGCGTGCCCTGGCCCAAGATTTTAGCCGCTTCGAACTTCGTATGGATAATCTCTCCAAACATATGGATCGTGCCCAAGAAGATGTACGACAAGTCCATACCTCAGCTAAGAAGATTAGCGGTCGATTCTCGGAGATTGAAAAGGCTGAATTACCCCTGATTACCACTGAAGGCGTTTAGGGAAACCCTGGATTCTCGCTTTCACGGGAGTGAATGACGGCGCTGGCTTCTCTGTAATGACAGCTAAATGGCAGCTGCCAAAAGACTGAACTACACTCTAACTATGTATCGCACATTAAAAAGCTGTCTCTTTCAGCCCTGTATCAGTTTTTTGACCAAAGACCGCCCTTATGAGGGGATCCCCCTCT
>JACCDN010204253.1_pt1 | contig 22049 bp, 19 predicted proteins | sample 7441691 | NCBI WGS metagenome assembly JACCDN01 (sample SAMN15323439, study PRJNA562643) | freshwater metagenome | isolation source: river surface water | place: USA:Blue River Watershed | collected 2017-08-16 | reverse complement strand
TATCGGAATCAGGCCTCGAATATGTCGGCTATTATCTGGCTGCTATTGCGCTGTTCAGCCTTGCCGGGCTTTGGATGCTACGCCCGGCGAAATAGCCGCCCGTCCAGGATGACAAGGCCGGCCGCAATCAACACGGCGCCGCCGGCTTGTCCCGCTGACAGCTTTTCGTTGAGCAACAGACTGCCCAGGATCACCGCGAACAAAGGCATCAGAAAGGCAACAAGCTGGGCATTGGAAGCGCCTGAACGGTCGATTAGGCGGAAGTAGAGCGTGTAGGCAAGCGCAGTGGATATCAGCGCAAGCATCAGTGCGGCTATCGTCGCATCGAGCCTGGGCATCGCCATGTTCCAAGGCTGGTCAACCAGCAGCATGATCGGCAACATCAATAGCGCCGCCATAATCGTCTGACCGGTTGCGACGGCCATTGGGGTCAGCGCGCTTTGCGAAAGCCGGCGTCCGTAAATTGCGGCAAAACTGTAAAACAGTGTGGAGACAAGACAGGCGATTTGCGCGAGCAAATTGTGGGTAAGGCCTTTCATAGCCGAAGGTCCAACCATGACAATGATACCCGCCAAGCCGACAAGGACACCAAAAATGCGCGCCGGTGTCGCCTTTTCATCGCTGGTGAGAAAATGCGCGGCGATGACGCCCCAAAGCGGGGTTGTGGCATTTAGGATCGAGGCGTAGCCGCTATCGAGATATTGCTGTCCCCAGAAAAACAGAGAGAATGGCAGCGCGCAGTTCAATGCGCCCACAACTGTCAACAACATCCAGATGCGCGGCTCGCTTGGCAGGTGCTCCCCCATGAAGCGCATCGCCAGCACCATCGGCGGCACCGCCAATGCGACACGTGCAAAGGCAAGGGTGAGCGGGGGATAGCTACGCAGACCGATTTCGATCATGACAAAGGAACCGCCCCAAAGAATCGAAAGTATCCCGATCAGCCACCAACCGGTGCCGTCAAGTTTTGGCGCGGCTTTCATGCGTGATCATGATCCGGACGCAGCAATGTGATCCGTGCCTTGCCGACGTTGCGCACGGTATCGACGGTGAAGCCCTTGACCTGGACATCCTCTTTGATGCTGGTCTCAACGCTGATCCATGCGGAGGGTGCAAACCATCCAAAGCGGCCAAGCTTGTCGAGCGCAACCGAACCAGCGCCGCTCAAATAGGGTGGGTCCATCAGGACGATGTCGGCAGGCTTCAGGGCGCTGCCCATCGACAGTACCGATGATTTGCGGACATCGCACCGGTCTTTGCCGCCGAGCTTTGCGATATTCTTTTCTAGCGCATCAAGTGCGAGATGGTCTTGCTCGACAAAGGTGCAATGCGCGGCGCCGCGCGACAACGCTTCAAGTCCCAGCGCGCCTGAACCTGCAAACAGGTCGAGCACCCGCAAATCTTCGAATGAACCCAGCCGACTGGTGAGCATGGAAAACAATGTCTCACGCGTGCGATCGGCCGTTGGCCTTGTCGTATCACCCTTTGGCGCCACCAACGGACGTGAGCGCCACTCCCCTGAAATGATCCGCATTATTTCAATGTCTTTCGAAATTCGATGAGGTCAACGCGGCGCACTTCGCCGACGGTGCCGGGTGCAAGTTCACCCAATACAAACGGCCCATAACGCGTGCGGATCAGGCGGCTGACTTCGAGCCCAAGATGTTCGAGGACACGGCGCACTTCGCGGTTCTTGCCCTCGGTCAGCGTCATTTCAACCCAACCATTGCGGCCGGTCCGACGCTCCAGATTGGCATCGATTTTGCCATATTTGACGCCTTCAATTTCAATGCCGTGGATCAGCTCTTCCAGCTGTTCCTGACTGACGTCGCCAAAGCAGCGTGCGCGATATGTCCGCTCCACGCCAGTCGACGGCAATTCCATTTGGCGTTTGAACTCGCCATCATTGGTGAGCAGCAACAAGCCTTCAGTGTTCAAATCCAACCGCCCAATGGGCATCAGGCGCGGCAGGTCTTTAGGTAGAACGTCGTAAATCGTCTTACGCCCGCTAAAGTCGCGTTCGGCCGTCAGGCAGCCTTCCGGCTTATGGAACATGTACAATTGTGTCGGCGCAGGTTGGCCCACTGCCTTGCCATCCACAGCGACACCGCGCAGCGATTTCAGCAATGTTGCGGGCGTTTCGACCTTCTCATCATTCAACGTCACACGGCCATCGGCAATCATACGTTCGATTTCGCGACGCGATGCGACACCGGCGCGTGCGAGCAGCTTTGCGATACGTTCTTCGCCATCCTTACGCTCCAACGCACCCTTGCTCGGCGCGGCGTTCGGGTTGGGTTTACGGACAGGTTTGCTGTCCCAACGCAGGCGCGGAGGCTTGGTTGGACGGGCAGGGGCTTTTGAAGGAGGTTTTACCATAAAGCGCCTTTGACGCATGTTGCTTCAAAAGTCACTGGCCATTCAGGAAAATGCCGTTAGTCATCTGCGCAACACGCTCAAAGGGGTCCGCATGTCAGTTGATTTGCAACGTTTTATCATTTTTGCCGCCATTTTGATCGCATTGCCGGTCATCGCCATGCTTGTTCCGGCCTTCCGGCCCTATATGCGCAAAAACCCGGTGATTACGTTCCTGCTGGGCATTTCGAGCGGCTTTCCGTTGACGTTGCTGGTGGCCACAATGACATTCTGGCTGGCGAAGGTCGGGATCGACACCGCGACCATTGGCTTTGCCGTCGCATTGGGCATTCCCTACACGATCAAATTCCTTTGGGCGCCGTTGGTGGATAAGCTGCACTTGCCCGTGCTTACCAAGATATTCGGCCAACGCCGCAGCTGGTTGTTCTTCATTCAGGTGTTGCTGTTTGTGTCGATCTGGCAACTCGGCGCGAGCAATCCGCAGCCGGGCGAGATGGGCCTTTTCGCGATTTGGGCACTGATAACCGCCTTCCTTTCTGCGACTCAGGACATCGTCATCGACGCCTATCGTATCGAGATATTGGAAGAAGAAGAATTCGCCCATGGCACCGCAACCAACCAGTTTGGCTATCGCACCGGCAATCTGATCGCTGGCGCAGGCACCATCTATTTTGCCTCTCAGGAAGGGCTGGGGCTTGGCTGGGCAACCGCTTATGGTCTGACCGCCTTTTGCATCATCCCTGCCATCATTGGCGCGCTGTGGGCCGGGCCAGGCAAGTTTGTTGACCGCTTTGCCCATGTGGAGGGCATGAAGCCAAAGCAGTGGCTGACAGAGGCTGTGGTGAACCCGTTCCGCGAGTTCCTGACGCGGCACGGCGCGTTCCTCATTCTTGGTTTTGTGCTGGTCTATAAGGTGGGCGATGCCATGGGGCAGGCGATGTTAAGCCCGATGATCGTGGACCTTGGCTTTTCCGATCTGGATTACATCTCGGCGAACAAATTATGGGGCTTTGGTGCGCTGATTGTGGGCTCCGCACTGGGTGCGCCATTCATCCTGTGGCTTGGCATGGGCCGCGCGCTGCTGATTTCGGGTCTGTTGATGATGTTCTCCAATGTCATGTTCATGATCTTGGCGGCGACGGGTAACAGTTACTGGATGATGGTTGCGGCCATCTGTACCGAGAATTTGACCAGCGGTATCGGCCTGACGGTATTTGCGACCTATTTGTCCGGACTATCGAGCATCGCCTACACGGCAACGCAATTTGCGCTGCTGTCGTCCTTTGCGGGCGTGGGCCGTACGTTCATGGCCGGCCCAGCGGGAATCGTTGCTGAAAATGTCGGTTGGGTGGGTTTTTGGGGCTTTACTGTCGTCGCAGCCATTCCGGGCATGGTCTTGCTCTGGCTGCTGTGGAGCAAAGGATATGTCGTTCAAAGCATTCATCAGGTTGAAGCGGTGGACGAGAAGGCTTTGAAGGAACCGGTCGGGCCGTTGCGCATCTTCGGATTTTTGCTCGTGGTGGCGGGCCTCATCGGGCTGTTGCTGTCGCAGCCGCTGGAATTCCAAACGAACCTTACTTTGGCATTTGCTGCGGTGTTAGTGGCGGGTGGATTGCTGGCGTGGAAGGGGCAACCTAAGAAGGTGACGCAGCCTTAAAGTCAGTCTGGACTTTGGTCGTTCGCGCGTAACACTTCACCGGCGAGATAGAGCGAGCCGCAGATCAACACATTCGATGGCTGGCGATGGCTTGCAATGCGTTCCATCGCAGCGTCAACGTCGCCCTCAGGGGCGGCCACTGCGATGCCAAGATCATCTTTCGCTATCCGGCACAGCTCCTTGGGATCATGATGCTCGTGGCCCGTAATCGGCACAGCGAATAGCGATTCAATTTTGTGTGCGAACGGCGTCAGGAAACCAAGCGCGTCTTTGTTCATCAACATGCCGATGATGACGTGAACGGGCGGGCCGTCTTCAAGCGTTTTGGCAATCGCCGCCCCGGCATCGGGGTTGTGCCCGCCGTCGAGCCAGACGGTTGAACCCGTCGGCAGTCGGTCGGTCAGCGGCCCTGCAGACAATGTTTGCATCCGTGCCGGCCAACGTGTCCACTCCATCGCGGCAGACAGCGCTGCCTCTGGAATATGGATCGCCGTTTGATGCCGCAGCATTGCAATGGCCAAAGCTGCATTGTCGGCCTGATGCGTGCCTATCATGCGGGGAAGGGGCAGGTTAAGCTTTCCGGTTGAATCGCGGTAATGCAGACGGCCATCATACACCGCCGCATCCCAGCTTTCGCCGCGCGCGTGCAACGGTGCGTTGTGCAAAGTGGCTTGCGTGGCAACGGTGTTGGCCATCGATGCTGTATATTTTTGCGTGACGAGAGGTGATCCCGGCTTTGCAATTCCGGCCTTTTCAAAGGCAATGCGGTCAAGCGGCGGCATATCGGGAACACCGTCCTCCGCCGCCAATAAGAACCCTTCATGATCCAATCCCAAGGATGCAATTGCGCACGCCACGGGCTGGGTGAGCACATTGGTTGCATCCAACCGGCCACCAAGGCCGACTTCGACGATGCAGGCATCGGCTGGCGTCCGCGCAAAGGCGCAAAAGGCGACTGCGGTGGTGACTTCAAAGAAGCTCGCTTCCAGTCCCTCGGCATGGTCCAAAACCTCCGAAAGCAGCGCGGATAAGCTCACGTCATCGATCAGCTTGCCCGCAACGCGGATCCGCTCATTGAAACGCACCAGATGCGGGCTTGAATAGACATGCGTCGTCATCCCCGCCGCTTCAATCGCCCCACGCAAAAACGCGCAGGTCGAACCTTTGCCGTTGGTGCCAGAGACATGGAACACCGGCGGAAGATTGAGGTGCGGATTACCGAGGCGTTCCAGCAACGCGGCAATACGCGTCAGCCCCAAGACATCCTTGCCGGGTGACAACATGGTCAGCCGGTCCAATTGCGCCTGTACAGCAGGGTCAGAGGAAATTGCGTGGTCAGGCATCTTTTATCCCTTTGTCATCCCCGCGTTCGCGGGAATGACAAGATTGAGATTGGTTAAAGTGTACTTATGCCGCCTTCTTCTCCGGCGCGAGGTACCCGACGAGCTGCGACAATACGCCGCGCAGGTCGTGGCGGTGGGTGACCATGTCGATCATGCCATGTTCCAACAGATATTCGGCGCGCTGAAATCCTTCGGGCAGTTTCTCGCGAATTGTCTGCTCAATCACCCGCTGTCCGGCAAAGCCAATCAATGCGCCGGGTTCCGCAATCTGGACATCGCCCAGCATTGCGTAAGACGCGGTAACGCCGCCGGTGGTGGGGTCTGTAAGCACCACGATATAGGGCAGTCCCGCATCATGCAGCATCTGAATGGCGACGGTTGAACGCGGCATCTGCATCAGGCTCAATATGCCTTCCTGCATGCGTGCGCCGCCTGCGGCTGTGAAGATGATGTAGGGGCATTTCGCGCGGATCGCGGCCTTTACAGCGTCAATGAATGCCTCACCAACCGCCATGCCCATGGAACCGCCCATGAAGGCGAAATCCTGAACACTGACAACAACAGCTTGGCCGTTGATTTCGCCACGCGCGCTCATCATCGCGTCTTGCTCTCCTGTTGCGAGGCGGGCGGCTTTGATGCGGTCGATATATCTTTTTGTATCTTTGAACTTCAACGGGTCTTCACCGACAACGGGCGGCTTAAGCACGTCATAGCTGTCATCATCGAACAAAGCGGCAAAGCGTTCGGCGGGGCCAATGCGTCCGTGATGGTCACATTTCGGGCAGACAGACTGGTTTTCCTCAAATTCCTTGAGGAAGATCATCGCCTGACACCCCTTACACTTGTGCCAGAGCGTTTCAGCCGTTTCGCGCTTGGCGATGAAGGGAATGGCGTTGCGGACGCGGGTGACCCAGTTCATGTTTTCTGTCCCTGTAAAATACGCAATGTAAAATCTACCGTAGTGCTGAGCCTGTCGAAGCACGCTTCCCAGGCTAAAGCTAAACCCGAGAGGCGCCCATCGACGGACGCAGTCGCTGGGCGACTGCTGCTCAGGGCTACGGTTTTGTAATCAGCCACGCGCCGAAATGATAGCCGATTTCAACGAAGCGACATAATCGCGGACCGGACCAGCGGCGTTGACGCCATGCTTGGCGACGAGTTCGACGATTGCGGAACCAACGACAACGCCATCGGCAACGCGTGCAATGTTGGCGGCTTGTTCAGGTGTGCGGACGCCAAAGCCAACCGCGATGGGCAGATCGGTATGGGCCTTTAGCCGGGCCACAGCCTCATCAATGCTGGTCTGCGCCGCGACTTGCAGGCCGGTGATACCCGCGACCGACACATAATATAGGAAGCCAGATGCTCCATTCAGGACGGCGGGCAAGCGGGCGGTGTCTGTGGTGGGCGTTGCGAGACGAATGAGGTCAATGCCCGCGCTGCGCAAGTCAGGGCCAAGTTCGGGGTCTTCCTCGGGCGGAATGTCGACGCAGATGACGCCATCAACGCCGGCTTTGTTGCATTCGGATGCGAACCAGTCGCCACCACGGATCGTCATCGGGTTGGCATAACCCATCAGCACCAATGGCGTGTCTGGATGGCGTTTGCGAAAAGCTGAGGCGAGGGCGAAGATATCCGCCGTGGTGGTGCCAGCGTTCAGGCTGCGGATGTTCGCCTCTTGAATGGCGGGGCCGTCGGCCATTGGGTCCGTGAATGGCATGCCAAGTTCAATGACATCCGCGCCACCCGCTACGAGCGCATCGAGATTGGCTGCGGTGTCGCCGTCACCCGCAGTGATGAAGGCGACGAGGGCGGGGTGGGGCTTGGAAAAGGCGGTGGAGAGGCGGCTCATATCTTGGTCCCCAAAGCCTCGGCGACGGTGAAGATATCCTTGTCACCTCGGCCGCAGAGGTTCGCGAGGATGATCTGATCACGGTCCATCTTCTTCGCTTCGCGTTCCACCGCGGCAATCGCATGGGCAGGTTCCAGCGCAGGAATGATACCTTCCGTGCGGCAAAGCAATTGGAACGCGGCAAGCGCCTCAGTGTCGGTCACGCTGTCGTAACGCACGCGGCCGATTTCCTTGAGCCAGCTATGCTCTGGGCCAATGCCGGGATAATCGAGGCCAGCCGAAATCGAATGCGCTTCGGCGATTTGGCCATCGTCATCCTGAAGCAAATAGGTTTTGTTGCCGTGCAAGATGCCGGGGCGGCCGCCCGCAAGGCTCGCGGCATGTTCGGCGTCAAGGCCATGGCCTGCGGCCTCAATGCCAAGCATTGCGACGTCTTTGTCGTCCAAAAACGGGTGGAAAAGGCCAATGGCGTTCGATCCGCCGCCAATGGCTGCCACCAACAAATCGGGCAGGCGGTTGATGCGGCTCAGCATTTGCGCGCGCGCTTCCTTGCCGATGACGCTTTGGAAATCGCGGACCAACTCAGGGTACGGATGTGGGCCAGCGGCTGTGCCAATGATGTAGAATGTGTCGTGGACATTGGCGACCCAGTCGCGAAGTCCTTCGTTCATCGCGTCCTTCAACGTGCCTGCGCCGCTCGTGACCGGAATGACCTCCGCACCCAATAAGCGCATGCGGAACACATTGGGCTGCTGCCGTTCAATGTCCTTCGCACCCATATAGATGAAGCAAGGCAGGCCAAAACGTGCGCAGACGGTTGCCGTGGCAACGCCATGCTGGCCAGCGCCGGTTTCCGCGATAATCCGCGTCTTACCCATACGGATGGCGAGCAATATCTGGCCAATGCAATTGTTGATCTTGTGCGCGCCCGTGTGGTTCAGCTCATCGCGCTTGAACCAGATTTGCGCGCCTTTGCCTGCGGGTGCGTTCTTACGGACTTCCTCGGTCAGGCGCTCGGCATAATAAAGCGGCGACGGACGACCAACATAATGCTCGAGCAAATCATCAAACTGGGCCGCAAAGGCAGGGTCCTGTTTCGCGGCGCGATATTCACGTTCCAGGTCGAGCACGAGCGGCATAAGCGTTTCGGCGACATAGCGCCCACCGAACTGGCCGAAATGGCCGCGATCGTCGGGTTGGTTGCGGAATGAGTTTGGTGTGGGTTCAGCTGTGGTCATGGTTGCGCACCGCTTGGCAGAAGGCCGCAATCTTGTCCATATCCTTGATGCCCGGCGCGGATTCAACGCCAGACGAGGTATCGACCAATATCGCACGTGTTTGCCGCAGGGCTTCTCCAACATTGTCGGGGTTCAGGCCACCGGCAAGGCCCCAAGGCAGCTTGTGCTTATGCTGGTTGAGCAAGGACCAGTCGAACCGCGTGCCCGTGCCGCCGGGCAATGCTTGAGCCGGCGCATCAAACAGGATGAGGTCTGCTGCACCTTCATATTGGTCAGCATTTTTAAGCGTTGCTGCATCTTTCACGCCAAAGGCTTTCCAGATTTCAATGTCAACCGCGCTTTTTAAAACGCGCAAATATTGATGCGTCTCTGATCCGTGAAATTGCACGATATCGGGTTTTACGACTTCGATAGCCTTGGCGGTAAAGCCGGGCTCGGCGTTCACCAGCAGCAGGACGACCTTTACACCGGCGGGCGCGCGCGTCCGCAACGCGGCGGCTTGGTCAAGCGCGACATGTCGCGGGCTTTTTTCGAAATGGACAAGTCCAATATGCGTGGCACCAGCTTTTGCAGCCGCATCGATGCTGGCTTCGTCTTTTAGACCACAGATTTTGATTTGCGTTTGCATGCTGGCTAACTAGCGAACCCGAAGGCTTCCGTCATGCTGAACTTGCGCAACCTCGGGGCCAGCGTCTTGCGTTACAACGTACCCATAATGGCCCGTGCTGCATCTTCGGGGCTTTCGGCCTTGGTAATGGGACGCCCGATAACCAATATGCTTGCGCCGTCGTCGCGTGCCTGACGGGGGGTGACGGTGCGCTTTTGATCCGCGCTGGTGCCACCGGCGGGACGAAGACCCGGAACAACGAAAAACCCGTCCTTCCAATATTTTTTAACCGCTTTCACTTCATGGCCCGAACACACAATGCCGTCGAGCCCGGCTTCTTGCGCCAATGCCGCCAGTCGGGCGACCTGAAGATCCGCCGTGTCTGACACGCCGACGCGGTTAAGGTCATGGTCGTCGAGGCTGGTCAAAACCGTGACGGCGACGACTTTGGTATGAGCTCCGGCCGCCGCCTTGGCATCTTCCATCATTGCGCGGCCACCGGCGGCATGGATGGTGACAATCGCGGGTTCCAACGTGTTAATCGCCTGCATCGCCTTGGCAACGGTATTGGGAATGTCGTGCAGTTTCAGATCAAGAAAAATCGGCAGGCCAAGCTTTTGCACTTCGTGCACGCCGTGATGTCCGTTGGCACAGAAAAATTCGAGGCCAAGCTTAATCCCGCCGACCTGATCCTTGATGCGCCGTGTCAGTTCCAGCGCGTCATCCAAATAGGGTGTGTCGATTGCGACGAAAATCGGGTTGGTCATATCATATCCACAGCGGTGTAGGCAGGGGGAGGGGACACTGGTGGCGGTGGCGGCAGGGCCGAGCCGCGCTGGTTCGCCTCAAGCGTCATTATGCGCTTTTTCAGGCGCCACACCTGCGTAAGGTGCAGGAAATACAGCGGTAAAAAACCAATGAGAAACGCCGCAATGACCAACGCCGGCAATTTGGTGTCTAGGCGAAGGCCACCCCACAGGCTGACCGACACGGGCACCCAGTTATTGGTCGCAAACACGATAAGTCCGATAATGATGGTTACCCAAATGAGTATCTTCAAAAATCGCATCGGTCCGCAGCTCCTTCTTACCTCGCTACCTTATGGCAAGTTTTAGCCTTTGGGTAGCGCTATCCACTAGCTTTGCCGCCGCGCGTGTTGGCGACGGCTAAGGCTTAGCCAAATACGCGTTCGAAAATGGTGTCGATATGTTTGAAATGGTAATCAAGATTGAAGCGGTCTTCGATTTCTTCGGCAGACATTTTTGCAGCAACATCTGCATCGGCCTTTAAAAGCTCCATGAGTGATTCTGCGCCGTCGGATTCCCAAACCTTCATCGCGTTGCGTTGAACGATGCGGTAGCTGTCCTCGCGGCTGATGCCAGCCTGTGTCAGCGCCAGCAGCACGCGCTGTGAATGAACAAGGCCGCCCATGCGGTCGAGATTCTTCTGCATGCGTTCAGGATAGACCAGCAGCTTATCAATCACGCCGGTCAGTCGGCCAAGGGCGAAGTCGAGTGTGATGGTTGCGTCGGGCCCGATATAGCGTTCCACGCTTGAGTGGCTGATGTCGCGTTCATGCCACAAAGCGACATTTTCCAGCGCAGGCGTCACATATCCACGCACCATGCGTGCAAGGCCAGTTAGGTTTTCGGTCAGTACCGGGTTGCGCTTGTGTGGCATGGCCGAGCTGCCCTTTTGACCTGGCGAGAAATATTCTTCCGCCTCAAGCACCTCGGTGCGCTGCAAATGGCGCACTTCGGTCGCGAGGCGCTCGATGGACGATGCGATAACGCCAAGCGTTGCGAAATACATGGCGTGGCGGTCACGCGGAATGACCTGTGTTGATACAGGCTCAATCGCGAGGCCAAGCTTTGCCGCAACATGGGCTTCAACGCCCGGATCGATATTGGCAAAGGTGCCGACCGCGCCCGAAATGGCGCATGTCGCGATTTCCGCGCGTGCAGCCACAAGGCGCTCACGACCGCGTGCGAATTCGGCATAGGCTTGCGCAAGCTTCATGCCGAAGGTCACGGGTTCCGCATGAATACCGTGGCTGCGGCCGATGGTCGGCGTAAATTTGTGCTCCATCGCGCGCGTCTTAATTGCGGCGAGCAAGGCATCCATGTCGGCGAGCAAAAGATCGGTCGCTTGCGTGAGCTGAACCGCAAGGCAGGTGTCGAGCACATCGGATGATGTCATCCCCTGATGCATGAAGCGGGCTTCATCGCCCACTTGCTCTGCGACCCATGTCAGGAACGCGATGACATCATGCTTTGTGACGGCCTCAATCGCGTCAATGGCCGCAACATCGATAGTTGGATTGGTGTCCCACCATTTCCAAAGCGCTTGCGCGGCAGAGGCGGGAACAACGCCGCGCGCGGCAAGCGCATCCGTTGCATGTGCTTCAATTTCGAACCAAATGCGAAAGCGGTTTTCAGGCTCCCAGATCTTCACCATGTCGGGGCGGGAATAACGTGGGATCATGTTGGTCGCTTTCTGCTGCTATCGGGAGTCGTCGTCCCGTTAGCAGGCGCACCGCAAGGCGTCAAAAATGACGCGCCTGAAGCGCACAAAAAAGAAGGGCGCGGGTTTTACGCCGCGCCCTTGCTTCTCAAAAAGTCGTCAATTTAGAAGTCGATAGACACACGACCATAAACAAACCGTCCGCTGAAACCGAATGGCGACTGCGAGCTGTACGGCAGGAATGAGTTGTTCAAGCCATAGTTTACGCCATCAACCGTTCCGAATGGAAGACGATCTGGATACACATCCAACACGTTGTTCGCGCCAAATGCAATTGAGACGGACTCAACGGGTTTAAAGCGGAACTCAAGGTCGGTAATCCACTTTGGTGACAAGAATATATCGCCTGGGACATCACCTGGAGCGAGCGCAATGTTGTTATTGTTTGCTGATGTCGAAAAGCCGCTTGGCAAGAACACTTCGCCGTAACGGTTCGTGCGCAGCGTCATGCCAAGATTGTTGTAATCCCAATCGAGCGTGGCGTTCAGCTTGTTCTTGGGCTGTCCGTCGGTCAGGCGATAGCTTTCCTGCCGTGCGAACAAACGCTGTGCTGTGAAGCCCGAAAATACGCGGCGGTCGGTAATTTTGGTATTGTTCAAATTATACCCGACGCTGACGCGGAATTTGCCGAGGCCGAATTCTGGCACACGATAGCTGGCAACGATATCAAGACCTGAAGTCCGGGTATCAATACCGTTGATGAAAAAGCGCGCCGAGCTTACGCCCGTCACACCAGCTGACGTCAGCAACGCCAGAACGTCTGTACCTTGAAGGTTTTCGGTCAAGGTGATGCGGTCGTTGATTTTTATATTGTAGTAATCCGCAGTGATGCTGAGCCCGCTAATTGGCGTGAATGTAACGCCGCCGCCAAGGTTCACCGATTTTTCTGGCGTGAGTGCCTGTGCACCCAGCGCAACGGCCACAGGCGATGAAACCGGGAATGTTCCGACTTCGATTAGCACGCCACCGACGTTGTTGGTCGATGTGGTTGCAAATGATTGCTGGGCAAGGCTTGGCGCGCGGAAGCCGGTTGAAATTGAACCGCGCAGGGCCACGCCATCAACGACTTCATATCGTGCTGCGGCTTTACCATTGATGGTATCGCCAAAGTCACTGAAATGTTCGTAGCGTCCCGCCAATTGCATCGTGAAGCTGTCGGAGAGATCGGCGTCGAGTTCGATATAACCCGCAAAGCTATCGCGCGACACGTCAGTTGCGTTTGCAGGGCGGAAGCCCGGAAACACCTGCGCGCCACCGGCGGCGTTATATGGCGCAGCCGAGAACGGCCCGTTGACGTAGCTTTGAAGCTCACCTGGAACGATTTTGTAGTTTTCGTTGCGATATTCGCCACCGACGGCAAGCGATACGCTTTGGCCAATGCCGATGTCCAAATCGCGGCGCATATCAAGGTTGATCGACGTTTGGCCTGAACGCAGGCCGCCGGCGTCAAATTGCCGCGCACTTACGGTGCCACCCAAGGACGTGTTGACCGTATTTTCGATCTCATAATCCAGACGGTTGGACCCATAGACTACCGATAGGTCGTAATCCCATCCGCTCATGGCACCACGAAGACCCGCCGCCGCAGAGATGTCAACGATTTCGCTGGCAATAAGCGGGAGGAAGCCATCTGCGTAAATGGGCACAAAGGTCGTCGTGGATGCGGCCCAATCGCGGTTGCGGACGTCCGCGGAACGGCGATAGAAACCAGCGCCATTTCCTTTACGGATGCCGTAGCTGCCGAAGGTGTAGAATTCTGCGGAGTCAGAGAATTCAATGCCGCCATTGACGAAGAAGTTCAGATCCTGCGACACGCCGTCACCGTAACGGTGTGCATAACGGTTGAAGGTCGCTTCGAGCGGATCGCCTGCGTTGAAATAATTGCGACGGATGTCTGGACCCGAACGGTTGGTGGGTGAACGGTCCTTATATTCCGCTGTAAGGTTCACATAACCGTTGTCGCCCAAGGGTAGACCAAAGTTTGATGCGAAGGTGTACGTGTCACCATCGCGGCGTTTGCGGTCTTCGCCGGTGTATGTGATGACGGGGTTGTCCGAAAGGCCAGTGGTCAAGGAAACGGTATCCACCTGACCTACATCTTCCATCTCGGTAATATATTTGCCGAACGTTGCCTGCGCACGTCCGCCAATGCCCTTTTTCAGCTGAATGTTAATCACGCCTGCAATTGCATCGGAACCATATTGTGAGGCCGCGCCGTCACGAAGGACTTCGAGGCGTTCGATGGCGAGCGGCGGAATTGTGTTCAAATCAACCGCGGTTGATCCGCGACCGACTGAACCGTTGAGGTTGACCAAAGCAGACTGGTGACGGCGCTTGCCGTTGACGAGCACGAGCACTTGGTCGGGCGCAAGTCCGCGCAAGGTTGCCGGACGAAGCGAGTCGGTGCCATCGGTCAACGATGGCTGCGGAAAGTTGAATGATGGAACCAGCTGGTTCAGCAGCTTGTTGGTCTCGGTTGTGCCGCTATTCAGCAGCGCTTCGCCGGAGATGACATCAACGGGCACGGTGCTGTCGGCGACGGTGCGGTCGGTCCGGCGTGTGCCGGTCACGATAATTGCATTTATACCGGTTGCCTCTTCGGCCTCGGCTGCCTGCGCAGATGTATCTTGCTGTGCAAACGCCGGATTGGCTGCTGCCACGAAGAGCGCGGTGGACGAGACCGTCACTGCAAGTGCAGAAATTAACTTATATGATTTCATTATCATTCCCCGATTTGACTGTATATTTCTACTTACAAGCATGAGGCTGGCACTTTGTTACGCCAAATTCCAGTAAACTCGTATTTTATTGCAATTTTGCAGGGGAAATGTGTCTTTATTACAACGCAACATATTGTGCTTAGCGCATTAAGCTGTGGATTGCTGAAATCGTTGCTTTGCGACGGCGGGTTCGCTCGCTATCGGGTCAATTATGTCTGACATAGTAGATGCTCCAGCAGAAGATCCATTTGACGCAATTGTCGATGCGCCGTTTGATGCGGCTTTGTCGGAACGCTATCTGATCTACGCGATGTCAACGATCACCGCGCGGTCGCTTCCTGATCTGCGCGATGGGTTGAAACCGGTACACCGGCGTCTGTTATGGGCGATGCGCTTGCTCAAGCTTGATCCGGCTAGCGGGTATAAGAAATGTGCCCGTGTTGTCGGTGATGTCATCGGTAAATATCACCCGCATGGCGACCAATCCGTTTATGACGCAATGGTGCGGCTCGCGCAGACTTTTTCGCTGCGGTATCCGCTGGTGGACGGGCAGGGCAACTTTGGCAACATCGACGGCGATAATGCGGCTGCGTATCGATATACCGAAGCGCGTCTGACGCGCACAGCGATTGAGCTCATGAACGGGCTTGATGAGAACGCAACGGACTTTCGCCCTACCTACAATGGTGAAGACGAAGAGCCCGAGGTTATGCCCGGTCTGTTCCCCAATTTGCTGGCAAATGGTGCAAGCGGCATCGCCGTCGGCATGGCGACCAGCATCCCGTCGCATAATGCGGCCGAAATTATCGATGCGGCCATGCTCCTTATTGATGAGCCACAGGCGCGGCACGAACAGTTGATGGAAATCGTCAAGGGACCCGATTTTGCAACAGGTGGCGTGCTGGTGGACAGCCCAGCGGTCATAAGTGCAGCCTATGCGAGCGGTCGCGGTGCTATGCGGGTACGCGCCCGTTTTTCAAACGGATGGCAAGACAGCGAGAAATGCTGGGAACCCTCAGGCGTGGAAAAACTGCCCGGCGGCACGTGGCAGCTTGTTGTGTCGGAAATTCCGTATCAGGTGCAAAAAGGCAAGCTGATTGAGCAAATCGCGCAACTGATTGCCGATAAGAAGCTGCCCATATTGGATGACATTCGTGACGAAAGTGACGAACGCGTTCGTATCGTGCTTGTGCCTAAAAGCCGCAATGTTGATCCCGAAGATCTGAAAAACGCTTTGTTCCGCCTCACGGACCTTGAAACACGTTTTTCGTTGAACATGAACGTGCTCGATGCCGACCGCACGCCAAAGGTCATGGGCTTGGGCGAAGTTCTGCTGCGTTGGTTGACGCACCAGATCGAAGTACTGGTACGCAAATCGCAGCATCGGCTGGAAAAGATCGATAGCCGCCTTGAACTGCTTCAGGGTTATATCATTGCGTTCCTCAACCTTGATCGCATCATTGAAATCATCCGTAACGAAGATGAACCAAAGCCCGTTATGATGGCTGAGTTCCAGCTCAATGACCGGCAGGCCGAGGCCATTCTCAACATGCGTTTGCGTTCGCTCCGCCGATTGGAAGAAATGGAGCTTCGGCGTGAGCTTGAGGGCTTGGAAGCCGAGCGCGAAGAGCTGGTGAAGCTTATCGAAAGCCCCGCGCGGCAGAAGACTCGCTTGAAAAAAGATCTGACTGCGCTGCGCAAAAATTACGGCGAAGATACAGAACTTGGCCGCCGCCGCACAAGCCTGGAGGAAGCAGGGCAAGCGCGCGAGATTTCGCTCGAGGCATTTGTAGAACGCGAACCCGTCACGGTTATCATGTCAAAACGTGGCTGGATTAAAGCCATGAAGGGGCATGTGGATCTGTCTGCGCGCGCTGATTTCAAGTTTAAGGAAGGCGATGGCCCCGCCTTTGCATTCCACGCGCAGACGACTGACAAAATCCTGATCGCAACAGCGAATGGCCGTTTTTACACCTTGGGTGCCGATAAGCTCCCCGGTGCCCGTGGTTTCGGCGAACCTGTTGGCACAATGATCGACATTGAAACCGGGAATGATATCGTTGCGGCGTTCCCTGCCGTGGCAGACGGGCGCATGTTGCTGGCGGCTTCAACGGGCAAGGGCTTTATCGCGCGGATGAGCGACATTATCGCCGAAACCCGCAAGGGACGCGGTGTCGTTACGTTAAAGCCGGGCGCGAAGCTTTCGGTGGTTCGCCTTGCTCCGGCAGAGACCACAGACGAAGCGACGTTGAAGGACCAATATGTTGCCGTAGTGGGTGACAACCGCAAATTGGTGGTCTTCCCGCTCAGTGAAATTCCCGAAATGGCCAAAGGGCAGGGCGTTACCTTGCAGCGTTATAAGGATGGCGGCCTTGCAGATGCTGTATGCTTTAAAATGAGCGAAGGGCTCAGCTGGGCAATGGGCGGCGATAGCGGCCGGATGCGCACGGAAAACGATATGTCCTTGTGGCGCGTAGCACGCGGCGCGGCGGGGCGACTTCCGCCGCAAGGTTTCCCAAGGAATAACCGCTTCGATTAGGTTTAATGAAAACTAACCACGCACGGGGTGAACATCTTTTACAATCGCTATGCTTAACGCCGCGTAATGCTGAGCGACAGCCTGACCGGATTTTGCAACCGCATCGGTTTTGAAGAGCAGTTGCTCCGCAGCCTTGGCTGTTCCGTTGGACAGGGCTATTATTATGCGCGCCCTTTGCCTGAAGATGCGGCTTATGCCTTTTTGGCCGCTGACATAGCGGCCTCGACAAGCTGAAGCGCCAATTCGGACACGCGGTCCGAAACCGGGAAGTCTTCGGCAACCCATATGGATTCCAGTTCTTGCAAGGTTTTCGCCACCAGTGGACCAGCGGGCAATCCCATTTTGATCAGATCGCCGCCTTTGATGTGCATGATGGGGCTATCCCAATTGTCCAAGCGCGCCAGACATTGCGGTAGGGCATTGTCGTCGGCAAACAACATGGCGACATCGCGCGCGGTGTCATGATCAAAACGATAGGCGATGGCGCGGATATTGCCTTCCGACGGCATGCCAGCGTTCAAACGGCTGGCGAGATTTTCCCGCATTTTGTTCGACAGCTTTAGCCGTGCTGCCACTTTGTCGACCGCGACCGGGTCCGTCACCAATATGCTGAGCAGCCGGGCAGGGAGCGAGAGCGGTTGATTGAGCAACTGCTCGCGTTCCACAAGCCGCTGCAATCGATCATGCGCATCGCTGCAGAGCTCGGGAAGAAACGGCGCGAAAATGGCATTGTCGATCATGAGGCCGACAGACGCGGCTGGGTTTTTGAGCGACAACAATCGGGCAAGTTCTTGCGCAATGCGTTCGCGTGACAGCGCCGTCAGACCATGGGCACCTTGTGCGCAGGCGTTGATTGCGTCCGCGTTCACCGGACCGCTGCCAAATCGGGCCAAGAAACGGAAATACCGCAATATCCGCAGGAAATCCTCGGCGATCCGCTGCGTTGCGTCGCCGATGAAGCGCAGGCAGCCGTTTTCGAGATCGCTTAGGCCACCGAAATAATCGAAAACCTCTCCTGTTTGTGGGTCGGCATATAGCGCGTTGATCGTGAAATCCCGCCGTGCGGCGTCCTCTCGCCAGTCGGTGGCGAAAGCCACCGTCGCGCGCCGACCATCGGTGGAGACATCGCGGCGTAATGTGGTGATTTCATAATTCTTGCCGTCGACCACCGCCGTAATCGTGCCATGGTCCAGCCCCGTCGGAATGGCTTTGACGCCGCCAGCTTCCAATCGGTCCATGACCGTTTCAGGCAACAATGCGGTGGCAATATCAACGTCCGAAACAGGCAGCCCCAATAATGTGTCGCGCACCGCGCCGCCGACATATCGGGGGCCACCATAAGAATCGGCCAGCAGCGCCAGCACCTTTTTCAGGCCTGGGGCCTGTTGCCATTCGGCGTGAGGAAGCTGTGCCGCAATCATGCCAGCCGCCGTACCAGATTGGCGATTATCCCCGCCGTTACGCCCCATATCCGCCGTTCGCCCCATTGCATGTCGTAATAGCTTCGCTGCTGCCCATTCCAGTTGGTCTCTTTCTTGATGGAATTGGCAGGATCAAGCAGAAACGCAAGCGGGACTTCAAACCAGTCTTCAACCTCTTGCGGGTTGGGTTGAAGCTCAAGGTCGGGCGGAATGATGCCAACAACGGGGGCAATGCTGTATCCGCTGCCTGAATAATAAGTGTCGGCCACACCTATCACCTCGACACGGGCTGGCGGTATGTTCAACTCTTCTTCCGCCTCACGCAATGCCGCAAAGATCGAACTTTCGTCTCTGTCATCAACCTTGCCGCCGGGAAATGCGACTTGGCCGGCATGACTGCGCAGCCATGTCGGGCGCTGGGTGAGAATAACGCCCGGTTCGGCGCGGTCGGTTATCGGGATAAGGACGGCAGCGGCACGATGTTGAACCGTGTCACCCAAGTAGCGCTCATCCTCAATCTCGATATCCAGCGCGGGGTCTAGCGCCTGATGTATCCGATGCCGCCAACTCATGCAGGCGCCATCAAGCTGAATTGCGCACCTTTGCTGCAGATGGTAACGCCTTCGGGGTCCTCGGCAAGCGCAAGGTTGGCAAGTTCGTAATAAACGGGGCGCGCGAGCTTTGCCCAAAGTCCGCCGCGCACATGCAAATAGGGCAGGCCATTGCGCATTTCGATGGCGTGGTCGGCGTCTGCAAAGACCAGATCGTCGCTGTTCAATCGGAACGCGAGTGTCCGATCTTTGCCTTCGCCTTCGCTTTGCAGCTCAACCGCAATGAAGGGCGCATCATCGACCGTAATGGACAGCTTTTGCTGTGGGGTGACCAGCCAGTGCTTTCCATCGGCATCACATGATAACAAGCTCGAAAAAGCCCGGACCATTGCAGGACGTTTGATCTCACCGCCCTGATGATACCATTTGCCATCGGCAGCGATACGCATCTCGCTGTCGCCTGTTTGTTCAGGCGTCCACCTTTCGACTGGCGGCAGCTTTCGCGTGGCCACAAGTTCGGCAATGTCCGAAAGGCTCAGTTTCGCGAGATCAGGGGCTTCGTAAGGCATGGACTGGCGATACGGCTAAAGCGGACGGTCGTCAAAGCTTAGTCGGCTGGACCAAGCGCGCCATGTTCCGGCAAGGCCAGCATTGCCGGGTTGCGCAGCAACAGTCGGCGCGGCTCCCAAGGGCCGGGCAAAGTCCAACCCGACGTGCCTTCAGCGCTAAATCCAAATCGCCCATAATATTCAGGGTCGCCAATCATCACCATCGGTGCATCGTCCGCCTGCATTGCGTCGAGCATCAGGTGCATAAGCTTTGTCCCAATGCCCGCGTTTTGACGGTGACTGGCGACCGCGACTGGGCCGACCAATACTAACGCCGCGTTGCCGACGCGTATCGGCCAACATTGAATGCTTCCGACAAGTTCATCGCCGTCCAAGATGCCTAGCGACAAATGGCCAATCGCGCGCATCCCTTTGCGCAACAGATAGGCGGTGCGTTGATGGCGGTCGAGACCAAAGGCATCATCCAGCAACGCGTCTACAACGCCATCGGCAAGGTTTGAGAGTGCCGTTGCGTGCATGATCAATCACACGAGAGGGATGTTGGACGAAACATATGCGGCCCCCTGTCATTGCAGCCAGCATTTGTCCAATCGATTATCGATGAACTTGTTATATAATCTTGGAAAATTGCGTTCGGTCGGAACATCGTTTAGCCTCAACCAGTTACAATTTGCTGCGCAGGAGAGAAAATGGTGAACGATCAAGAAATCCCTCAGGATACCAATAATGCGCAAGCGTTTTCGGCCGCCCCGCGACTGGGTGAACCAGTTCGTAAGGCGGTCGATTATTGGGGCTATATTGTTCTAGCCGCTGGCTTTGGCGCGCTTATATCGGGACTTGTGTCTGCGGTTGGAACCGGTTGGGGATTTTGGGAATATACGTCCGGATTAAAGGGCGTCGCTGGCGCATTTTTGCTGGGTCTTGGCGCCATATTGATCGGCGCAGTGCAAGGCTGGCGCACGCGTAAAGCTATCAACCCGCCGCCGCGTGCGCGTCGATGGGTCGGTATGGGTGTTGCGCTTTTATATGTCGGGTGGGTTGGAACGTTTTTGATGGCGGCATTGACCGTGCCTGCGATCCACGATGTTTCGACGGATTTGGCAGACCCGCCGGCGTTTCAGACTTTGGCTTTGCGCACCGACAATCTCGACAATATTCCCGGCGCTGATGATAAAGATATGAGAGGCCTCACACCGCTGCAACGTTGGGCGTTGGTGCACCAAAAAGCTTATGGCGATATTCGCTCGGTACGCAGCAATGAACCCGTTCCCATGGTTATCGCCAAGGCGGAACGCCTCGCCAAAGCGCGTGGTTGGAATGTTGCGGTGTCCTTACCGGAAGAAGGGCGTCTTGAGGCTACCGAGACCAGCGCGTTCTTTCAGTTTAAGGATGATGTGGTGCTGCGTGTTCGTCCATCAGAAACCGGCGAGGGCAGCATTGTCGATATGCGATCGGTCAGCCGGGTCGGGATAAGCGATCTGGGTATGAATGCGAAGCGCGTTCGCGCGTTTCTTGCGGACCTAACAGGAACAGTAACGGCGGCGCCTTAAGCGCCGCCGCACGGTTTATTTCTTTGGGGTAAGCTTCAACAGGCGGCCCTGCGATCCGGCACGCTCGTCTTCCAGCAGCCAGATTGCGCCGTCTGGACCCTGTTCGACTTCACGAATGCGGGCGTCCATATTCCATTGGTCAGCCTTGGTCGCGTTTTCACCGTCCAGTTTTACGCGGACCAACGCTTTTGCGCCAAGGCCGCCGATAAATGCGCTGCCCTTCCAATCCTTGAACATATTGCCCGAATAAATCATCAGGCCGCCGGGTGAAATCGCGGGGTTCCAGAACAGCTTCGGCGCTTCAAAGCCATCGCCTGCCGAATGGTCGGGGATGTCGCGGCCGTCATAGTGATTGCCGTTGGAAACGGTGGGATAGCCATAATTGGCAGCCTTCTTGACAAGGTTCAGCTCGTCGCCCCCTGCAGGCCCCATTTCCTGGTTCCACAAACGCCCCTGCGCATCAAAGGCGATGCCCAGCGGATTGCGGTGACCATAGGACCAGATTTGCGATTTCACGCGCCCTTGGTCGTAAAAGGGATTGTCCGATGGCACCATGCCGCCATCGGTCAGACGGACGATTTTGCCAAGATTTTGGTTGAGATCTTGGGCAGGGTCGAATTTCTGGCGGTCACCGCTGCTGATGTACAACATACCGTCAGGTCCAAATGCCAAACGGTGTCCGAAGTGGCCTTGGCCCGAAACCTTTGGCTCCTGACGCCAGATGACTTGAACGTCGGATAAGGTCGGCGTGTTTCCTGAAATATTGAGCTTGCCGCGCGCGACAGCGGCGCCAAACCCGCCTTCGCCTGCTTCAGCAAAGCTGATGTAAACGAACTTGTTATTCGCAAAGTCGGGATGGAGAATGACATCACCCAGGCCGCCTTGTCCGCCATAGGCTACTGCGGGTACGCCCGTGACGTCGACAGTTGCGCTGTCCTTTTTCCAAAGCTTCAGCTTACCCTTCTTTTCCGTCACCAGCGCATATGGCGTGCCGGGAACGAACGTCATCGCCCAAGGCTCCTCAAAGTCCGCCATCACCGTGACCTCGAACGGTTGCGATGCATTATCGGTGGGCGCTGCATCGCTCACGGATGGCTGGCAGG